>Ga0206844_10099_pt1 | contig 31466 bp, 24 predicted proteins | sample Alteio_BWOrgCont_22_FD_152907 | JGI IMG/M metagenome (GOLD analysis project Ga0206844, IMG submission 152907) | Enriched cells from forest soil in Barre Woods Harvard Forest LTER site, Petersham, Massachusetts, United States -... | ecosystem: Environmental > Terrestrial > Soil > Temperate forest >...
ACCGATTTGGACAATATTTAAAACATTTGTAGTTTGGTTAATGCTGTGGGGTTATGCTTGTAGTACTCAAGCACAGCAACCGGTATTTAAAAACTACAATGTAAAAGATGGGCTACCAAGTTCTGAAACATATTTTACTTTTCAAGATTCCAAGGGGTTCATTTGGGTAGCATCCGATGCCGGCGTCGCTCGTTTCGACGGGTATTCTTTTAAAACGTACAGCATTGAAAATGGAATGGTTGATAACACCATTTTTGGTATTTGTGAAGATAAGCACGGACGTATTTGGTTTCGTTCGCTCTCAGGTAAAATATGCTACTGGGCAGATGATTCTATTTACAATATTGGTGCCAACGATAGTATTGTTGCAAATATTAAAAACTCGCTCATGATATCGTTTACTGTTGATAGTGGGGACACACTGTGGTGCGGTATTAGAGCAGGGACTGGCTATTATAAGATTTACCCGGGATATAAAGCATCCGATTTTCATCTGATTACTCCCTCGGCAACAGCTTTATTTATAGTTAAGGTGGAAGGGAATAATTTTATTTATGGAAACTTGCTGGGCAGCAAATACAAACGGGGATTATCGATTTATAATAAGAGTAAATATATAGGCAGTCCTGATATTGATAGGTTAGACCCGACAAATATTCACTATTGGGAACAAAGCGCCGACACCTTTTTAATTACTGACCTTGCTTTATTACGAAGCTTTACTCCAAATAAAGTATCTACTCTGCTTGCCTACGGAAAAGATAATGCTATGATAACATGCTTTACACAGGAAGGACATAATTTGTGGATCTCGAAACGGTCAAAAGGCATATACAACTATGTAAATAATGAGAATGGTATTGCTTTGGGCGAAATACATTATTTAAACGGTTATTCGGTAACCAATATAATGATTGATAACGAAGGTGGCAAATGGTTCACCACACTCGAAAATGGTTTGTATTACTTATGCCCCAATCATTTTGTACGAGAATACTCTTTACCGCTAGGGCCATCTTCAGTTAGGTATATGATTAACAAAATTGATGGCAATCGTATAAGTATTAGCAAAGCGAGGGATACTATCGATATAGCAACTTCCGATACTATAATAAGGAATGTAGTAATTAATTCTTCAAAATATCCTAATGAGGTATTGGGTTATTCTGTACGCAGTTATCCTTTAATAATTAGTACCGGTAACTTATACGAATATCATGGTACATCGGCATACGTTATATTTAATAACACTAATAAACTAATGCCTGTAAAGGATACCGGTGGAAATGTTATTGCTTGTTACCTTTCTGCTACCGATACTATAAACAAACGCATCTATGTAATGAATCGTTATTATTTGTATGGAATAAATGAACGATCGCAATACGCTGAAATATTAGATACACTTCCTTCGCGGACCTTAACAAGTTATGTTGATGATAAAGGTGAGCTTTGGCTGGGTTGCCTGAACGGGTTGTGGGCTTATGAAAATAATAGGCTCAAATACAAAGGAGGAGAGAATTCATATTTAAAAAGCAGAATTAAGGGTATATGCCAGGATAAACAGCATGTTTATTATTTTTCAACTTATGGTAATGGTATTGTTGTTAAGAATGGAGATACCTATAGTCGTATTACAACTGCTGATGGGCTAATATCAAATAATTGTGAAGATGTTTTTGTAGATAGTTATGGTACAATCTGGGTTGGCTCTAAAAGCGGAATTTCGGCTGTAACAATTAATGAAGATGGAAATTACTCAGTTTCAAAGTATAATTTATCCGATGCGTTTCCAAGTCAACCCATAAGTCAAATACTGCAAGCAGGCAATAAACTTTGGTTGTCTACTCAAAATGGTATTATTTCACATACATTGCCTGCTGTTGAAATTGAGCCTATACCATCTGTTTTTATTACCCGGTTTACGGTTAATGATAAAAAGTTTTCAAGCGATAAGCCTGTATCGCTAGCTTATTCTGAAAACAGAATCAAAATTTCATTTGTTGGATTGTCTTATAATAGTTTTGGTAAAATACAATATCGTTATCGGCTGCTGGGATTGGATACAGGATGGCACACAACATTAACACCTAATGTCGAATACCAATTTCTTCCCGCCGGACAATATGATTTCACGGTTAGGGCCATTGCATCAAACGGTAAGGAAAGTAAGGCCGATATTCATTTGATATTTACTATAAACAAGCCCTTCTGGCTAACCTGGTGGTTTATATCCCTGATGGTTTTATTTGTAATATCTGTGTTCTATTATATACTAAAGCGGGTGGAGAAAAGAGAACACGAAAAGACATTAATGAATAAACGCATCGCCGATATTGAAATGAAGGCCTTGCGCGCCCAGATGAATCCGCATTTTATTTTTAATGCAATAAACTCTATACAGAACCACATTTTAAAGAATGACAGTAAAACAGCGCAAGATTACCTGGCCAAGTTTGCGAGGCTCATACGTAATGTGCTTGAGAATTCGAAGCTAGAATATATACCTCTTGGCCAGGAAATGGATACCCTTACACTGTATATAGGCCTAGAACAATTAAGAGCTTCGGGTAAGTTTAAATTCAAAATAGATATTGATACGAATGTATCTGTGTATAATACTCTTATTCCACCTTTGTTACTACAGCCTTTTGTTGAAAATTCAATATTGCATGGTCTTATGCCAATGCAAAATAATAATGGAATGCTTACCATACATATTTATGAAAGCGATTTAAAATTAATATGTATCATTGAAGATAATGGCATTGGCCGTAAAAAAGCGGGAGAAATTAAAAGGCATCGAGATCCTACCCATCGGTCTATGGGCATATCAGCTACTGAAGATCGCGTTAATATATTGAACAGTTTTAGGCCAGGACTCGCTAATATAATTATTGAAGATAAGGAAGGGGAAGAAACCGGCACCAAGGTAACTATTACAATACCATTAAAGAATTAAGTTTTGTTAGAACAACTGAATATATTCGCTCAGCAAAAGATTCCATTTTTGTTTGTAATAGACTTTGATAAAACAAAGCCAATTGTTATTCCGCTCGATAAATTGGATAGCGAGAATATTTTATTTGATTTTAAAGGTTTTTCTAACTTTAACAATAACGCTGCTAAAGCTCCTGCCGATTTCGTTTTCGAGAAATATCCTTTAAGTTTTGGTGATTATAAAAGTAAGTTTAACAAAATTCAGGAGCACCTGCAACAAGGTGACAGTTATTTAGTAAACCTAACTTATGAGACTAAAATAAAAACATCCTTATCCTTGAAGGATATTTTTGTGTACAGTAAGGCTCCTTACAAACTATGGATAAAAAATAAGTTAGTTGTTTTTTCGCCTGAGCCGTTTGTAGAAATTAAAGAAGGTATGATATCTTCTTTTCCGATGAAAGGAACAATAAACGCCAATATTCCAAATGCAGAAGAAATCATTTTAAAGGATGGTAAGGAATTGGCAGAGCATTCTACCATGGTCGACCTGATTAGGAATGACCTAAGTATGGTAGCGAACCAAGTTGCATTAAAAAGGTTCAGGTATATAAGTCGTATAAAAACATTTAACTCAGAGTTATTGCAGGTGAGTTCTGAAATAAGAGGGGAGGTTAGGCCAGAACTCATGGAAAACCTGGGAGAGTTATTTTCTTTGTTATTACCTGCGGGTTCTATAAGTGGTGCGCCAAAGCGTAAAACAGTTGAAATAATTAAAGAGGTAGAGGGATACGAAAGAGGATATTATACCGGGGTTTTTGGTTATTACGATGGAGAGAATGTAGAAAGTGCAGTAATGATTCGTTATATTGAGGAGCGTGATAATGGACTCTTTTTTAAGAGTGGCGGGGGAATAACTTTAGATAGTAATGCCGAAATGGAATACCAGGAATTAATTGATAAAATTTATGTGCCTATTAATAGAGACAATTAAAGTTGTAGAGGGGCAAATACAAAATGCGGCATACCATAACCGCAGGCTTAATAATGCTCGGAAGGAACTGTTTGATTGCAAACGCGCTATTGATGTTATTGAGCACCTTAAGCTGAAAGATGCGGAATTAAATGGTATCCAAAAATGTACTATTACTTATAATGAATCAATTGTGGAGATTAAAGTGCAACCGTATACAAAACGGAAAATAGAAAGCCTTAAACTAATAGTTGATAATAGTATTGATTATTCCTATAAATATGCTGATAGGGAACAGTTGAACGAATTATCGGCAAAACGAGAAAGTTGTGACGAGGTACTTATAATTAAGAATGGTTTAATTACCGATACTTCTTTTTCTAATATTATTTTTTTCGACGGAAGGAAATGGGTTACACCTAATAAACCTTTATTAGAAGGAACGAAAAGACAACAATTGATTGATGAGCGCATTATTGAGGTGGAGGAGATAAAGTTATCTGATTTGAAAAGATTCAGTAGGGCATGTTTAATTAATGCCATGTTAGAAATGGGCGATACTGTGGTTGATTGCAAAAACATCAGATAGGGTTATTAACAGAATTGCTGATTTGTTAATAATTATCCGGAACAATTAAAATGTTCTTCCGTTTAAGCATACAACTAACCGCCCCAATTATGAATAAAGAGATTGATACCATTTCGATAGTTGAAAAAGAAACAATTGCCAATATGAATTTCCCAGAAGCAGAAGTTTTGGCTGGGCAGGAAGAAATAAATACCAGGCAATATGAGGCAGAAAGGGCGATGAAGCTTGGTAATTTTTTTAAAGATAAGGTGAAAATAATTTTTGAAGACAATGAAAGCCTTAAAATGGTTGAAACAACCATATGGGGCGTAATAGATAAAAGGTTGCTTTTAAAACGGGGCTTAGTATTGCCAATATACCGGGTGCATGAGATAATTATTTAAAGAATCTACCTTAATTTGTTAGTTCGCATCAATTAAATACTTTTGCCCTATTCAATAAAAGTATTTATGCCCGATAAAAAAGTAATTGAAGATTTCTTTCGCAGCCTTCAGGATACCATTTGCACGGGTCTTGAAAATGCTGATGGCAAAGCTAGGTTCAAGGAAGATTTGTGGATAAGACCGGAAGGTGGGGGAGGGCGGACACGCGTTATTGATAACGGAGCCATATTTGAAAAAGGCGGTGTAAACTTTTCCGCTGTACATGGTCCTTGCCCTGAGTTCTTAAAGAAGGAAGCTGGAATTCCTTTAGACGAAAAAATAGACTTTCTAGCCACTGGGGTATCGCTGGTAATTCATCCAAATCATCCTTTTGTGCCTATTATACATATGAATGTGAGGTACTTTGAGGCGGGCGATATGTGGTGGTTTGGTGGCGGTATTGATCTTACCCCTCATTACATAAATGAGGAAGAAGCGAAGTTTTTCCACCAGCATCTTAAAAGAGTATGTGATGCACATAATTCTACTTACTATCCCGAATTTAAAAAGTGGGCAGATGAATATTTTTTTATAAAACACCGAAATGAAACCCGCGGAATAGGCGGAATTTTCTTCGATAGGTTATCGGGTAACGAGCAAATGACAAAACAACAGCGCTTTGATTTTGTAAAGTCGGTAGGAGAAAGTTTTTTAAAGGCCTATTTGCCTTTAGTTGAAAATAATAGAGATAAGCCTTATAATGAAGATAACCGGAACTGGCAATTATTAAGAAGAGGAAGATATGCTGAATTTAATTTAGTATATGACAGAGGAACCAAATTTGGTTTATTTACTAATGGAAGGACTGAATCAATATTAATGAGTCTGCCCCCAATGGCAAAGTGGGAATATGATAACAAGCCTGCTCTAAACAGCCTTGAAATTAGAACTTTACAGATGCTTAGAAAGCCATCTACGTGGGGAATATAGAAAAAGTTACACTTTATTTTGCTTTTTAGCAAAAAATAACTATCTTTGATACAGTAAAAAAAGCAGCTAATTTGTTTTAGTAAAGTTTCAGATATTGTTTTTTGAATGATAAAAACTACTATTTCTTCATATTTGCTTAACATTGGCCTTCTTCCACTAAGGCGAATAAATTATAAATTTCCAAGTGCTTTCTACATTAGTTAAAATCCCTAACTATGATTAAAATTTACTTTACTACTAAATTTAAAACTGTCTTTTTGTTTTGCTGTTTGTTTTTGTTTGGCATACAGAACATCAATGCTCAAGACGTTTCTGATCAAGTGAAAGCAGCTAGAAGAGCACGAATTGAGTGGATGGAAAATACCACTGAAGGTATAGAAGATCAAGTACAGCAAGGCTTTAAGCAAAAAACAGGTATATCTGATGCAGATTTTAATGATTTCCGTAAATATTATTCAGATACTCTTAGAAAGGATGCGAAAAAACTAAATATTTATTTAAGTACGAATTACAATAAATTAACTGATTTTCAGAAGCGGGAATATATTGAAATGATGGAAACTCATTATGTTAATATGTATAATGAGTTCAAACAAATAAAGTCTGAATTCCCCAGTAGTATTGCAGAAGTTGTAAATCAAAAGGCTCCAAAGAAAAACCCTTTAATTACCTGTAATCCGGCTTGCGATAATGTTGGTTTTGAAAATGGAACATTGTCAGCTTGGACCTGTGGATATTCTGATTGTTCCTCAGAATTAAAACCTGCCTGTAATAATCCTCCAAATGGCGGCCCTACTAGTTTTTCCTATAGCGCGCCTACATTCTCGCCTGGTGTTGGAACGCAAGGCGCCCTTGATCCGGCAACGGGATCGGCCGCTGCGGGAGATTACCAGGATTCAATTATTGCATTGGCTTCAGGAAACGATCCTGTTATAGCATCTGGTGGAGGTACCTTGCCGATGGTTTGTCCTGGTTACAACTATTCTTGCCGCGTTGGAGATGGTGCAAACTATACTTCAGGTTTCTTAGGGGAGCCTAACTCTGGTGTTGCTTTTTTAGAACAGGAATTTACTGTAACACCTGCTAATGCTGACTTTTATTACAATTATGCAGTAGTGCTTGAAAATCCTTCGCATTGTTTCCACCAACAACCGTATTTTAAGGTTGCCATGCTCGACATGAATAATGATACTATACCACACTGTGGTAACTATACAGCAGTTGCAGGCGCCACAACAGGAACGGCATGGCAGAATATAGGGAGTGATATTGATGGTAATCCTTGTGCTTGGCTACCTTGGACCCCATCATACATATCGCTTAAAAAGTATATAGGGCAATGTGTTACAATTATTGTAATGACTTCGGATTGCGGACAAGGTGGCCACTTTGGATATGCCTATTTTGATGCCCAATGCGCTACCCTGGGTATTATAACCTCTGCTCCGGCCTTATGCGGTAAACCTATTACGCTCACTGCCCCAAATGGTGGGCTTTCATACCAATGGATTGCTCCAGGCCCTGGGTGTATGACTCCGACGGCAGGCAATACTCAGTCAATTACAATAAGTTGCCCCGGAAAATACCAGGTAATTATTACTACTGTAGCAGGCGCATCTTGTGCAGATACGCTTGACACTATTGTTGCGAGCAGCACAGGTACTCCTCCCGTACCGTTCTTTAGCTCAGATACGGTTTGTGCCGGTAACCCAACCCAATTTACCAATTTAACTACAGGTGGCACTGCCGCTACCAATACCTATTTATGGACATTTCAGGGCGGGTCTACCTCATCGGCCGTAAACCCAACCTTTACATTCCCAACTGCAGGCACATATACAACTAATTTAAAAACTACGAACGGTGGGTGCGGAGGAGATACAACTTTGAATGTCGTCGTCACAGGCCCGCCGACGGCGGGTTTCACAGCACCGACTGTTTGTCAAAACAGTCCAACGCTATTTACCAATACATCTACTGGTACAGCAACCTTTAAGTGGATATTTGGTGATGGAACCACGTCTACGGCGCCAAGCCCCCAACATACTTATGCTACTTGTGGAACATTTAATGTAATTCTTGTAGCCGGAAGTGCGCCATGTGTTGACTCGGCTAAACAAACAGTTACTGTAAATCCGAACCCCAAGCCCGGATTTACAACTACCCCGGTTTGTATAGGTTCACCTACCGTATTTAATGATACAACAACAGTGGGTTGTGGTGGTACTCAGTCGTCATGGGCATGGAGTTTTGGTGATCCTGCTAAGGGAACATCTACTTCTCAGAACCCAAGTTATACTTATGCCGATACTGGTACTTATTCGGTATTCTTTAAAATTACAACAAGTGGTGGATGCTCGGACAGTGTTATTGAACCCGTTCATATAACCGGACCACCTGTACCTAACTTTACAACAACACCGGTTTGTTTAGGTTCACCTACTGTGTTTACAAATACTACAAAGCCGGCTCCTGCAACTTCATCATGGGCCTTTGGTGATGCTGCCGGTGGAACATCAAATGCAACAAACCCGGTTTATACATATACTGCTACTGGTACATTTAATGTAACACTTACAGTTTCTTCGGGAGCGGGGTGTACGCATGATACTACCTTGCCTATAGTGGTTAACCCTTTACCGACAGCCGGCTTTACAGCCACTACGGTTTGTCAGGGAACACCAACAGCTTTCACTGATACATCGCATGGCGGAATGAGTTGGAAATGGTACTATGGCGACCCTGCGAAAGGAACCGGAGCAGGACAGACTCCAACATATACCTATGCAGCAGCAGGTACATACAATGTGAAGGAAGTGGTTACTACAGCTTCTGGCTGTAAGGATAGTTTAACTATACCTGTTACTGTTAATCCTAATCCTACTGCAACAATTACGGTGCCACCTGTTTGTTTAGGTACACCAAGTATATTTACACTTACACCGACTAATATGGGTGCGACAGGTACTTATGCATGGACCATGGGTGATGGAGTTGGTACATCAACAGCACAAAGCCCTACTTATACGTATGCAACTAATGGATCCTATACTGCTACGGTTAACTTAACTTCAAGTGGAAGTTGTTTAGGGACGGCTACAGCAGTAGCTATAGTTAACCCTATACCGGTGGCTAACTTCTTAGCACCTGCAGTGTGTCAGGATCAGAATGCAGTGTTTACAAGTACATCAACAATTGCAAATGTACCACCTACACAATCAATTAAAACATATGCTTGGGCATTTGGTGATGGCGGTACTTCTGCTTTGCAAAACCCAACACACCATTATAAAGCATGCGGAACCTACAATGTAACTCTTACAGTTACTTCTGCCGCGGGTTGCACGCACGACACTACGTTGCCAATAATAATTAATCCGGTACCGGTACCAAACTTTACTGCTACCAGTGTTTGTAAAGGTTTTGTAACAAACTTTACGGACAAGTCTACCATTGGTTGTGGAGATTCAGTTACTAAATGGAGCTGGAACTTTGGTGATGGATCGGGTGCTTCAACATTACAAAACCCAACACATACCTATGGAGCTTCTGGTACATTTAATGTAACACTTACCTCAACCTCAAGTAACGGATGCGATTCAAGTGTAAGTATACCAGTTACAGTGTATCCGATACCTGTACCTGCATATACTGCTACTCAACCTTGTTTTGGTACAGCTACAGTATTTACTGATAATTCAACCGTAACAGGTGGAACTATTACAGCAGAAAACTGGGCCTTTGGCGATGGTACGAACGGCACAGGTGCTAATCCTTCACATAGCTATCCAGCAGCAGGCTCGTATAATGTTGACCTCATAGTTACTTCTAATCATGGTTGTGTCGATTCTACTAAGGGAGTTGTTTGGGTAAACCCAATACCAGTTCCACTTTTCTTTAGCGATACTACTGGTTGCGTTAAGCTTTGTATATCAGATACCGGTGACCACAGTACGGTTGCCCCTATTAATGGTAGCGTTGTTAATAGCTGGTTATGGAACTTTGGCGATGGCTCATCTGATTCTTCTTCTACCGGAGAGTTTCCATCACACTGCTATACCAAACCTGGTACATACACTGTTCAGTTAACCGTTGGTACAAACCATGGTTGCTCTGCAACATTGGTAAAACCTAATTATATAACAGCATGGCCAATACCGGTTGCTAATTTTACTGCAAGCCCTAATCCAACTGATACATTGAAACCGACGGTTGTATTTACTGATCAATCGCAAGGTAACCCTGTATGGTGGAACTGGACCTTTGGCGACAGGACAGATTCGCTTGATAGCACTCAGAACACAACACACACATATTTGTATACTGGTACATTCCAGGATACAGGTACATATTTGGCTACTTTGTGGATAAAGAACAAATATGGTTGTGAAGATTCTATAACGGAGCCAATCGTTATAACTCCGTTCTGGACATTCTATATACCAAATGCATTTACACCAAATAACGACGGTTTAAATGATGGCTTTATTCCTAAGGCTGTTGGTGTAATAGCATTCCAAATGTGGATATTTGACCGATGGGGACAAGAGTTGTACCATTGTACAAGTTTGACGCAACCATGGGATGGAACGGTGCACACAGGGCCTACTTCGGGTGCCGAATGCCAGGAAGATACCTATGTATGGTTGGTTGAATTCACCGATATATATAAGAACCACCACCGTATGGTAGGGCGGGTAACAATTATCAAATAAGCTTGTTAAGTTTTAATTATAAAGAAAAGCTCCGCAGAAATGCGGGGCTTTTTTGTTAGGTTACATTACCAATTGAAAGAGTACGGGCTTGCTTGGGGTAGCATCATTCTCGAAGCTTGCTATTTGTAGGTTAAGCAAATACGTACCATCTAACACCGTGTTCGGTGCATATATAAGCTCGGTAATAGTTTTTGTAGTATCCGGTTGTGCGGGATAACTCCAGAATAAATGATGTGCCGTTAATTTGCCATCATCTTTTTCTTTATCTACCGATGGCATATCAACTAATAAGTGTTTTACACCAATAGCCACAATATGTTTCATTGCCCCTTCGGTAAGGTAGGGTGGATTAGTATCAGAGTATTGCATATCTATTTTACTCACCGGATTTGATACTGTGCGTATTATCAACGCTTCCGGCTTTTTATCTTGCAGGCAATTTTTTATATGTTCTTCAGTAATTACCTTATCGCCATTAGGCAACTCATCGGGTAAAATACTAATGAGCTCGGCAATAAAAAAGAAATCTTTCAGGCATTGGTTAACGCTATAATCTTCCTTACTGATGTGTCCTACACATTCGGTGTGCGTGCCATTACCATGCGGGTTGAATGCTACATTGCGAAAATTTACGGGAGCACCTGACTTTACTTCACCAACCCAACTGCCTAAACGTACTGGTTCTATTTTAACTGGTTCCGCATGCCAGGCATTTACATTATGTATACCTGCCCGTAAAGGAATAGAGATATCTATCGGCTTACTCAGATCAGCCTTGTATGCTTTACCCTTATGTTGTATGCTTACAAACATATTATATAAACAAATCAGATGCTATTTTATCCGCAATGAATTTGCCTTCTTTTGTCAAAGTTACGTTTTCCCCCTTTTGTTGCATATAGCCAAGAGTAATATATTCCTTCGCTTCGTTTTGAAGGTTAGTTAATACGTTTTCTCCAAAAGTATCTTTTACAAATACTAAATCAACTCCCCAAATGGTCCTGAGTCTGGTCATTATATATTCATTGAATTTATCGGCATCAGTTAATTCTTCTCTTTCGAATGCCGGTTCTAGTGCTTCAATCCCTTTTATATAAAGTGCGTTGTTTGCAATGTTCCATTGGCGTGAATTGCCATTATACGAATGAGCTGAAGGGCCAATGCCTAAATAAGAATCGTTCTTCCAATAACTGCTGTTATGTTTAGCATGCATCCCTTCTTTACAAAAATTCGAAATTTCGTAATGAATAAAGCCCTGCTTTGCAGTTTGTTCCATAAGCATGCTGAACTGTTCAAGCACTATTGGTTCTTCTGGTAGCAGTATGGTTTTGTTCTGCACAAAGCGGTTCAGTGCAGTCTTTTTTTCGATGGTTAAGCAATAAGCAGATAGGTGAGTAATACCCAATGAGAAGGCCTGTTTTATATTGTATGCCCATTTCTCAGGACTAAGATTCGGGAGCCCGTATATCAAATCGATACTGATATTGGTGATATCTGATCGTTGTGCATTCTTTACGCCTTCTATGGCTTGCGTTGCATTATGCGAACGGTTCATTAAAACCAAATGTTCATCGAGAAAAGATTGTATGCCAATACTTAACCTGTTAATGCCTGCAGCTTTTAGCTCGTCCGTTTTAGTCGAAGTAAGATCATCAGGGTTTGCTTCTAATGTTATTTCCGCATCAGGTGTGAGAGTAAAATGTTTTTGAATGGTCCCCAGTATTTGGGTTAGGTCAGTTGCACTTAGTAACGATGGCGTGCCACCACCAAAATAAATAGATGTCAGCCCACTAGTGCCAAGGTAATCTTTGCGTGTCTCAATCTCTTTACACAAAGCATCTACCAGTGCCCCTTTATTTCTTAATGAAGTAGAAAAGTGGAAATCGCAATAATGGCAGGCCTGTTTGCAAAAAGGTATGTGAATATATAAACCAGCCAAAGCAAACGTAATTAAGGACGTTTTTTTACAACAATACGGAAGGTGGTCCCTTTGTTTATTTCAGAACTCTTAACAAATATCTTGCCATCATGGTAATCTTCTATAATACGTTTACATAAAGATAGGCCAAGACCCCAGCCACGTTCTTTAGTAGTATAACCGGGTTCAAATACGGTTTTGAATTTTCCTTTAGGTATGCCTTTTCCTGTATCTGATATATCGATATACAGGAATTGCATTTGATCGGTAACTTCAACTGTAAGTGCTCCTTCGCCACTCATAGCATCAATAGCATTGCGGAAAAGATTTTCAATTACCCATGAAAACAGCGGCGCGTTAATAGCAGCAATTGAATCGGCATGAGGCGCAATATTGAAAGTGAATTTCACTTTCATAGATGTACGAGCCCTCATATAGTCAAGGGTTTCTTGCAATACTACCGTTACATCTTGCACCTCAAGTTGTGGCGATGAACCAATTTTAGAGAACCTACTGGTAATTATCTCTAACCGTTTAACGTCTTTCTCCAGCTCTTCTGCATTGGCAAAGTTTTTGCTCTTTAAATAATCAACCCATGCCATTAGTGAAGAGAGTGGGGTGCCTAACTGGTGAGCAGTTTCTTTGGCCATACCTATCCACACCCTATTTTGTTCGGCTCTGCGCGCGGTGCTGAACAATGAATAGCTGAACAATATGAATAAGCCTATGATGCCTAATTCGAGGTAAGGGAAATAACGTAATTCTTTTGATAAAGAAGATTCTTCATAAAATATATAATCCTTACCGCCATCACCCAGCTCAATAATAATTGGGGTATTACTGCTCTGCATAGTAGTAATAAGCTCTTTGCGGTAGGTGGGGTCATTTATTCGAGTTGAGTCCACACTGCCATATGCCAATATTGTAGACTGTGTAGAATCTGTAATTATAGCCGGAACCGAAGCGGCATTGGCTACTACTTCCGTCATAAATGAATTTTGCAGATCGTTCAGTACACCCTTTAATTCAGTAAATACTTTCGAATCCTGGTAATTGAGAAAGTTTTTTTGAGTTTTGTAAACCGTTATTTCAATGGGTTGATGTTGCTCTTTCATTTGAGCAAGGGTTTTCCGCAGGTAAGCTGTATCGTTTTGCTTTAACGAATCGAGGTTACGTGATGATATTATTTTGTTATTACCATCAGTAAGTATAACCGGTACGGTTTGGTTATCTTGTATTAGCTTAAATACAAAACCAAGATCAATATTTGATACTTCGGTACTAGCCAACATTTTAGTGGCATCAGCCCAAAGCTGTACTTTCTGTCTTTCATCACCACCAATTTGGGTGAACAAGGTATTGGCATATTTTACCAGCTTGGCCTTACGTTGTATGGCCTCAGCCCAAAGCTTTACCTTTTGGCGCTCTTCCACCTGCATTTTGTTTACTAAGATGCTTGAATACCAAAGAGATACACCCACAATGACCGAAGCGGCCACTACGAGTATTATTTTCCACCTGTTCTTCTGGTTGTAATTCATGGAGATATTAACGCAATAGGGCTTGCAAAGGTACTTTGTTTAGGCATATAAATGCAAAAAGAGAGGCTAAATAGGCCTCTCTTTTGCTTTAAACCGACAGTATTATTTGTTTAGCACCTGGGTTGGCAACGATTTTTCCATTCTTCTTTGAATTTAGCCTTTTCTTCATCGCTCATGCCCATCCATTTCTCTTTCCAGGCCATGTGCATGCGGCGCCTACCTCTCCATCCACCATGATGACGGTGGAAGCCCCCAAATAGTATTTTACAGAGCAATAGTAAGCCAATAGCGTGCCAGTATGTAAGTAAGCCAATGGTTGGGAACAGGCTTGGCATAATGCAGTTCCATAAGAGCATTACTATGCCTCCAATTGCTAATGCGGCTAATATTACCAGTGGGATAATGAAGAGGCATTTCCAGCCCCAGCTTCTGCCGTAATATCCCATATTTTTGTTTTCTTCGTTTGACATGATTTTTGATTTTAATAAGTTAATAATTCGGTATGTAGGGTTTTAAGCCTGGCACGTAAGTGAGCCACAGCATAACGTTTGCGTGATATAAGTGTTTTAATGTTCTCCCCGGTCTTTTCTGATATTTCCCTGAAGGTCATATCTTCCAGCTCGTTCCATACAAACACGTCTTTTTGTTCTTTTGGCAATTCATCTAATGCCTTGAACAGTTCTTCCCAAAAAATGTGCTTTAAGTGTTCGTCTTCGGGGGTGTTAAGGTCGGCCAGCAAAATGTCTTTATAGCTGACTTCTCCATCCTCGTCCTCGTATACAAAATCCTCTAAATTTCGGGTGGTTTGTTTGCGGTATTTATCGGTAATTTTATTGCGCGCAACCGTATATAACCACGAACCTACCTGCTCAATAGAATCAGCATCAGTAACATTACTAAACTGGTACCATACATCCTGCAATATGTCTTCAGCATCTTCATCAGTCCTAACGCGGCCGCGTATAAAACTGAAAAGGCGTTTGCCATATTCCTGAACGGTTTGTATAATGTTCTGGCTTTTTTGTTCTGCCATAGGGTAAGCAATCATCTTTCTCTCGTTTTGTAGGTAGACGGTCCCTCGAGGAAATTGCTTTAAAAGTAGTTGGAATTTTTAATATACCCTTATTAAAGGGTTTTGCAGATTTAATGTAATCTTAAAGCTCAAAAACAGCCAAATAAAGGGCTATTTGTATAATTTTCCGCTTTGTAAACATCTATTTATGAGAAAACTTGTCTGGCTTTTGCTCGTAGTATGTACCCCCGCTTTTTGCCAAACCCTTAAAGAAATTGAGGCAAAGAGGGTTGATTTGCCCAATGGATGGCACTTAACACCAATTGGCGATAAGGTTGGCCTCGGCGACCTGCCTCTTAACATAGCAGTAAGCCCCGATAAGAAATATGTAGCGGTTACTAATAACGGACAAAGCATACAATCAATTATGTTAATTGATGTAGCTACTCAAAAGCTGACCGATAGTATAGCAGTACCTGCATCATGGCTAGGACTCGCCTTTAGTACTGACGGCAGAAAGCTGTACGCCTCTGGTGGAAACGAAAACGTAATACGTAGCTATGAAATAAATAAAGATAAGCTAACCATGGCTGATAGTATTGTTTTGGGTAAACAATGGCCTAATGAAATATCACCCGCTGGCATGTGTGTTGATGAGAAGCATCTATATGTGGTAACCAAAGAAGATAGTTCATTATATATAATAAACACGGCTAGCAGAAGTCAATTTTCTACGCTTAAACTAAGTGCTGAAGCCTATACCTGCGTATTATCTAAGGATGGTAAGTGCCTATATGTAAGCTTGTGGGGTGGAGCTAAAGTGATGGTGTATGATACACGCAAAACTATTATGATTGATTCCATAATGGTGGGTAGTAACCCAAATGATATGGCAGTAACGAGCGATGGCAAATATCTTTTTGTTGCAAACTCCAACGACAACAGTGTTTCGGTAATAAGTACTGAAAAACGAAAAGTGATAGAAACATTGAATGCTGCACTCTATGCAGGATCGCCTGAAGGTTCTACTACCAATAGCGTTGGATTAAGTGCCGACAGTAAAACATTATATGTTGCTAATGCCGATAATAACTGCTTAGCTGTATTTGATGTTAGCCAGCCGGGCAATAGTGCATCAAAAGGTTTTATACCTACAGGTTGGTACCCAACTTGTGTAAGAGTAGTTAATGGTAAACTGTGGGTGACTAACGGAAAAGGATTTTCATCGTTGCCTGATGTATACGGACCTAACCCAACCAAGCCAAGAAGTAAAACTGCATACAGATCTGGTGATAATAATCCAAAACCAAACTCGCAGTATATCGGTGGCGGGTTATTAATGGGTAGCATGAGTATCATTGCCGAACCCACTAAAGAGTTGCTAAAAACCTATACAGGAGCAGTATATCATAACACTCCGTATGATATTAAGAAACTGATGAGTGCCGATGTACCGGCCGGAAATCCTATACCAGCAAAGGTGGGAGATAAATCGCCTATAAAATATGTGTTTTATATACTGAAAGAGAACCGCACATACGATCAGGTTTTAGGTGATGAGCCTAAAGGTAATGGTGATACTTCGTTGTGTTTGTTCCCTAAACGTATTACACCGAATGAACATGCTATTGCTGAACAATTTGTGTTGCTCGATAATTTTTATGTGGATGCGGAAGTAAGTGCAGATGGACATAACTGGAGCATGGCTGCCTATGCCAATGATTATACTGAAAAGACCTGGCCTACCGTGTATGGTGATCGTGGAGGCAACTATGATTATGGTGGAACCCGTCAAATTGCTTTTCCGCCCGATGGATTTATTTGGGATAATTGTATAAAACATAATGTGAGCTTGCGCAATTATGGAGAGTTTGCTGATTCTGGTAAGCCTTATTTAAAGAGCCTTGCGGGGCATACTTGTGTTAAGTATCCGGGATGGGAGCTTTCGATACATGATGTTTACCGCGAACAGATATGGGAGAAGGATTTTGATTCATTAATAGCCATTAATGCTGTTCCGCAAATGAACATCGTTTACTTGCCCAATGATCATACCAGCGGATTAAAGAGAAAAGCGTTTACACCTTTTGCATCGATGGCCGATAACGATCAGGCCGTAGGACGATTGATTGAGCATCTTTCTAAAAGCCCGATTTGGAAGCAGAGTGTTGTATTTATAGTGGAAGACGATGCACAAAATGGTCCCGACCATGTTGATGCTCACCGCACCATTGCATTTGTTGCAGGGCCCAATGTTAAAAGGAATAGTGTTGACCATACCATGTATTCAACCTGTTCGATGATACATACTATGGAATTGATATTAGGCCTGCCGCCAATGAGCCAGTATGATGCTGCCGCAACACCAATGTGGCGTAGTTTTACCGATACAGCAAACACAAATACATATACTCACATTGCATCGAGTATTGACCTCGAGGAAAAGAACGTTGCCTTTAATGAACTGATGAAAAGATCGGATGAGTTTGATTTCAGGAATGAAGATAAGGTACCCGAAAATGAATTCAACGAAATATTATGGATGGCGTTAAAGGGAAATATTCCGTTACCACCATCGAAGCATAGTGCGTTCATTACACCTATAAAGACAAAGGATTATGATGACGATGATGATGGAGATGGTGACGGAGAATAATCAGAAATAATTGCCTTAAATTGTCCTAAAAACGGTATTATTGTGGCCGATTAGAAACCTATAAGTGGCCGCTACTAAAATAAACCTTCATACTGCTACATTTATTGTCATTGCCAATATTATTGGCACAGGCGTTTTTGTGAGCCTGGGCTATCAGTTAGATGATATACAGTCTGGCTTTGGTATTATAATGCTTTGGCTGCTGGGTGGCATAATTGCCTTATGTGGGGCACTGTCATACGGAGAGTTGGCGTCAGCTATGCCGCGCTCAGGTGGAGAGTATCATTATCTAACACAAATATTTCATCCACTGCTGGGGTTTTTGTCGGGGTGGATATCGGTGACTGTGGGTTTTGCCGCACCCGTTGCATTAGCTGCTATTGCGCTTAGCGACTATGTAAATAAAGTTTACCCTGCCGCTAACCCGTTAATGCTGGCATGTGTTATTGTAATACTGGTTACCATTATGCATTCCTTTACATTAAAGAGAAGCGCCATTTTTCAGGATGTATCTACCATCACCAAACTTGCTCTCATTGTATTTTTTATTGTAGCTGGTTTTATACTCGCATCATCACAACACTTATCTATATTACCAGTAGAAAGCGGAGTGAAAGAACAAAGCTGGAGAGCTATTTTCACTTCTTCTTTTGCAGTTTCGCTCAACTTCATCTATTACGCCTATTCGGGGTGGAACGCTTCGGCGTATGTGGCAAATGATATTGAGAATCCTAAAGTAAATATTCCAAAATCGCTTGTATATGGTACGCTTATTGTAACGGTGCTGTATATTTCAATAAACTATGTGTTTATGAATAGCGCCCCTTTAGGCGAACTTAAGGGAAGTCACGATAGCGTTGCGTATGTTTCGGCAGTGCATATTTTCGGAACGAACGGAGGTAATATAATGGCCATACTAATAGCGTTAACTCTTGTGTCAACGGTTAGTTCTATGGTGTTTATCGGTCCGCGTGTGGCACAGGTAATGGGTGAGGATATGAGTCAGTTGAAATTCCTGGCTAAAAAGAACAGTCATGGTGTACCCGTGCTTGCTACGGTGGTACAGTCTATCATTACCATTATGTTAGTTACCCTAAAGTTTAAAGATGTATTGCTGTATGCAGGCTTCACACTTAATTTAATGACCTTTTTTACGGTGTTGGGTTTATTTGTAATGCGTATCAAAGGAAAAATTAAATCAGACTCGTATAAAACAATTGGGTACCCTGTAACTCCATTCATTTTCTTAATTTTGAGCGCTTGGACATTATATTTTACCATGAGTCAATACCCGACACAGTCGTTACTTGGCCTTGCAACTATATTGGCCGGTAGCGTAATTTATTTTATAAGGAAACCCAATTAAACTATGATCAGGAAGATTGCCCGTGTAGTATTTTATTGTTTTTTGCCCGTTGTAGTGGCAGTATCATGTTCAAACCAGCCATCGCAAGAAAAGGTTGCAACTCCTCCACCAGCGCCGAAAGCTGATACAGCTAAAAAGATAGCGCCGGCTCCGGTAGCTAAACCTGTGCAAGTAGCAAACCCTGATACAATTACTCCCAATAGAAAGTATAATGACATTGCCCGTTACATTGCCGGCTTAAAGCAAGAACCGGGTAGCACCTTATCTCCAAACCTTGAGAAGGATACTGTTTGGATTCGTTATGCTAAAAGCTTTAATGGCGAGTGGCAACATGCGGTTAACGTTAGGTTGAAACCAATGAGCGATTGGGCTGCTACTGAATTGGCTGCACAACGCAAAATGAATTTGGATGTGTTCTATCCATTTAGTGGCCCTGATATTTTGCATGCAAATATCTTCTTCCCTATGGCAAAACATTACCATTTGTATGGACTTGAAAGAGCAGGTGCTTTACCTGACTTAGCAAAGATGAAACCGGCAGAGATCGATAATTACTTGGCTGATGTATATGGTTCACTTACCGATATTTTAACCAAGAGCTATTTCATTACTAAGAACATGCTTAACGATTTGCAAAAAAATAATGTGAACGGTACGCTGCCATTGGTAACTGTATTTTTGGTGAGGAACAATTATGAAGTTGTGAATGTAAAGTACTTCCACTTAAATGATAATGGAACTGAGACGCAATTGAAAAAAGACAGTACTCCTACACATACCAACGATTTTGTAAAGGTATATTTCAAGCATCCCAGCGATAGCAACATACAAGTTGTATCGTACATGAAGTGTAATATGGTTGATCCGGAGGTTAAAAAGAATGCAGGGCTTATGGCTTACCTCGCTAACATGCCTGTTTCTACTACTTATATTAAATCAGCTTCCTATTTATTGCACAACCCAACCTTTACCATAATGCGTGATGCTGTTCTTAAAAAGAGTGCAAGCATATTACAGGATGATACCGGTGTGCCTTATAGATATTTGAGCTCAAAAGATTGGACGGTTACCTTATATGGTAGTTATGTAACACCTGTTAGCAGCTTCCCTAGCGGTTTCTTCCAAAACGATTTGCAGAAGGCTTACAAAATGGGTGATAGCTTAAAACAAATTAAGAAACTGCCATTTTCTCTTGGTTATCATTGGGGTTCAGCAGCACAAAACCTTATAAAGGCTGAACGCAAAAGTTAAATAGTATGAAATGGTGGCGCGTTCTGGTTTTTTTTATTGCCACTCAACCTGTTTGTATTGCTCAAAAAAATGTGCTATTGCACATTATTAAGGGCGATTCGCTGGAAGTAAAATATCATAAACTTTTTGAGCACCCCGATAAATATCACTTCCAGGTTATTTATACCGAGATAACCCGTGATTCGAATAATGTTGCGCATTTAAAAAAGCATTATCTCTATCCACCGAATAACGAATACTTTTATCCGGCTAGTTTAGTTAAGCTACCTCTTGTGGCTTTGGCATTAGAGAAGATAGATAGCCTCCATAAAATATACGGCATTACGAAAGATACCCGTTTGCGGGTTGATAGTGCACACAAGTGCCAAACATGTGAAGTGCATGATTCAACTTCAGAAAGCAATTACCCCACTATAGCTAACTATATAAAGCGCATGCTATTGGTGAGCGATAACTATGCCTACAGCCGCATATATGAATTCCTTACCCCGAGATATATTAATAGAAGGTTGCATGAATTGGGTTATAAGGATGCAGAAGTTAACCAACGATTTTATGCGCATTGCGATAGTACAGCTAACCGTTATACCAACCCATTTACTTTTTTAGCTAATGATACAACCGTGCTTTATAAGCAACCTGCAGATAGTAACATGGATGATATTAATAATGTAGCCGAGAATACTAAATTGGGTAAAGGTTGGATGGAAGACAAGAAAGTAAAACCTGCTCGAGATTTCAGACATAATAATTATGTGCCATTTAAGAACGAGAATGACATTTTGCTTTCTATCATTTTTCCACACGATTTCCCTCCTGCCCATAGATTTAGATTGGATAAGGAGGATTACGAATTTTTGTACACATACATGGGAATGCTTCCGCGAGAGAGTACCCATCCGCATTACAAGCAAAAGGATTACCCTGATAACCTGAAGAAGTACATATACTTTGGGAGGACCGATACCATTAACGACTTGAGTGTTCGTTCAATGAATATTGTTGGCCGTGCTTATGGGTTTTTGGCCGATTGCAGTTACATGATCGATACGGTATCTCATGCTGAATTCTGCCTTTCAGTATTGCTTTATGTGAATGAAAAGAATATATTGAATGATGGCAAATACCAATATTACGAAATTGGATTGCCCTTTATGCGTGACTTGGGCCACGCTGTTATGGATTACGAACGCAATAAAAAAAGAAAATACAGACCAGACCTAAATAAGGTTGAACACCTGTGGGATATTAAATGATTTTAAGTTCAGGTTCTTGATAAATAAGGCTGAACAATACAACCCCATTTTATTTTAGTCTATTTTTAGCGTATGAAATTTATTTGGCATTTATTGATTTCTATGGCTTGCATATTTATTGCGGGTTATTGTAATGCGCAAACACCCGAAGTGCCAAGTTTTAAATTGTACCTGATCGGCGATGCGGGCGAAGGAGATACAGCTGGGCCAACCCTTCGGGATTTGCGTGTGAAACTGCTTGCAAATCCAAACAGTGCAGTAATCTTTCTGGGCGATAACTGTTATTTAAAAACATTTATATCCTCTTTGTTCAACCTTGAAGTGGGAGGATTTAATGGCAGTAAGTTTGCTCAAAGAAGGCTTATGTCGCAGGTAGGTATTATGAAAGAATACAAAGGTTCGGCATATTTTATACCGGGCAACCACGATTGGTGGAATTTAATTTCTGTAAAAAGGGGCAAAAAACTTTTGTTAAAGGAACAGCGCTTCATTGAAGACACATTAAGGACCTATACTACTGTAAAGAACCATGCTGAGCAAACATTTCTTCCGGCAGACGGAAGCCCGGGGCCGGTTTCGTTAGATTTTAATGCCGGGAAAACGAGAGTGATATTTATAGATACCTACCGCCTTATTATTGAAGAAGGCAGGAAGAGAAAGAGTGCGAAGATATTGCTGGATAAATTTTATAATGACCTTGCTGTTCAGCTTAAGGATGCAACCGATAAACATGAGAAAATTATAGTGGTTGCGCATCACCCCATACATGCTAAGGGTAAACATTCGGGAGCATTGGTATTAGCAGAAAGAATGGTGAGGCGCTTTGGAGATAACAACACAAACTATCCGCCATACCATAAAATGGCAGTCCATTTAGATAGTCTGCTGAAAAAGCAGAATCACCCTGATATTTATTATGTAAGCGGGCATGAACATTCGCTGGAATATATTTCAAACGACAGCCTGCATTATATTGTGAGTGGTGCCGGAAGTAAACTTGATCCGGTTAAAGAGGAATCGTGCGAAGATGCGACAGAATGCTTGCAATGGAACGAAGAAGGTTTTTTTGAAATTGACTTTTATGGACATAAAGAATCAATTTTAATGCATCATCGAAAAGAGGAGAAATCAGTATTGGAAGAACACTGTGTTTCGGGATGTAAATAACCGGCGAGCTAAATAATTTTATAGCTCAAGCTTTAAACCACCCTGGCAACCTATAAAGTAGTTGAGTGATTTGTTACTATTAGAGATGGGTAGCATATTCATGCGTGTGTTGGGCTCTACAAAAACACTTAGGTGTTTCACCAGTTTATATTCCGCACCAATACCTATAGATGCGGCTATATTAAATTTGCCAGCAGAAAGATTGGTGTAGCTAAGCTGATCTGTCTCATTTTCCTTTAGTAGGGTCAGTGTTGCATTACTGCCAGCTGTATATTGTAAATTAACTCCTGCAGTTACATATGTCTTTAGTTTGCCAACGCCAAAATTCACGCGCGCATTAATAGGCATGTTGATGAATTTAACTGTTTCCGTATATTGGTAATGCATGCGCAACTGGGTTATCCATGGTGCGGGATAAAAGCCTTGCAGCATAGTTGCCGCCGGAACAGAAAGATCTCCGAGCGATGTATTAAATATAAATGGTTGAGTTATACTCCTCGAGAAGGTTACCGTATCGGGGCTTAAGCTCTGACTATATTCAGAATAAGACAAGCCAATGTTTACTTCGAACTTGCTACTTAGGTTAATGCTAAATTTTACTCCTGCAGAATACTTAATGGCTGGTTTTGCGTTCTGCACATTGAATTTGCTGTTGTTGGCAGTTACGTCGTTCTTGGCAATTTCGGGTGCAAAGTAAATGGAAATACTAAACAAGTCGGGCAGCATTGCGGGCTTCGTCGAATCTTTGGGCTGTGTTGCATTGGCTTGTTTATTTATCGCCGAGTCTTTCTTTGTCTTTTGTGCAATGCTATCATTCTTTACAGAATCGATTTTTTGTTGCTGTAGTTTTTTTACAATTGCATTTATCGAATCTAATTTGTCAGCCATTGAATTAGATGGCTTTGGTGGTACTATGGAATCTGTAGGTTGAGACTTTGCGACAGATGTATTTGTGTTATTTGTATTAGCCAAAGTTATCGGAGTCTGAGTTTTTTCGGTAATAGACTCAGCTATTTTTTGGGTTGGCTCTTTATTGGCTGTAGTTATTGATTCGTTCTGTATAGCAGGCTGGGCTTTTTTGGGCTCCTTAGTTTCTGTTGCAATTGGTCGAGTAGATTTCGTTATAGTAGAATCTTTTCCAGTTGAAATGATTTTAGATGCAGAAGTATTATTTGGTGTAATACTCTTTTTCGTAGCAGTAGTATTAATAACGTTTGCAGTAGGAGAGAGAGTACTTGTTCTGATTGCAGGTGTTTTAGTAATTATTGGGCTGGTATTAATAGTAAATGTTGGTTTAGTGGGAATAGAATTTGTTTTGCTTAGAGAGCTTGCAGTTGTATTGTTATTGATTGAGTCAACTTGTTGTTGCAGGCCTTTCATATTTGAATCGAGCATGGCTTGAAACATTAGGTGATTAACTTCAAGAAGAGAATCTCCTATAATAGTCAATGAGTCCTGAGTCTTGACCTTCAGGGCAGAATACTGCTTAGGAACAATAGGTTTAGGCCAAAAATACCAGGTAGCAACTACGCCTGTTAAGAGCAGAATAAGTCCTGCCACCCACCACCATGCAGCAGGGCGCCTTTTGTCTTCATCAAGCATAGCCTCAACCTTATCCCAAATGGTGGGCGAAGGCTGTGCTTCCCACTCTGCCAGAGTATCGTGGAACAGCTTATCGGTTATATTTTTGTCTTCCTCTAACACCTTATTTTATTGACTTATTTGGGGTTTGAATTAGTTCCGACTTCTTTAGCTTTTCTTGTAGCATACCACGTGCCCTTGCCAATTGAGATTTTGAGGTGCCTTCTGATATATTGAGCATCACTGCAATTTCTTTATGCTGGTAACCTTCTATGGCATACAAGTTGAAAATGGTGCGGTAACCATTCGGCAATTCTTGTATGATTGTTAAAAGGTCCTGTGCCGATAACTTTCCGGTAAGATCGAATGTTTCGTCAGGTTGGTTGCCGGCATGCGCAATATCAAAAGAGCTAAAATCTAATTTCTTTTTCCTGAGTGCCTCAAGCGCCGTGTTTACCATTATGCGCCGTACCCAGCCTTCGAAGGAACCTGTGCCCATAAACTGTTGTATACTATGAAATACCTTTACAAATCCATCTTGCAATATATCTTCGGCTTCTTCCCTGCTTTTGCTATAACGCAGACAAACAGCAAACATCTTGCCAGAAAAACGTGTATATAACGCTTTCTGCAACTCACGTTTGCCGGCCTTACAGCCTTCTACTATCTCCGCTTCGGTAAATATCAACTAATCAATATAACCCTGTTTTTATATAAGATGCATTAACACATGCCTAGGGTTGCATGCATTTATGCAAATATGCTCAAAAATTCCTATCTGTCTGTAATTCAGTGCATTTTTAAGCTAGTTGTAGGATTTTTATTCGATAATTATCTTCTTCGTTTCAACCGTAGTGCCAGCGGTTACATTTAAAAAGTACATTCCTTTTGCAATACCATCTATAGAATACGTTTGACTGAAATTACCCCCTGCTATGGTGCCATTCTCCAGTTCTTTTACCATTTTTCCATCAATAGCATAAAGCCTTGCTGTTACTTTATTCTCTTCGGGTAAGCTAAAAGATACTGTTAACTGCCTGCTTGCTGGTACGGGGTATATATTTAATCCGAGTGTATTAGCTTGAAGGTTAGCTATGCCGGTAAGGTTTTTAGTTAAGATAATATGTTTGGAATACACATCATCGGCTGAATCAGCTTTAAGGTTATTGTTGCAAGCATTGCCACATAAGTAAATATTTACGCTATCGTAAACATATGCAGCCGACGGAGCGGTCCAGTTAAAATGAAAACTGTAGGTATTCAATGCAAAACCTCCATTCGTATCATGGGTCATAGAACATCTACCGGTGCCATAAGCGCACCAGGTTCTGGTGTTAACATGGTCAGTAACCGTAATGGTACCGGCTGTATTATTAATATGCCCATTGGTGCTACCACTGTTATCTAATATTTCGCAACCAAAGCCAAAACGCTTAATGCCTGTTTGGGCAACGGTAACAGTTATATTATAAACCTGCCCTGGTATAAATTGGTTACCTGTGAGCGCAGGTACGGCAGTGAGTGTTACACTACCAGGTCCGGTGTTATCGGGGAGTCCAGCAGGTATTGCCCCTGATGCATGGCAGCCGGAACGTGAACAGGTGCCCAACTCTCCCGGGCTCCCACATGAAGAAGCTTGTCCTCCTTCACCTTTAAAATTGTTTGAGCTTGAATAAATCTGGCAGCCTGAGCCGTCCGGAGTATTTGGCCTGAAAGCACTTGTTATGGCAATACCTCCAATTAATATGGCAAGTGTTACGGGTGATAGTAATTTTTTTGTTTTCATGATTGTCTGATTTATATGATAGATGCAAATCAGTATCACAGGGTTGCATGAGAAGTAACCAGGGGATGATATTATTTTATCATATACCGAAGTAATTTATATTTTTGCAGCCCGTTTGGGGGATTAGCTCAGCTGGCTAGAGCGCTTGCATGGCATGCAAGAGGTCATCGGTTCGACTCCGATATTCTCCACCAAATAAAAAGGCTTTCAATAGAAGGCCTTTTTTTGTTTTGAGTTATTATCTAGGATTAAAACCAAAAAATAGCAACATTTGTAGGATGTTCCACAAAAAGCAATTTGTACTACTTATTTGGTTGGGTATTTGCGTTTTAAGCAATGCTCAAAAAGACTATGCCCGAAAGGTAGTAGATACTTTAGCATCGCCATACATGGCTGGACGTGGTTATGTAGATGGAGGAGATAAGAAAGCCGCTGCTTATATAAGTGACCAGATGGGAAGTTTTGGACTATTGCATTTCGGCAACGATTATATGCAGCCCGTAAGTTTTAATGTGAATACTTTTCCGGGTAAGATGGATGTTAGCTTGATGGTTAATAAAGCAGCAGTCAAGCCAATTCCGGGTGCCGATTACATAGTGTTGCCTAATAGTTGTTCAATGAAGGGTACATATCCGATAGTAACTCTTACTAATGATATGTATACTGAAAAGGCGAAGATGTATGAGTTTTTGCATACAGATCACAGGAAGCAATTTGTAGTAGTAAAAGGCGCCGACCCAACAGTAAAAGAACAAAAGGAATTATACGCTTATGCAATACATAATCCTTTTAAAGCAAAAGGTGTAATTATACTTTGTAATAAGCTAACCGAAGAAACATCAGACACGGTTGCTGATTATGCGTTGATGAATGCAGAAACTAACTCTAAGTTCGACACAGCGAGTTCTATTACAATAGACATTCAAAACAAGTTTGTAAAAAACTATGCCTCACAAAACCTTATTGGCTATATAAAAGGTACGGTGCAACCTGATACATTTATTGTATTCTCTGCTCATTACGATCATTTAGGAAGAATGGGCGATATATATTTCCCCGGCGCAAATGATAATGCCAGCGGTACATCTATGTTATTGAGCCTGGCTAAATATTATTCAGAGCACAAACAGAACCTGCGCTACTCTATTGCCTTTATTGCCTTTACGGGTGAGGAGATGGGATTGTTTGGTTCGAAGTACTATGTAGGGCATCCTTTGTTCCCATTAAGCAATATTAGGTTCGAAATTAACATGGATATTATGGGTACAGGCGATGAAGGTATTACGGTTGTGAATGCTACGAAGTATACCGAGGCTTTCCATGATTTGAATAGGATTAATGATAGTCTGCATTTGTTGAAACTAATAAAGCCTCGCGGCGCCACATCTAATAGCGACCATTATTTCTTTTATACAAAACATGTACCCGATTTCTTTATATACACTATGGGTGGCATAAAGGCTTATCACGATATTTACGACAGAAGGGAAACATTACCACTGACCAATTTTGATGATGTGTTTCATCTACTGATAAATTTTGCAGACGATATTAATAACAGACGTTTTTAACTGATTTATGGCTAAGTTGTATTCTACACAAACTCAACCCCAAACCCCTAAAGGGGCTTTGAAGGAGCCACTCGGTACTAAAGCCCCTTTAGGGGTTTGGGGTAAAACGCAATTTTTATTTATTTAAACTATGGCTAAGTTGTATTTAGTACCCACACCCATTGGTAACCTAGAAGATATTACGCTAAGGGCGATACGAATATTGAAGGAAGTCCGATTGATATTGGCTGAAGATAGCCGCAAAACATCGGTATTACTTAATAAGTATGATATAAAAGTGCCTGCCATACCCTATCATCAGCATAATGAGCACCATCTAACTCCGCAGATAGTTGACCGTATTGCTAACGGTGAGGACATTGCTATTGTTACCGATGCGGGTACTCCTGGCATATCAGATCCGGGCTTTCTTTTGGCACGTGCATGTATAGCCGCTGGAGTAGAAATAGAATGTCTTCCTGGCGCTACGGCGTTTGTTCCTGCTTTGGTTAATTCTGGTATACCATGCAACAGTTTTTGTTTTGAGGGTTTTTTGCCGGTTAAAAAAGGCCGGGCCAGTAAATTAGAAGAATTAAAGAATGAGACCCGTACCATGATATTTTATGAGTCGCCTTTCCGTATGTGGAAAACGCTTGAGAAATTCTCTGAGGTGTTTGGCCCCGACCGAAGGGTATCAGTATCAAGAGAACTTAGTAAAATACATGAAGAAACAGTAAGGGGAACTCTGACAGAAGTATTGGAGCATTACATACATAAGACTATTAAAGGAGAAATAGTTATAGTAGTAGCGGGCAAGGAAGATTAACAATTTTTAACCAACTGCACTATAGTGCTAACTTAAACTTTTGCATATTTGCACACGTTTCAACAAAATTTATTGCCATGAAAAAAAGAACAACATTTATTTTAACCGGTTTAATTGCAGTATCATTATTTTCAGTGCAAGCCAGTGCACAAAGCGATACCAATAAGCTTGATGCACAAGGCAGGAAACAAGGTATGTGGGTTGAGAATCTGGGCCCGACACGTTGGGTGGGTAATTATACCGACGGCCAAAAACAAGGTGTATGGATCAGCCACCACTACAATGGCATTATGGATGAGCTTACCGTTTACAAAGACAACAAGAGGAACGGTATGGATGTAATGGTTGACGTGAACGGTTATTTTAAGAGCGAAAAATCCTACAAGAACGATACTATTGACGGACTTGCAACGGAGTACGCACCGGGTGGAAAAGTATCATCTGAAATTATGTACAAAATGGGCACCTATAATGGGGTTCGTAAAGTATTTTACAATGGTGGTGGAATTGAAGAGGATGGAAACTATAAGAATGGCGTAAGAGATGGCGAAACCAAATGGTATTACCAGGATAGCAAGATTGCAACCCAGTACCTATATGTAAATGGTGTGCTTACAGGCCCTTTTGAAAGCTATTTCGAAAACGGAAATATATTAAGTAAAGGTAGTTTTAAAGTTAGCAACTACGATGGCGAGTATATGGAGTTTTACGAGAACGGAAATGCTAAGGCAACAGGTACTTATAAAGATGGTAAGAAAGTAGGGGAGTGGAAGGAGTATAACGAAGATGGTTCTGAGTTGACTATTACAAAGTATGGTAAGGACGGGAAGCAAGAAGGTGAACCTAAGAAGCAAAAAATAAAGGTTGCTGAAAAAGCTAAGGACGCTAACGGTACACCAATGGGTACCGAGACTAAGACGGAAGAAAAGAAATAGTAAAAGTATTGGATAGGGAAAAAGTCTCGTAGCAATACGGGACTTTTTTGTTTTAGGAAACTACCTTGTTGGTTTTGTCTTCCTTTAGTATGTTATGCGAGACCAGGTACTCAGCTATTTGTACTGCATTGGTAGCAGCGCCTTTCCGCAGGTTGTCGGCGACCACCCACATATTTAGTGTGTTTGGTTGTGATTCATCACGGCGAATGCGGCCTACAAATACTTCATCCTTGCCTTCTACATCTTTAGGCATAGGGTATTCGTTATTCTTCGGGTTATCGACCAGTATTACTCCTTTTTCAGATGACATTATTTTATTTACATCTTCAAGTGTAAAGTCTCTTTCAAACTCAACGTTCACTGCTTCTGAATGTCCACCTGTAACGGGCACACGCACGGTAGTTGCGGTAACGCGTATCGATTCATCGCCCATTATTTTCTTGGTCTCATTCACCATTTTCATTTCCTCTTTGGTGTACCCGTTATCCATAAATACATCTATATGAGGTAAAATATTCATATCAATAGAGTGGGGATAGGCCTTATCATGTTTTTTGTCATGGCGTTCGCCCATTAGTTGCGCCACGCCTTTTTGGCCAGTACCTGAAACCGATTGATACGTTGAAACTACAATACGTTTAATGTGATATTTTTTATGCAGCGGGTTAAGCGCTACCACCATTTGTATGGTCGAGCAATTTGGGTTAGCAATAATCTTGTCGGTTGCGGTAAGCACATGTGCATTTACTTCAGGTACCACCAATTTCTTGGTCTTGTCCATTCTCCATGCCGATGAGTTATCTATAACAGTTGTGCCCACTTCCGCAAACTTAGGTGCCCATTCTAATGAAGTTGAACCACCGGCAGAGAACAATGCTATATCCGGTTTCATGGCAATTGCTTCGGTCATGGTTACCACCTTATATGGTTTACCGCGGAAAATAACTTCCATGCCCTTCGATCTGTCTGAAGCAACAGGAATAAGTTCATCAACGTTGAAATTTCGTTCTTCCAACACCTTCATTATAGTGCGCCCTACTAAACCTGTGGCTCCAACAACTGCTACTTTCATTTTGTTCTGTTTAACTATGCAAAAGTATTACTTACTCGGCATTATATACCTACCAAGTGGGGCATATTTGTAAAAAATGCGGCAGATATGGTAGTTATATTGCCTTGATAATCAAATGTATGATTAAGAGCAAGTGTAGAAGCTAAAACATTTAGCAAAAAACCACGTATAAAAACATCCAACCCCAACGCTATTAGTATGAGTACAAAAGAACTTATAGAAGGTTGCCTCCATAACGATAGTGATTCCCAACGGAGTTTTTACGAGCAGTATTCATCCCGCATAATGGGTATATGCATGCGTTATGCTTCCGGGGCGAAAGATACTGAAGTGATGGCTGGTTACGTGTTTAAACGAATATTCGAGGAGTTGTTGAAATATCCGCATGATGCCGATATGGATAAGTGGGTTGATGAAAGGGCCATTTGGAATGCAGTTGCCTATCTGCATCAGGATAAGCACCGTTACTTTATAGCTAAAACCACACGCTATATGGAAAACAAGAATGCAACAGGACAGCCTGTTGATGAAGCGGTGTTAAGTGCCGAAGATTCCAGAAAGATATATTTGGCAGCCTTGCATGCCTTAACACCAAGCTACCGTATACTTTACAACCTTACCTACGTAGATGATGTTGAGCCGGAAAAAATAATTGAGAACCTTGAGATAGCCCGTGAGACATATAAAGTAGAATTGGAGCAAGCGCGTTTTCAGTTTAAACAATACTTAAACACCTACCTTTATGAAAATGGATTACGCAAGCAGTAGTTGTGAAGGCAGAGCCCATGAATTACTTGCTCCATTAACCGGAGCTTGTCCTGATTCGGTATGGGAAAGTATAAGTAGTGAGCTGGAAGAAAGAAGATTGAAGGCCAGCAATAATTGGCTTAATAAACTAAATAATACCAGAACTCCGCTTATAGTTGCCGCTGCAATAATTGTGGTTACTATAGCTGCATGGTCGTTATTTAGTTTTAGAA
>Ga0206844_10100_pt1 | contig 31159 bp, 26 predicted proteins | sample Alteio_BWOrgCont_22_FD_152907 | JGI IMG/M metagenome (GOLD analysis project Ga0206844, IMG submission 152907) | Enriched cells from forest soil in Barre Woods Harvard Forest LTER site, Petersham, Massachusetts, United States -... | ecosystem: Environmental > Terrestrial > Soil > Temperate forest >...
TAAATGTTGAAGGCAAACAGAGCCCAATGCAAGAAATAAATAAAGCAGGCGATATAAAAATCACAATAAATCCCGGAGGGGTAAATGAAGTTATTGAGCTTAACGATATTGCTGATTATGATATGTCATTTATAAAATTGAAAAATTATGTAAGTAGTTACAAAAGTTAGTGATTGGTGGTAATAATTTTCTTTTAATATTTTTGTAATGCTCAACCAAAAACCTCATTACCAATGACTACATGTAATTATTGCGGTGCCTCTATACAAACAGGCTTAGATACTTGTCCGCATTGCGGAGGTGATTTAACCGGTGGCCCTCGCCACGAAATTAAAATAGAAACACGCCCTCCGTTTAATCTTACAGCCACTTTTAAAACCGGTTATACCGTCAGAAGGGGTTGGAAAGCATTTGTACTACTGCCATTTATTGTGGTGCCTGGTATTTTATATACCGAGCTTTATATGCTCACCAATAAAAAAGGGTTTAGCGCCTTACCTCCTAAAATGCAGACTGTATTTGGTGGTTTAATACTGTTATCTATTCCGCTAACGTTCTTCTTGTTAATATTCGCTTTGCGAAGAAGGGTTAGAAAAATTCAGTGCACCGTTCGCGAAAACGAAATAGAATGCATGATTGGTGGAACAAACCGTGTTTTTTTAATGGATCAGGTAGCCAGTGTAGATTGCTTACAAACTGATTTGCAAAGTAAATACGAGACAGGAGATGTAAGGATAGTATTGAAAAATGTGGGGTATGTTGTATTTAGAAACATTGATGATTATACCGATGCCGGAAATAGAGTTAAAAAGTATGTTTCTATTTACCAAAATGAACATCAACCAAATAAGTAACTTCCATTGTTGATCAACTAAAAAAATACTTTAAATGATTACATGTAAATATTGTGGCGGCCTTACCAAGTTAGACTTAGAAAAGTGCCCGCATTGTGGTGGCGACTTGCTTGAAAATTCACAACAGGAGATTAAAATTGAAAACAAAAAAATCTTTTCCTATTCGTGGCAAATATGTATTGTCTTATGTGCTGATCAGGAACCTTTTTGTATTTATTGTAGTGCCTTTTTTTGTGGTTCCATTTGTATTCGCAATGCTTATTGCAATTTCTTCTGCTAATTCAGCAGGGAAGCCCAATAACGCAATAATAATGTTAATGGTTTTTTTGATGATGGTGTCTATTCCCGGTTCTTTTGTGTTGCTGGTCAGGAATTATAGAAAAAAGGCAAATAGAACTTCTTGCCTGGTTACTGATAAGCAATTGGAATGTGTTACGGCGGGTGGATTAAAAATTAATATTCCACTGAGTGATATAATGAGAATTGAAGGTGAAGAAACAAAATTACAGAAGAGGTACAAAATTGGTGATGTTAAAATTGTAGTGAAACCGGGAGGCAATGCTAATGTGATTGTGTTAAGAGATATTGAAGATTTCACCAACAGCTATACAGGGCTAAAGAGCTTTATCGGTTCAAAATAGTTCCACTATTTTTAAAATAGTATTTTTGAAGCCTAACCCTAAGGCTATGCTTAAAAGATACATCCCTATTTTACTGGCTGTTGTTTTTGCCGGTAACACAGTTTTTGCACAACAAGATTCAGCTAAACTAAAGCAGATAACCAACGAAGTAATGCTGCATAGCAAATGCTATCAGTGGTTAAATTACTTAAGCACACGCATTGGTGGCCGCATATCTGGTTCGCCACAGGCAGCAGCGGCAGTTGAGTACACGCACCAGTTGATGGATAGTATGGGAGCCGACAGTGTTTACCTGCAAGCATGTATGGTGCCACGCTGGATACGCGGAGAAAAAGAAAGCGCTAAAATATTAACCAATAATGCCGGGGAATATAATGTTGCTATTTGCGCCTTGGGTGGTTCTATTGCAACCCCGGCTGGTGGAGTAACGGCTGAGGTAATTGAGGTGCATGAATTTGCTGAGTTAAAGAAATTAGGTGCGGCTGGAGTAAAAGGTAAAATAGTATTTTATAATCATCCTTTCGACGAGACCTTTGTAAATACATTCAATGCATACGGAGGTACATTTATGTTCCGTTATATGGGTGCAGTGGAAGCTGCTAAGTACGGCGCAGTAGGTACAATCCTTCGTTCACTTGGCAATGAAACCGATAACTACCCGCATACAGGAGTAATGACGTATAAGGACAGTGTTACTCAAATACCTGGCTGTGCCATATCTACCATGGGGGCTGACCAGTTGAGCAGATTATTAAAGACCGATCCTAAGTTGCGTGTCCATTTCGAAATGGGATGCTATACCATGCCCGATGTAAAATCGTATAATGTAATTGCAGAATTGAAAGGAACCGAGCATCCTGAAGAAATTATCACTGTAGGTGGCCACCTCGATTCATGGGATCTGGCACAAGGTGCAAACGATGATGGGGCAGGAGCGGTGCAGTCACTTGAGATACTTCGTACGTTCCGTGCTTTGGGTATTAAACCAAAACGCACAGTACGCATAATAATGTTTATGAATGAAGAGAATGGTGGAAGAGGAGCGAAGCAATATGCTGAAGAAGCCAAACAAAAACATGAAAAGCATATTGCCGCAATGGAATCGGACGCAGGTGGAGAGACACCACTTGGTTTTGGACTTGATGGAACCGATGCGCAACGAAATGCTATACTTAAATGGAAAGGTCTTTTGTTGCCTTATGGCTTGTATGATTTTACATCTACCGAAGGCGGTGCTGATATTGATAAGCTGAAGGATCAGGGTGCTTTATTATTAGGCCTCGAGCCCGATTCTCAACGTTACTTCGATCTGCACCATACTGCCCAAGATACATTTGATAAGATCAATAAGCGCGAACTAGAACTTGGTGCTGCATCCATGAGTATGATGATATACCTCATATCTCAGTACGGATTGTAATAACAATTAAAAATTGCGAATTACAAATCGAACGACATTGTAGTTGACCAAAACAAACCGTCATTGCGAGGAACGAAGCAATCTTACCATCCCATGTTCAATATAGAGTTCACAGAGGGAATAGACACAGAGATTTATAAGGATTTTTTATCATTCTGAACAGAGTGAAGAATCTCTTCCCTGTAATTTGGGTGTTTTCCACATGCCACAGGGCGATTTATTTGTATCTTAGTAAATATACAATCCACTCATGAAGTATAAGTACTTATTAGCCTTATCGGTATTGCTTTCATTTTCCTGTATAGGGAATGCTCAAGTTGCTGATGCTGTTACTCCTTTAAGGCATCCTGAAGCGTTTGTCGCTAAACAAGACAGCGCTTTAAAAGCCAAACACCAACGGAATAAATATTTTTATCTCGATTTCAGCCTTGGTTATGACCCTCCTTTTTTTTCATTCCCCGTGTATTATAATACCGATGATGAATACTTTAGTGATGTCACTCCTATATATAATGTAAGTACAGGTATTGATTTTTTGCGATTTTTAAATGCAGGGCTTTCTTTTACATATCAGGAAGCTACATTTACTCAAACATCTGCATATAGCACCGATGATTTAACAATGCTAAATACTTCTGCTCATGTATGTGCGCACATAAATAAGCATAGAGAATCTTTCGATCATTATATTGGTATAAGAGCTGGGTACTCCTATTTAACAGATCAGCCCACTAGTACTCAATATAGTAGTCAATATAGCCCACCTACAATATATGCATTAAATGGTCCTTCTGAATATAGGTTTGCATATCAATTGTTTTATGGAGTGACATTTTATTCAGAGAATGTTGGCTTTAATCTTGAGCTTGGGTTGGGGTCACCTTTTTTAATTAAAGGAGGGATAAGTGTTAGACTAGGACTTAAAAGGAATAAAAAAGTTATTTGATGGCCCGCTTTGCTTGCCTTTTGTGGCGGTTAAAGTGTATTTGCATAAACTTCACCATTTGATAAACATTAATGCGTCCAATGCCCGGTTGTTTATACAGGTTTTTGGTCAGCATATCCTCGGGCATACTTTCTAATAATTGCTTTAAATCGGCACGGGTATTGTTCCAGTTGCGCAGTACCGTTTCATAATCGGCTTTCTCGGGCATTTCACCCAAAAGGTTTTCAGGCATCTTAAACTTTACCGGCGATTCAAATAGCGCTCGTAAAAAGGTGAGTTTAATGGCTTCAGAAATACCTGTATCTTTTATCTTATCCGTCTCAAGCATTTTCTTGCGTACATAATTCATCGATACGCTTTCGGCCTGGTTCAAATGATAAACTATTTGCGCAACCGACCATTTACCCACTGCTGGGCAAGTTTCCAGTTGAGCTGTTTTATGCTTCGCGAATTCGTCAATAAGTTGTCTGCGGCTTTCTTCCAGATGATTATAAAGACCCTGTAGTTTTTTATTCATCTGGTTAAAATTGCTGTGCCGGTTGGGCAGGGGCAGGTGGTGGCTTTGGGCCGGTTGGTATATCGCTGCCAAATTTAAAACTTATGCCGGTTTCTACAGCATAAGGCGAGCCAAGGCCTAATTCAAGGTGTACTGCAATTGCATCTGACAAAGAAGCACGTAAGCCTATAAGGGCCATAAAAGTAGGTACATTCTTATTGTAGTTCGATGGGCCGTAATAACCCGTTTGTACCGATGGTTGGCTCGATGACCAGAAAGAGTAACCTAAACGTATACCGGTATACCCTTCCAGCACAGGCGAACCAAAATGATACAATGCCCTAATACCCGCATTTGTAACATATATGTTTTGTGTATACGTAGGATTAGTTCCGTTGTTATAATAAGTTTGGGTCTGGGTAAATTGCTGGTAACTTACACCGATACCATAGCTAAAATGGTCAACAATTCCATAATCGTATGTGGCGCTAATAACAGGTATAGAGCTTTCGGTGCTACTTGCAAAGCTTGCGCTAGATGGGTTGCTGAATAAGCTGTAGCCAACACCAACGTTAATAACCGATGCTCCCTTATCAATTTGCGAGAAAACAGGAGAAGCAAATAATAAAGCTACAATGCCTGTAATAATTTTGAGCGCTAAATTCTTCATGTATGAGTGTGTTTGGTTAACAAATATAAGTATAAATAACAGATTATTAGTGGTGCATGTATAATAGCTAAACGCAGAAAAAGAAGATTTATTTTAACCATGCTCAATAGATATGATAAGAGTATCTTTATGCTGTATTATACTCAGTGGTGTTGTGATTATTTTTTAATAATTCAATAAACAATATTAAATGGAATACCAATTAACTGAAGCAATAGAAGTGCTTGAACGCACACCCAAGGTACTAGAACAATTGCTGAGTGGCTTATCTGACAGCTGGATAATTAACAACGAAGGCCCTGATACATGGAGTCCGTATGATATTGTTGGGCATTTAATTCATGGTGAGAAGACAGATTGGATTCCCAGAACCAACATTATTCTTTCTGACGGAGATAAAAAATTTACTCCGTATGATAGATTTGCGCAGTTTACTGAAAGTAAAGGCAAATCATTACAACAATTACTTACCGAGTTTAGAGAACTACGCCAACAGAACATAAGCATATTACTTTCGAAGAACCTTACCGATGCCGATTTAAATAAAACCGGAATTCATCCTGACTTTGGAAGCGTAATATTAAAACAGCTACTTTCTACCTGGGTGGCACACGACCTAACACACATCTCTCAAATTGTACGTGTAATGGCCAAACAGTATAAGGCTGAAGTTGGGCCATGGACGGCCTATGTATCGGTGTTGAACAAGTAGAAGATATACTGTTCAATTCGTGCAGTACAGGTAATGATTTGTTAATAACCTTGTGAATAAGCCATGCGCTTACGCGCGTTTAGCAGGCTTATTGCCTGCGTACCTTTGGTTAACCAAATCATACAAAGCATGAAGACAAACAAAAACATGTTATTCCTGGAGACCCACCTGAGTGAGTCATTTCTGAATGACAACGTATATGGAATCAGGCTTATTGATACTTACAAGCTGGGCCGCGCACTGGGCGATATTAACCTGGATGTGTTCCAGTTTAATTCCTTGCCAATCTTCTCTCGTAACCTTAGCGAAGTAGTAAAAGATGAATTAACTATTTGCGATCTGAATATCTATTTCCAGTTTCCTTTAATTAATGATATTAAGTTGGTATTCAGTTCTGAATCGCAAAAGAACATCGATCTTATTCGCAAGCACATTCGTGTTGTGCCTTTGCAATACCATACTACTAAGGTTGCTCCTTACATTAAGTTTATCCCTATCCGTCACAGGGTTCTTTCGTTAGTTTAGTTATTTATATAGAAACTTTTAGATGTTTCGTCATTGCGAGGAACGAAGCAATCTCAGTGTAATACATTAGTTAATCTAGTTTTGGCACAAAACTTTGCATCTATGTGTCAAGTCCTATCATCGTTCCTCTTCACCTCACGTGCCGTTACTTTTGTGCAATGGCAGTTTGCGTTAGGGATAATAGCGTAAAGCCCGCAGTGCAGCGAGGATCCCGCAGGATTGCGGGACCCGACACGAGGCACGAGGGTAGCGCCCCTAGAAATTGTATTAATGCTTGGTCAACCCCTCTTCCTTAAGAAGAAGATTAATATCGATGATCATACGATCGACATCGGCAGAATCGGTACCGCTATAAAAGCCACGCAAGTAACCCGAAGTATCAACCAAAGCCATATTCTGGGTATGGATGAAGTTATTGCCGGCACTATCATCAACGGCAGCAAAATACGATTTAAGCGCAAGGTTGTATATCTCTTTTTTATCGCCGGTTAAAAAGTACCATTGGTAAGGTACAGCGTCATGCAGTTGGGCATAGTTAGCTAACACAGCCACGGTATCGCGCCTCGGGTCTACGGTATACGATACAAACTTTATATAAGGATTGCCTTTAAAGCTTTTGGTAGCGCGTTCTAATTCCGAATTCATTTTTTTGCAGATACCCGGGCAGGTAGCGTAAAAGAAGTTGGCTACAAATACTTTGTGTTTAAAGGTATCGCGGGTAACTGTTTGTCCCATTTGATCGGTAAGTTTAAAATCGAGTATGGTATGGTAAACGGTATCTTTTTTAGTGGCATCATATTCTTTGCTGCCATATATCGGTAACAGGCGAATAGGTTTATTGCTTCTGCTCATCATAAAAGCGCCTACAAGCACTATTATAGCTGCAAGGAACAATACAATATTTAACATGTTGGGTTTATTGGAAGACATAAACAGGGATTTAAAATGGATGCAAAGGTACGTTATTTGGTGCTACTGACCCCAACCCCTAAAGGGGCTTTGGAACTATTACGCCCTAGTTTTAAGCCCCTTTAGGGGTTGGGGTAGATGGATAGTAAGGAGAAAAGGGTGAGTGTGTACAATATGTATATTTGTGTATGATTTAAAACCTGTTTTATGAAAGACGCTTTTATAGTTAATGGAATACGTACAGCAGTCGGAAATTTTGGCGGAACCTTATCGGTAGTCCGTACCGATGATATGGCTGCTTTGGTTATAAAAAAGCTGATGGAACAAAATCCATCATTAGACCCGAAAGCTATTGATGATGTTATACTTGGCTGTGCTAACCAAGCCGGAGAAGATAACCGTAATGTGGCTCGTATGGCTTTGTTATTGGCCGGTTTGCCGTATACCGTACCGGGAGAAACCGTTAACCGTTTATGCGCTTCGGGATTATCAGCATCTATTGCAGCGGCACGTGCCATACAAACAGGTGATGCAGAAGTAATGATATCGGGTGGGGTGGAGAACATGACCCGTGGCCCTTGGATAATGTCGAAGGCATCGACACCGTTCGGTAGAGATTCTCAATTATTCGATTCGAGTTTTGGATGGAGGTTTATTAACCCAAAGATGCAGGAGTTATACGGCACTGATGCTATGGGCGAAACGGCCGAGAACCTGGCTGAGATGTATAAGATAAGCCGCGATGACCAAGATAAGTTTTCGTTAGCATCGCAACAAAAGGCTGCTAAAGCACAAGCTGCCGGAAGATTTAAAAAGGAGATTACAGCAGTAGAAATACCACAACGCAAAGGCGAGCCTAAGGTATTTGCTGCCGATGAATTTATAAAAGCCAATACCACTATGGAAGGCTTGGCCGGTTTGCGCCCTGCATTTAAAAAGACAGGCTCGGTAACAGCTGGTAACTCATCAGGACTTAATGATGGTGCTGCTGCTTTGTTAATAGCATCAGAAAGTGCGATTAAGCAATACAAGTTAAAGCCATTGGCACGAGTAGTATCGATGGGTGTTATAGGTGTAGAGCCTCGCATTATGGGTATTGGCCCGGTTGAAGCATCGAACAAAGCATTAAAGAAAGCAGGACTTACTTTTAACGATATTGATATTATAGAATTGAACGAGGCATTTGCTGCGCAAAGCTTGGCTTGTATCAGAGCCTGGGGCTTACAAGATAACGACCCCCGCATAAACCCGAACGGCGGCGCTATTGCAATTGGTCACCCATTAGGCATGAGTGGTGCGCGCATATTAAACTCTGCTGCTATTGAGTTGCACGAAAAGAACAAGCGCTATGCACTTGTTACCATGTGTATTGGAGTGGGACAGGGCTATGCAGCGATTATTGAGAAGGTTTGAAAAATTAATGATAAGCTATAAGCGATGAACTTAGTTTATCGTTTATAGTTCATAATTTATAGCTGTAAATATGATCTACGAATTTAACGGATACCGCCCGGTAGTGCATAAGTCGAGTTTTGTGCACCCGCAAGCCTGCGTTACAGGTAATGTAATAATAGGTAAAGATGTGTATATAGGCCCTGGTGCTGCTATACGTGGTGATTGGGGCGAAATTATTATTGGGGACGGCTGCAACGTGCAGGAGAATTGTACCATACACATGTTTCCGGGTGTATCGGTAATATTAGAAGAAGGTGCGCATGTGGGCCACGGTGCTATTGTACATGGTGGTCATATCGGCAAGAATGTATTGATCGGTATGAATTCGGTGATATTAGATAATGTAACCATTGGCGATAACAGTATTATTGGCGCACTTACTCTGGTGCCTGAAGGCATGCAAATACCAGCGCGAAAAGTGGTAGTTGGCAGCCCTGCTAAAATTGTAAAAGATGTAACTGACGAGATGCTGAAATGGAAGACCGAGGGAACTAAGATTTATCAACAATTACCTAAAGATATGCACACCACTTTTAAACCCTGTGAGCCTTTACGCAGTGTGCCTAAGTTCCGCAAAGTCCAGCCGGTATTCTATCATACATTAAAAGGCCCATCTAAGTCGAATTAGTTGACATTTATCAGTTTTTAACTAAATTGATATAGGTCAACTTTTATTGTAACCAAAAGTTAGTCCTTTGCGTAGAGATTATTAATGGGGGATAAATCTACAGGTCAAATGCTTACATCACATCAAGTTAACGATAATGATTCTATATCGTCGAAACGCAGGGTATTGAGCGTTTTAGGTATAGTGGTATTTTTTAGCTGCCTTGCTTTAATAGCTTGCGCTTTTTGCTGCAAGTAAAAGAAGTAAGGTGTTTGCTAAAAAAAATGTATTAGTTTGATGATACCAGCTGTTCTCTAACAGCGTACATAACCAGTCGTGCCGTATTATTAATGCCTAGCTTATTCATAATGTTTTTGCGGTGCGTGGTAATGGTGTGCACACTTAAAAACAATTTATCAGCAATCTCCTGGTTAGAATAACCTTCAGCTACACACTTTATAATTTCCATTTCCCTGTCGCTGAGGTTCACACCTCCGCAGTAAGAATAAAGCGGGCAGTTACTATCGTGGGTTTGGCTTTTATTGCTACCACCTATAAGCACTTCTACAATTTGTCCGCATAAAAAACGCTCGCCTTTGGCAGTCTTGCTAATGGCTTCGGTTATTTCTTCCCTGTCGCAATGCATCATCAGGTAACTGGTAATGCCCTGCTCGAGTGCTTTGGCAATAAAATGTTTCGGCTGCTGGTTGTTAAAGGCAAGTATATTAACAAAAGGCTCTGCCTTTTTAAGCTTGCGTATCAAATCGTGGCTATAGTTTATTGTAGAAAGATCAAGTACAAGAACCTTAGCCTTACTTTCAGATATTACATTAAACAGTTCCTCTTCGTTATTTGCATCAGCCACCAGGGTAAAATCATTGCTCTTTTCTATTAAAGCCTCCATACCGGCTTTAAGCAGATAGTTATTACTTGCAACAATTACTTTTATCGGGTTCATTCGTTTTTTTTAGCGCTGCAAAGATATGCTAATTGAAAACACACCTAATACCAAAAAAATGGTATTTGTTTTGCTTAATTATGGTATGATTTTGCACCTGCTACCCTTTTTTAGGTATGTATATACCATTTACAGAGTATTGCCAGCTATAGTAAATAGAAACTACTTTTGCGCCATCAAATTTGAATTACAGAAAGAGAATATGGGAGCTATAAAGAAATGGATTTTTGTTGTTGGTGTTTTGTTTTTCGGGTATAATGCTTTTGGCCAAGGTAATATTGAGGGTACAGTCAAAGACAGCTCTGGCAAGGCTGTAGAATTTGTGAGCATAACAGTGCAAGAGAAAAACATTACTTCACTTACCGATAGTAAAGGGTATTACATAATTAAAAATGTTCCTGCGGGTAATTATACACTGGTGTCAAACCTAGTTGGGTATAGTATGACATCGAAACCTGTAACGGTAAAAGATAACTCCACGGTAAAACTCGATTTTGAATCATTGAATAAGGTGTATGAGCTTTACGGTGTTACTGTAAATGGAGTGGTAGCTATAACAGGCATAGGCCATTTGAGCGAAACCCATGACAATGTTATATATGCAGGTAAAAAGACTGAAGTGATGACGCTTGATAGTCTTAATGCCAACGCAGCGCAAGATAATCCTCGTGAAGTACTAGGTAGGGTTCCGGGTTCAAACTATTCAGAAACCGAAGGTGAAGGTTTTCCTTCGAATGGTATAGGTTTTAGAGGATTGAACCCCACACAGTCTATTGAGACCAACACGCGCCAAAATGGGTATAACATTACAGGTGATATATATGGTTACCCTGAATCGTATTATTTGCCGCCACTGGAAGCAGTGGAGCGAGTAGAGGTGACTCTCGGTGCATCGGCATTAGAGTTTGGCCCGCAATTTGGCGGCACCATTAATTACATTATTAAACAAGCACCAACCGATAAGCCTTTTGAGTTTACTACTGAAGAGACGACAGGTAGTTATGGCTTAATGAATCTGTTTAATTCTGTTGGTGGTACTTATAAAAAGTGGAGCTATTATGCGTTTGTAGAAGGCAACCACACCAATGGATGGAGGCCTAATTCTGATTACGAACAGCTAACCGGTTTTGGACGTGTACAATATAAAGCCAGCGATAAGTTGAAGATCGGGCTTGAATATTCTTTACTGCGTAATAAAATACACATGCCCGGTGGATTAGATGATGCTGAGTTTAACGAAAACCCTGACCAATCCTTCCGTTCGCGTAATTGGTTGACTACACCATGGAATGTAATGGCGCTTACTGCCGATTATAAGATAAACGATAATACAACACTGTCGCTCAAATCAGCATATAACAGAAGTTCGCGTAGTATTTTATGGCGAAGCGAAGATGGCGGCCCGGAATCGAAGGATAGTATTAACCCCGTAACACTCACTTACGATGAACGTGAAGTAGAACATGAGTACTTTAGAAACAGTACCACCGAATTAAGGTTATTAAGTAGTTACAATATCGGTGGAAGAAAACAGGTATTGGGCATTGGTGTCCGCTTTTATGCAGGAAGCATGATAAGGCAAGAAGGTGGAACAGGTACAACAGGATCGGATTTTAATTATACCGATTCAGCTAATTATTATGGAAACGACCTAACCTTTACCAGTGTTAATGTTGCAGCATTTGTCGAGAACACTTTTCATATTGGTAATAAGCTATCTGTTACTCCCGGCTTCAGGTTAGAGTATTTAAAATCGAGTGCTAAGGGCTATGTGAGTACCGATGATGATTCGCTGATAAATGTAAATGAAAGTAAGTCGCGGTACATACCATTGGCAGGGCTTGGTATACAATTCCGAACTACTAATGCCACACACATTTATGCAAACGCATCACAAGCGTATACACCAATAGAGTATTCATACCAATATCCATTGGGTTATGATACGCTTGCTAAAATCGATCCTAACCTTAAAGATATTACCGGTTATAATATCGATTTGGGGTGGACAGGGAGTGTGAAAGATTTTTTGAATTTTGACGTGGGTGCATTTTTAATGCGGTACAATAACGTAATTGCTTTTGAATACCTGCCAACCGCAAACGGTACAAGTTACTATAGCTACGAAACCAATGTAGCTGATGCCATACACCAGGGTGTAGAAACGTATGTGGAACTGAATGTGGTGAAGATGTTTACGCATGCATCGAAAATTGGCACACTGAGTTTCTTTAACTCGTTCTCATATGATCAGGCTAAGTATATTGATGGTGTTTATAAAGGCAATTGGGCAGAGTATGCACCGATTACTATTGAGCGCTTTGGTGTAACCTATCAATACAAAACATTCTCTACTACTTTCCTGATTAGTAATACAGCTAAACAATATACCGATGCGAATAATACAGTATACGACCCAAGCGCGTTGGTTGGTATAATACCTGCATACCGGGTTATGGATTGGTCGTCTACCTTGAAGATAAAAAATTATCATATTAAATTTGGCATTAACAACGTGGCAGATGCGCGTTACTTCACCCTGCGCACGGTTGAATATCCGGGCCCGGGCATTATACCTGCTATGGGCAGAAGCTTTTACTTAGGCTTTGGCGCATCGTTTTAAAGCATGACGATAATCATAATACAAACTGACGGCAGTCACAGTCGATCGCTTCTGCATGCATTTACTTTGTATTCATAAAACGTTCTTTATATCATACAGGTAAGTAAAAACACATTCTAATCAACAGCGCTAACTCCGTAAGGTTGGCAGAAGCCCCGTAAGGTTTCAAAACAAAAGAGTGGTAACCCCATAAGGTTATCCGGCGGCCCCGTAAGGCACCCAGAAAAAAGTCCAACCCTGTAAGGTTGGTAGAAATCCCGTAAGGTTTCAACTAAGCGATATAAAAGACCCGGTCTAACAAAGACTGGGTTTTTTTATTGTGGTATATTTGATTTTATGAGAAATGAAAATATATTGCGACTGGTAATTAAGAGCTTTCTGCTTTTTATTTTCATAGGTAATTGCAATGTTGCTTATTCACAAGAATTTGGGTTTTCAGGCGGAGTATCTTATGAGAAACAGTTTTTAGGTGAATCCGGCCTTTTATACGGAACTGCACTGTATGGCCCATGCACACCTATTGGATATGCAGGGACGAAACTATCAACTGAATTTAACTTTAATTCCAACCGGTTTTTACTTGGCCCTAAATTGTCGTGTGAATTCGATTTTGCTTTGTTTGGCGCAAGGCTATCAGTAATAGATTATACCGATTTTAAATTGCACGACCTAAGGTTTAGCCCGGAAGTGGGATTGACCTGTTTAGGTGTATTTGGTTTGTACTATGGATGGAATATTCCACTCACATCGGAAAGAATTGAATGGGTTTCATCTAACCGAATTACATTCATTATCAATATAGACAAAGAGTTGTTCGATAATCTATGATATTAATATTACTTTCTAATTAACAGCGCAATATTCTCTACATGACCTGTATGCGGAAACATATCGACAGGTTGCATAAGTGTAACAGAATATTTTTCGCTCATCATAGCAATATCGCGGGCCTGGGTAGGCGGGCTGCAACTTACATACACTATCTTTTCAGGCGCTATTTTAAGTAATGCTGAAACCACATCTGGGTGCATACCACCGCGCGGAGGGTCGGTAATAACTACTTGCGGCATGCCATGCTGGCGGCAAAACTCTTCGGTTAGCATGTCTTTCATATCACCTGAATGAAAATCTACATTGGTAATGTTGTTGAGTTGAGCATTTAAGCGTGCATCAACCACGGCTTGTTCTACATATTCAATACCGGTTACATGTTTGGCTTCGGCTGCTATAAAGCTTGCAATCGTGCCACAGCCTGTATATAGGTCAAATACGGTTTCGTGGCCTGTTAAACCGGCAAACTCGCTAACCTTTGCATACAATGCATTGGCTTGCGCAGTATTAGTTTGAAAGAACGATTGTGGCGATATTCTAAAATTCAAGGCTTTTCCATCACGTAGTTTCAGTTGCTCAGTAATATAAGGTAAGCCCTTATAGGGTTGCCCTTCAATGTCGCTAATGCTATCGTTCTTCTTCGGGTTTATCATATACATGAGCGAAGTAATTGCAGGGAATTTCTCTGCAATATGATCCATTATCTTCTCACGCATCTCTTTGTCTTCTTTAAAAAATATGAAGACCACCATTAGCTCACCGGTAACTGTAGTGCGCACCATCAGGTTACGCAAAAAGCCTTCCTGCCAGCGAATGTCAAAGAACGGCATGTTTTCTTTTACAGCAAACTCTCGCACCGCCATGCGTATAGCATTCGAGGGTTCGGGTTGTAAAAAACACTCTTTTATATCTATAACTTTATCGAACAAACGTGGTACGTGAAAGCCAAGGCCGGGTTGGTTGAAATTGCTTTCGTTCATTTCTTCATGAGGCAACCAGCGCTTATTCGAAAATGTAAATTCAAGCTTATTGCGGTAATGGTAAATGTCAGCAGAGCCTAATATGGGGAAAGACTTTTCTACCTGAACACCTCCAATACGTTGTATAGCAGCTTCAACCTGTTTTTGTTTGAATTCTAACTGCGATTTGTAATCGAGGTTTTGCCAGCTGCAACCACCACAACTGCCAAAATGCTGGCATTGGGGCGTTACCCTAAGTGGTGATGGAGTTACCAACTTCAACAACCTTGCATCAGAATGTTTGCGCTTGCTCTTTAATATCTCTACATTAGCTATATCTCCGGGTACAAGGCCCTTAACGAATATAACTTTATTGTTATGGCGTATAACGGCCCTGCCACCTTCTCCTATATCTATGGCTTCTACGTTCTCTGCTATCGGGTTTACTGGCATAATTATTTTAAAGAGGGACAAATATCGGTATTTAAGGTGATAGAACACGGATGATACAGATTTGGCGGATTTTCACTGTCTACTATGGTCATTTATCCGTTATCGGTGGTCTATTTGTTCCCAAATCTATAATTACTAACTTTGTAAGCTATAAAGAGCAAAACGAAATACTATGGAAACTATGACATCGACAGGTAAAAAGGCAGCCCATGCAATGGAGCTTGAAAACAAATATGGCGCACATAATTATCATCCATTACCGGTAGTACTGGAAAGGGGAGAAGGCGTTTACGTTTGGGATGTTGATGGCAAACAGTATTTCGATTTTCTCTCGGCATATTCGGCTGTAAACCAGGGCCACTGCCATCCTAAAATAATTAATGCACTTGTTACGCAAGCCAGCAAGCTAACACTAACTTCACGTGCGTTCTATAACGATTCGTTGGGAGAGTATGAAAAGTTTATAACCGAATATTTTGGGTACGATAAGGTATTACCTATGAATACCGGTGCCGAAGCTGTAGAAACTGCTATTAAACTCTGCCGCAAATGGGCTTACAAAAAGAAAGGTATTGCTGAAGGCGAAGCCAAAATAATAGCTTGTAATGGCAATTTCCATGGGCGCACAACCACCATCGTATCTATGAGTACTGACCCTGACGCTCGTAACGAGTTTGGGCCATATACTCCCGGTTTTGAAATGATACCTTATAATGATATCGATGCATTAAAAAAGGCTTTAGAAGATAAGAATGTGGCTGGCTTTATTGTAGAGCCTATACAAGGTGAAGCTGGTGTTATGGTACCAGATGCAGGTTACCTGGCAATTGCCTATGAGGTATGTAAAAAGGCTAACGTATTATTTATTGCAGATGAAGTACAAACCGGCATATCACGTACAGGTAGATTGCTTTGTGTTAACCACGAAAATGTAAAGCCTGATATGGTAATATTAGGTAAAGCGTTGTCGGGTGGGGTATACCCAATATCGGCAGTGTTGGCTAATGATGATATTATGCTTTGCATTAAGCCCGGCGAGCATGGTTCTACCTTTGGTGGTAACCCGTTGGCTGCTAAAATTGCAATTGCAGCATTAGAAGTGGTACACGATGAGAAATTATCAGAGAATGCTGCTGCAATGGGTGAGTTGTTCCGTTCGGAATTAAAGAAGATAAAGTCAGAAAGGATAGAAACCATACGTGGTAAAGGCCTGCTGAACGCCATAGTAATTAAGCCCATGAATGGCAAAGAAGCCTGGGACGTGTGCCTTGCACTACGCGACAATGGTCTGCTTGCTAAACCTACGCACCAGCATATTATTCGTTTTGCTCCTCCGCTTATTATTAATAAGGAACAGATTTTAGAGGCTGTTGATATTATTAAGCGCAGTATTGAGAGTATGGACGCGAAATAGTATTAGGTACAGAGTATTGGGTATTTAGAAAGGGAGTGAGATTATTTCTCCCTTTTTTTTGTTTATATTTGAAGCTATAAACCCCTACCACATTGAAAAAACTACTATTATTCCTATTGATTACTTGTAATTCTTTTGCCTTGTTTGCCCAAAGCAAAATTGATGTTGAAGAAATTGAGCAATCTACTTCAAATGCCAGAGACGAAATTTATCAAAAGCTAAAACAAACAACCGGAATGTCTGAAACTGAGTTTGACAAATTCAGGGAGTATTATGTTGATATAATTGCTAACGATTTAAATAGTGTTTTCAATTATTATGAAACTCATAATACTCCGGATGCAGCATATTTAGATCAATTAGAAACCGGTATAGTTAATAAATATGCTCGATTATTCAACGAGTTTAGAGATTTGGAAGTTAATTCGCCATCTAAAATTACTGAATCAATTAAGCCAAGACGTTTTCTTAATCCTACAGGCACCTGCAACCCGGCCAACGACAATCTGGGTTTTGAAAATGGCACACTATCAGGCTGGACCTGTGGGTATGCTGATTGTTCATCTGAAAGTATGGTAACATGTAGTCCTGGGCCAGCAGCTTTTTCATACAGTCCTGTTACATGGCAAGTTGGTACTGGTCGCACAAAAGCTGGCGGGCCAGATAGTTCAACTGGCAATGACTATCAGGTAACTATAGAGTCGGGCGGAAAAGATACCGTAACAGGAATACCTAAAGTTTGCCCCGGCTTTAAGTATTCAGCCATGATTGGAGATAGTATTGCTGGTGCTGGAATCTCCGCACCTAATTTTGGAGTCGCATTTTTGAAACAATCGTTTACTGTATCCGATACCAATTCTTATTTCTATTATAGTTTTGCAATTGTTTTAGAAAACCCTTCGCATTGTTATCATCAACAACCCTATTTTATTGTGGCAGTGCTTGCTCAAAATGGTGATACTATTGTAAGTACCGATTATTTGGAGGTTGCAGGTGCTGTTAATGGGGTTGGTTGGCAAATTATTCAGCAGGATATTAACGGATATCAAACACAATACTTGCCTTGGACAACATGCGTTGTTCATCTTCAAAAGTATATGGGCCAATGCGTAACAGTAATTGCTATTGCATCTGATTGTGGCCAGGGCGGCCATTTTGGGTATGCGTATTTTGATTCTAGGATAGGGAAGCCTCAAATTACTGTATCTCCTACTGCCGTCTGCAACTTACCTGTAACATTAACAGCGCCGTCAGGAGCTAGTTCATATCAATGGACAGGACCTGGAATAAGTTGTGTTACAAGTGCCGGTAATACACAAGCTATAAGCGGAACTTGCGCAGGAAAATATTCGGTAATTATGAAGAACATTTATGGCTTAACTGCCGATACACTAGATACTGTTATTACGGTTGCTTCGCCAACAGTAAGCATAACCGGTAAGGATAGCGTTATAGTTGGCTTGCCAGATACACTTATAGCCTCAGGCGCTACAAATTACACTTGGAACACAAATAGTACAAGTGACACCTTAATAGTATCTCCAACTACAGCTACTACCTATACTGTGTATGGCACATCAGCTAATAAATGTTCTGATTCGGCAACCTTTACAGTAAATATGCAAGTGCTTACCGGAATTAATAATCTTACTAATAATAACTCTATAGTTCTATTTCCTAATCCATTTTCTGTTTCAACAACCATTTTGTTTAATGAAGCAGGTACGCATTATTTGGAGTTATACGATATTACAGGACGGAAACTCGATGAACTGCAATGCTCGGGTAAAGAGTGTCAATTTTCTCGCAATGGGCTTGCACAAGGCGTTTACTTGCTAAAGGCATTCAATGCCCAAATGAAGTATCAGGCTTCTTTAAAAGTTGTGATAGAGTAAGTTCAGTTTCAATCTAAACCTGTTTTTCTTTGTTTTACTATTTCGTACAAGAAAAATTGCTATTTTCGTTTTATTGGAAAAGTGTGTTCAAATTAAACAAATGTGTTTGACCCAATAAAGTACTATCTATGAAAAAATTACTAAGCGTAATTACTTGTTCTGTAGCTATTGCAGCCGTTAGTGTTGCTCAAAATAATAATACCAATATTATAGATAAAACAGGCATCGACCTTAAACTGTTTAATGCCCACCAGGATTACTTAAGGGGCGATTGGAACGAGGCGCTTGCTTTGTATAAAGAAGCCAATACAGCTAAGCCTAACGATGCATCTATATTGTTTCACCTGGGGCAAACCTATCTTTCACTAAACGATATTGATAATGCGACTAGTAATCTTGAAAAAGCAGAAAATATAGACCCTAATGCAGGTGATGAATTACACCTCGATTTGGGGCAGGCTTACTTATCATCGAATATGCTTGATAAGGCACAGAAAGAACTTGAAATGTACAAGCAGAAGTATGCCGACAACCCGAAAGTGATAAAGGAATCGGAAGTGGATTATTATTTAGGCCAGGTTGCTACAGCTAAAAAGTTAGAAGCAAGCCCGGTTAAAGCTAATGTTACCAATATGGGTATTTCCATCAATTCTGAATATGATGATAAATCTCCGTTACTTGCCAACGATGGCAAAACCTTAATATTTACTTCAAGTCGTCCTTCTATGTCAACCGGACATGTTAAAGACGGTCAAACTCCACCTGCGTTCGATAATGTTTACTCAGCCGAATGGGATTCTACTACCAACAAATGGGGATTGTCGTACATGATGCAAGGCGATATAAATGAACCTTATGCCCAGAATGCCGCAACGGGTGTTTCTGCGGATGGTTTATACCTGTTTATGTTTAAAAATAATGGGTCGGATGCTTCGGGCGGAGATATTTTTGTGGCTAAAAAGGCCCACTCAGGTGCTTATGGCAGCCCGGTAACATTAGGCCATCCTGTTAATACAAGTTATTACGAGGATGGAGCTTCACTTTCTCCTGATGGAGGCGCATTATACTTTATGAGCGAAAAACCAGGCGGATATGGCCAGGCAGATATATACAGGTCGGATAAATTAGGTAAGACACAGTGGAGCGAGCCGGTTAACTTAGGCCCTGCTATTAATACACCTTATGACGATGGAGCTCCTAGCATGGCTCCTGATGGAAAAACCTTGTTCTTTAGCTCTCAGGGCCATAACAGTATGGGTGGTTATGATATATTTAAATCTACTGCCAGCGATAGTGGCAAATGGGGTACAGCAGTTAACTTAGGTTACCCTATTAATACAGTTAGTAACGAAAAGAATTTTACCATATCGATAGATGCTAAAACCGGTTACTTTTCAAGCGACAGAAAGGGTGGGCAAGGAGGAAGAGACTTATATATGGTGGATCTTACACAATACCCTGTATTGGCAGCAGACAGTATGAGCAAACACCCGAAGGGTTTATCTATATTGCGTGGTACCGTTCTAAATCAAAAAAGCAAAACCATCGAAGGGGCTACTATAACCATCACTGATAGTACCGGAACGAAAATTAACCTTACTACCAGCAGCGAAGGCAAATACTATATAACCCTTAAAGCCCACGCTACTTATAAAGTAAAGGCGAGTGCCAAAGGTTATAAGCCAACAACCAAAACGGTTAAGCTGCCTGAATCTACAATGGGTACATATTCTCTCGAAGAGAATTTTGAATTAGAGAAAGATTAATCAAGAAAGTATATTACGAATTGGGTTGTGTATTTTCCTGATAATTGAAAAACTAAATCAATTTAGATTAGTATATTGGCTAACTGATTGTTTTTCAATTGTTACTCAATACTGTCATTAGATTTCTCTAATGTTACTTGAATATTAAATTACTGTTTAGTAGCTTCGCTTAACTAAAACTTAGTCCCTATGAAGAAAGTTATACTTACTCCCTTAATGGCTGTTTTTATTGGTCTTACAATGCATGCAGGTGCACAGCAAAATATCACTAAATATATTAAGTGTTATTTTACACAACCTGTAGATAATACATTATCGACAACCGGTATAAATGCTGTATATTGTAATAATACCATTTTTGATACGCTGGCAGCTTATATTAACAAAGCAAAATACACTATCGATATAGCACAATACGAATGGGAATCTTTAACAGGTACTGATCCTATTTTAACTGCTATTAATGCAGCTTATAAAAGAGGTGTAAAGATTCGTTATATAGAGGATTACAGCTACTCAACTAAAAATACCGGTGTGCAGGCTATGTGCAAAGCAAACCCTATTCCTATTTTGGTTAGCCCTAAGCAAAGCAGTAGCTCATGCAATAGTGAAAGCTATAATATAATGCACAACAAATTTGTGATCATTGACGAGTATTCACCAGATTCAACCAATAGCTGGGTTTGGACCGGTTCACCAGATTGGGATGATGCTATGAGTAGTTGCGATTATAATAACGTAATTGTGTTCCAGTCAAAAGCTCTTGCTAAAGCTTTTACTCATGAGTTTAATATTATGTGGGGCGATACTACTCACGGTGCAGCATGTGACTCAACTAAGGCTCTTTTTGGTTCATGCAAACCTAATTCAGGTACGCATACATTTACTATTGGCGGTTCAAAGGTTGAACTTTATTTCAGCCCGTCTGACGGAGTGAATAATGAGATAATAAGTACTATTGGTACAGCAAACGTAGATATTTATTGTGGCATGTTTACATTTACAGAAACTACTAATGCCACAGATATAGTAAACCAAAAGACTGCAGGAGCAACTGCATATGTTATACTCGATAATTTCAGTAGCGGAACATATACACCATATACAACAACTTTTCCTAACGGATTGGGTAAAAACTTTGCAGGATTTGTGAGTAGCAGTTGCTTGTATCACAATAAATATTTAATCGTGAATCCTTCGGCTCCTTGCGACGACCCCAAGGTGTTTACCGGTTCCCATAACTGGACATCATCGGCTGATGCTGAAAATGATGAGAATAGTGTAATAGTGCATAACGATACTATAGCTAATTTATATCTGCAATCTTTTGGCGGCGACTTTAAAACTATTGGTAAAGCTTCGGTTGTTCCACCCAAAAACCCGTGCAAGCCTACGGGTATAAATACAATTTCTAATAACGAATCTAAGATTGATGTGTTTCCTAATCCTTACAAAGAAAGTGTAAACATCACTTACGACCTGGCTCAAAATGCAAACGTAACCATGTGTGTATACAATGTTATGGGACAAAAGGTAAGCACCCTGGTTGATGAAAAACTTGAAGCAGGCCAACACATTTACCAGTTTAATGGTGCCACAAATGGAATTTACATTTTGCAGATTACTGAAAATGGACGTATCTATACCCGCAAGCTTGTAAAAGCCCAATAAACTAACCTATAAGTAGCTCTGAAAGCCCCGCAATATTGCGGGGTTTTTTTATTGAATTAACATCTCCATAATTTTTGCTTAACACAGGCGGTTGGCAGGACGGTTATTTTTACAAAAACTTAACCCTGTAACGTTTTATGAGAAAGATTAAATTATTATCTGCCCTCGCTATTGCTATTGTATCGATAGCTGAAGTAAATGCTCAACAAAATATCTTAAAGTATATAAAGGTTTACTTTACCCAGCCAGTTGATAATACATACGCCCTAAACGGAGTCAATGCTGTTCAATTAAAGAACAGCATGTTCGATACCCTTGCCGCATATATTAACAGAGCAAAGTATAGTGTTGACCTGGCACAATATGAATATGAAACATACACAGGAGACCCTATTGCTGCTGCGGTAAATGCTGCTTACGCCAGAGGTGTTAAAGTACGTTACCTGCAAGATGGAAACGAAGCAGCCACCAATACAGGGGTAAACCTGCTTAATAAGTCAATTCCATTGTATTCAAGCCCTGTGAAAAATGGCAGTGCTTGCAATGGTGAAAGCTATAATATTATGCACGATAAAATTGTGATAATAGATGAGTATTCCCCTGATTCAACAGATGCTATTGCATATACCGGCTCTGCCGATTGGGATGCCAACATGCAATCGGGCGATTATAATAACGCCATTATCTTTCAGTCGAAAGTATTAGCAAGGGCATTTACACACGAGTTTGATATAATGTGGGGCGATACAACACATGGCGCTGCTGCTAATGCTACTTCGGCAAAGTTTGGATCATGTAAGCCTAATTCAGGTATACACAGGTTTACTATTGGTGGTTCAGAAGTAGAAGTTTATTTCAGCCCTACCGACAGCACTAATAACCATATTGTAGATGTTATTAATAGCGCGAAAGTTGACCTGTATTGTGGTATGAACGACTTTACTGAAACTACAGATGCTACAGACATAGTAAACAGAAAGAGTGCAGGTGCTTCGGCATATGCTATTCTTGACGCATATACGAGTAAGGGTTCAACTCCGTTTACAACTACATTACCTAATGGCTTAGGAAGTAATTTTGCAGCTTATAATAATGCTACTTATCTGTATCACAATAAATACCTGGTTGTGAATCCTTCTAATTCATGCGATAACCCGATGGTATTGACAGGTTCTCATAACTGGACTGCCTCAGCTGATGCCGAGAATGACGAGAATACTGTAATAGTGCATAACGATACTATTGCTAATTTATACTTACAGGCTTTTGCTGCCGATTTTAAAACAATAGGCGGTACATCTCCAACCAAAATAGCCAACACTTGTTCTGCCGGTATAAATGCATTAAATAATATTGCTTCACATGTTACTGTGTATCCAAATCCATTTAACGGTAATGCTACTATTAGCTACAATTTATTGGTAGACGCAAACATTACCATAGATGTATATAATGTAATGGGGCAAAAAATAAGCACGCTGGCCAATGGTAAAATGCTTGAAGCAGGTTTACATACTTTCAATTTCGCCGCCAATGGTGCTGGGGTTTACCTGTTGAAAATACAAGAAGGCACAAATACATATACAACAAAACTAGTATCGGTAAACTAATAAAAATGAAGAAAACCCCGATACTTACTTTTACTCTTTTAGCTTTTTTACTTGGTGGTAACGTAAAGGCCCAACAGGTTATAACAGATAAAATAAAGGTGTTCTTTAATCATCCTGTTGATACCTCCCGGTCGAATGGTGTAAAGGCTACGTATATAACCAATACGCTGTCTGATACCATGTCGGCATACATTAACCGCGCCAAGTACACAGTTGATGTTGCTCAATATGACTACACAGCATATAATTCAGGTGGAGTAGGCGAGTTTGCAACCGCAATTAATAATGCATATGCTAGGGGTGTTAAAGTGCGCTGGATACATGATGGAAGTGCGCCAAATTCGGGATTGAAACTATTGAACAGTAAAATACCAACATTGGGTAGCCCAACAGGAGGCAACTATAATATTATGCATAATAAGTTTATCGTAATAGATGTTAACTCACCAGATAGCACCCAAGCTATTGTATGGACCGGTTCTGCGGATTGGAGCAGTTATATGAACACAGGAGATTATAATAATAACTTGACCATCCAATCGAAACAACTAGCCTTAGCTTATACTCAGGAGTTTGATTATATGTGGGGTGATACGGCGCATGGTGGTGCTCCTAATCTTACTTTATCAAAATTCGGACCTTATAAACCTTCTGTTTCACAACATACATTTACTGTTGGAGGCTCTCAAATTGAATTATATTTCAGCCCGACAGATAGTGTAAATCAGCAGATTGAAAAGCACATTGCTACTACCAATACCGATATATACAGTGCCATGTACGCTTTTTCGGAAACAAGCGACGCGAGCGCTATTACCGCTGCATATAACAGGGGTGCATTTGCTGCTTGTGTTATGGATCAATATAGTCTGCAATACGGGGCATACAACATATTAAGCAATTACCTTGCAACTAATTTAACTGTATATACCGGCAATGATATTTACCACGATAAATACTTGATCGTGGATCCTTCTAACGCTTGTTCCGATCCATTGGTTTTAACCGGCTCGCATAACTGGACGGGTTCAGCTAATACAACGAATGATGAGAATACAGTGATAATACATAACGATACTATCGCCAATATGTATTACCAATCGTTTGCTGAAGATTTCCTGGTTATATCAGGCAGTCCCTTAGATACAGTACATGTAAATTGCAATTTGGGTTTTGCTGCTATAAATGGCAGCAATGTATCGGTAAATGCATGGCCAAACCCTTATACCGACAAGGTTATGATAAATTACACCTTATTGCAGGACGATAGAGTTACCATTAGGGTGTTTGATATAACCGGCCAAGAAGTTGCTACACTGGTAAAGGGAGAAATGCAATCAGCAGGTGAACATCAGTTGAGTTTTAAAGGTACAACAGCCGGAGTGTATGTGTTGAATGTACAAGTTGGGCAGAACGGCATCATTAAGAAACTAGTGCAGGTTAATTAGTTTATTTTGTCTTACCCCACCCCCCTGAAGGGGCTTATACGTTTTATCAGTTGTTCTTACTCGATTTAAAGAGAAATTCTTTTTCATCTTTCGAAAGGCTATCGTAGCCCGAACGTGATATTTTATCAAGTATCTCATCAATGCGCTTTTGCTTTTCATGAGAATCGCTGACACCGGCACGATGTCTATTAACACTTGTTTTCTTAAGCTTCTTCCGTTTAAAGATGTTGCCAATATTACCAATAAAGTCTCCAAAGCCACCCGATATATCAACCCCTTTACGGTATTGCCATAAAAATAATGCGCCATAAAGTGCACCACCCACATGCGATATTTTGCCACCACTGTTCACACTAAAATCAATTACGGATGATAGAATAAATGCAGCTAAGGCTAAGTATTTAAGCTTTACACGGCCAAAGAAGAGTAACATAATTTCATAGTCGGGTACTAGCATGGCCGCCGCAACTATTACTGCCATAACACCTGCTGATGCACCAATCAAGAATGAAAAACTTCCCGGATAAAGTATTGGGGAAGTAGCTATATAAAGTAATCCGCCCGCAATACCACCAAGTATATAGGTATATATCAATCTTTTAGCACCCATAAAATCAATGAAGATGATACCTATCCAATACAGCCAAAGCATGTTGGTAAGCAGGTGCATAAAGTTTACATGCACAAACATGTAAGTAAATATCGTCCATGGATACCTTGCCAGCATCGCAAACGAGGAGGGAAGAGAAACATAGTTTACCCAATAGCTTGTGCCGGGAATATTGGTGAAAATATTGGCAAGGATAAATACAATAACATTTATCATGATGAGCCTGGTAAGGCTGTCGGCATTTCTGCCTAATAATTTATCTGCTTCTTGACGAAATGACATACTACAAAATTAATCAACCTTTTCTTCTCCAGTATAAAACCATTATGGCACCAAATAATGCTCCCCCCAGGTGGGCAAAGTGGGCCACGTTATCGCCTGCATTAGCAGCAAGGCCGGAATAAAGCTCAAAAATGCAATACCCTGCAACTGCATACTTGGCTTTAATAGGTATTGGTATAAACATTATAAACAAGCGCACTTCGGAATATATAAAGCCAAATGCCAATAACACTCCGAATATTGCACCTGAAGCCCCTATTGTATTAGAATGATCTATTGAGAATTGGTATAACCCCGCTAAGATTGATTTAGCATCATCAATGTTTTGCGGACTAGGGTATCCTCCAATTCCTGCGAAGTATTTGCTTACAACCACATTAAAGCCTGCCATACTAGGCTCCGAATTAAATGTTACAAGCATTTGATGAACATGCTGGTAATAAACATACAGACTGGCTTCTTGTATAATGCCTGATCCAATACCGCAAACGAAATAGAATATCAGAAAACGTTTAGAGCCATAATAATTCTCTATCATTTGGCCGAATAACCACAAGCCATACATATTGAATAATATGTGAAAGAACCCGCCATGCAAAAACATGCTGGTAACTAGCTGGTATATTTTAAAGTTTGATGATTCGAAATAGTGCAAACCAAAGTGTTCTACTAAGTCATACCCTTGCGACTGTAACACATAAGTGGCAATGAAAGCCAATATATTAGCAATAAGCAGGTTTTTTATCACCGGCGGAAAAGCGCTGAAACGAGGTGCCTGTTGCTGAAAAAAATTACTCATACTATGGTTTGTCTTTTAATAGGGCCAATATCTGTTCTTCAGCCAGTTCAATAAATATTTTCTTTCCTTCGGGCGCTATTGCCGGCGATTGGCATGCAAACAAGCGACCCAATAATTCAATGCGTTCTTCCTTTTGCAAGAATTTACAGTTCCTCCAGGCCATTCTGCGTGCATATATTTTTGATAATACTTCTGCTCTTGGTTTCTTTACATTATTGGTTTGGCCTTGCTTAAAGCTTTCTAGTATCTCTTCTAAAAGTTCTTGTACCGAACCTGATTCGACGCCTGATGGAATACCATATACAATAAATGTTTGCTTACCAAACTCGCTCAAGTCAAACCCTAACATTCTTATATCATCGAGCATAGTGGTAATTATAGCAAAGTCAGCCGCAGGGAATTGCAGCGTTTGTGGGAAGAGCTCTTTTTGCGATAAAATACTTTTTTTGCTTTCGATAGATGCCAGGGCCTCTTCATAGAATATCCGCTCCCATGCCAATTGCTGGTCTAAAACCACCAACTTATGATGTATAGAAGCCACAATAAAAGCCGAACCCAAATGCTCACTCCAATCTATTTCGCTACCTTTTTCTTGCTCAAATTCGTGTTCCAGCACAGGTGCCTCAACTCGTTTTGCCGGTGGACGGTATTCAACATCAGTTCCGGTACTTTTGGGTTTTACATAAGGCTTAACATTTTTTTGTTTTTCTTCTTCAGTAAACGGATTATAGCCTTTCGTCAGGTTTATTTGCGGCGGGCGCATAATAGTTCCCGGGCGCACCGGGTTTATCTCAATCGACATTTCCTGGTTAAAGTCGAGTGGGGCTATAATATTATGCTGCCCTAACGATCTTTTTACCGTTGCTTTGAGTATGGCATACAAAGCCGATTCATCTTCGAACTTTATCTCGGTCTTGGTGGGGTGTATGTTTATATCAACCTTATTAGGCGGAAGCTCAAGAAATATAAAATAAGAAGGGTAGGTACTATCTTTTGCAATTAGCTCAGCATAAGCCGATTGAACCGCATGGCCCAGGTAGTTGTTCTTTATAAAGCGGTTATTCACGAAAAAGAACTGCTCGCCACGGGTCTTCTTAGCGTATTCGGGTTTGCCAATAAAGCCGGTTATTTTCAATAATGTAGTTTCTTCTGAAATTGGAGCAACCTTTTCGCCATAGTTATTCCCAAACAAGCTAATAATACGCTGTTTTAAATTACCCGATGGTAAATGAAATACTTGTTGGGCCTGGTTATACATAGAAAACTCAATTTCAGGGTGTGCAAGGGCCACACGCTGCAATTCATCTATTATATGACGTAATTCTACCGTATCTGACTTTAAAAAGTTCTTACGGGCAGGTATATTAAAGAATAAGTTCTTAATAGTAAAAGAGGTACCAGGTTCGCACTGGCATATTTCCTGGCGAATCATTTTACCATATTCGTTATCTATCAGGCAACCCACATCACTATCTTTTTTACGGGTTTTTAGCTCTACAGATGCTATAGCTGCAATAGATGCAAGCGCCTCACCCCTAAATCCTTTAGTATGTATAGCGAATATATCCTCAGCCGTCGATATTTTTGAGGTAGCATGCTTTTCAAAGCTAAGGCGAGCATCAGTTTCTGACATGCCGCAACCATTATCAATAACCTGTATAAGGGTTTTGCCGGCGTCTTTTACTATCAGCTTTATTTTGGTACTACCGGCATCAATGGCATTTTCAAGCAATTCTTTAACAGCAGATGCAGGTCTTTGAATAACTTCTCCGGCAGCTATCTGGTTAATTACATGATCGGGCAATAACTTAATTATATCAGCCATTGTGCTTGATTGCTAATTTCATACAAAAATACATTTCTCTGCCTAATAATGGGGCAGTTTATTCGGGGCTTAAACTCAATATATTTGCAGTACGATGCCTTTTATAGATACCCTTAAAAATATTGATAATGCCATATTGCTATGGATAAACAGCAGACATTCCGATACGCTAGATACTTTAATGTGGAATGCCAGCGGCCGTTATACCTGGATACCTTTGTACCTTGTATTAGCATACTTTATTATACAGAAATACGGTAAGCGCAGCTGGTTACCAATAGTTTGCACAATAATTGCAGTAGTACTAGCCGATCAGGCATCGAACCATCTTTTTAAGAACATTATTATGAGATACAGGCCAAGTCACAACCTTACCTTACAAGGTCAGCTTCACTATGTAAATGGTTATATAGGGGGCTTGTATGGTTTTGCTTCTTCTCACGCTTCAAATACCACTGCTTTTGCTGTGTTTATAATATTGCTTTTCCGTAAATGGTTAGTGACTATTAGTCTGATTTGTTGGGTTTTATTAGTGTGTTATAGTCGTATGTATTTGGGGGTTCATTACCCATCAGATATTTTAGGTGGTATGCTTATTGGAATAATAACCGGTGGTGGAATGTTTTGGATATATGTTATTGTTACCGTAAAAAAACAGCAAAGCAATAGTTAAAAAAATGACTTTTAACCACTTTATGAAAAATAAGACCACAAACATAAAAATCAGTATTTTTGAGCTATGGTGAAGTCTTACTAGATTCTTGTAACAAAAACGTATTGTTTGAAATCTCTAAATTCAAATAACTCACTTGTTCTAGCAGCGAAGTAAGAGTTCATACATAATTGAAAAGGCAATTAATAGGATTAACACATTACGAACGAATAAGTTCTATGGGAAGATATTCGAATATTTCAGAAAATGCTGAGCAAGCAATGTCAATTAAGTATAATACGATTGTATATGATTTGAAAAGGAAAGGGGTTAAAGTTTTGGTTATGAGTTTGGGAGAAGCCTTTTTTGATGTGCCGTTGTACTCATTTGCCGAATTGCCAATATCTGAAATCTACCATTACTCACACTCTTTAGGCATACCTGAATTACGAAAAAAGTTAGCTGATTATTTTCTGAAGCAGTACTCAATACCTTTAAATTCTGATAAAGAGATACTTATAACTTCCGGTTCAAAAATTGCCATATATATGGCGTTAATGGCAATATTAAACCCTGGTGATGAGGTAGTTGTTCAAGAGCCATGTTGGGTTAGTTACCCCGAGCAGATAAAGCTTGCTTATGGTATTCCCGTGCAAATTCCTTACGACAGGAGTATATATGATTATGAAAAATATATAACTCCAAGAACAAAAGCAATTATTATAAATAATCCGCATAACCCAACCGGATATGTTTATACAAAAGAAGAAATAACTTATTTATTGGAACTCGCTGCAAAGCATAATATTTGGCTGTTAAGCGACGAGGCCTATAGCGATTTTGTTATGGACGGGAAGTTCATCTCACCAGGTAGTATTGATAAAGAGAAGAATCATACTATCATATTCAACTCTATTTCGAAAAACTTCGGTATATCAGGATGGCGGTTGGGTTATATTATATCTAATGAAAAGATGATACATAATGTGTTGAAAATAAACCAGCACCTTATAACTTGCCCTGCTACCATACTTGAATATTATGTGCTTAATTATTTTGAAAAAATATTAAGCTATACTGTTCCCATGATGAAGGAGTTGCATGAGAAACGTAAAGCGGTGGCAGCATACATGAAGGATATTGGTCTTGAATGCCTTCCTGGAAGCGCTACATTTTACTTTTTTGTTTCCATAATACCAACCAAATTAACATCGGAAGAATTTTGTACTAGATTACTTACGGAAGAGTATATCTCGGTGGTTCCTGGTTTGGGCTACGGCTATTCTTGCGATAAATTTGTACGTATATCTATTGGCACTTCAAAACTTGATGAAATAAAATGTGGGCTAGATAAAATAAAAGAGTTTATAATTAAAACTTCTTAGGTAGTTTTATTATAAGTAGTTACATCGGTTTTTTTGAAGATATATTGGTAAGCTTGATCAACGCATAAATGAATTTCTTTTTTTTGCTGCAAAAAACATAATAAGCATAAAATTCAGTATTTTTGAATAGAAGGATTAAAGAAAAAATAAAAATTGCAATTTGAAAACTCCTGACTCGAGTAATCTTGATATATCTATAGTAATACCGGTATATCGGGCTGAAAAAATGATAGATGAACTAGTTACGGCTATTTTAGAGGAAATCAGCAAAATATCGCCCAATTACGAGATTATACTGGTGGACGATAGGAGCCCTGATAATTCATGGGGCCGAATACAAGCCATTTGCCAAAACAACCCGAATGTAAAAGGCGTTAAACTAAGCAGGAATTTTGGACAGCATAATGCAATAATATCGGGTATTAGTTATTCAACAGGTGAATGGGTTGTGGTTATGGATTGTGATTTTCAAGATGACCCCTCGTTTATCCCTAAGTTATATAACGAAGCTATTAAAGGATATGAAATAGTTTTTGCAAAACGTGGCGGCCGTACTGACGGTTTAATGAAAAGAATAACTTCTAAAATATTTTATAAAATATTTGCTTTTCTAACTGATCTAGATTTTGATGGTAGCGTCGGTAATTTTGGTATTTATAATAGAAAAGTTATTGAGGCTATTTTATTGATGAAGGAATCTTTTAAAATTTTCAGTCTTATGGCCTTATGGGTAGGGTTCAAGA
>Ga0206844_10095_pt2 | contig 30851 bp, 27 predicted proteins | sample Alteio_BWOrgCont_22_FD_152907 | JGI IMG/M metagenome (GOLD analysis project Ga0206844, IMG submission 152907) | Enriched cells from forest soil in Barre Woods Harvard Forest LTER site, Petersham, Massachusetts, United States -... | ecosystem: Environmental > Terrestrial > Soil > Temperate forest >...
GCCGAGAGAAGATTTGTCCTCGCGCCGCTAGCTGAGATTGCGCCTGGGTTGAAGCATCCTGTTCTCGGAGACGTTGTTGTAGAGACGGTCGAAACCAATTCCGAAGCCGCCACGGATGGCGACGGTTCCATTACCCGTTGGATCATAGGAAAAGCCGAAACGGGGACCGAAGTTATTGGTGTCCTTGTTCCAGATATTGGAATTCTTCTGAATGAATGTCGCCCCCTGGATGGCTCCTACAATAGGTGCATTCGGGAGGAAAGGATTCCCATTCGGGGTGGGCGATGAAAAGCTGCCGAAGTAGACATTGGAGTCATATCCGGGCACAGCATTGTGCGGCGGCCCAAAATACTCCCAGCGCAGGCCGAGGTTGAGAGTCAGCCGCGGCATGACCTTCCAGTCATCCTGGAAGTAGGCAGCAAACTCATTGGCGCGGAATCCGCGGTAAACATTCGGAATCTGGTTCGTTGTGGTGTCAATGGACGCGCTTGCTGCCGCGATTGAACCATAAGTTGGACCGCCGAAAAGAACCCGATCCACCTGATCGCCGAAGGTTTCGTCAGAAACCAGGTCTTCTACGTCCCAGGGTTCGATAGAGCCCGTCACATCGTTGAAGAAGCTCGATCCATTCCGCGTACGGATATAACGGAAGCCGGCTTTGAAGCCATGGTTCCCGTGATATTTAGTGAGTGAGTCTTCATAGAGAAACTCGTTGTCGGTAAAGAGCTGAGGAATCGCGCTGGAAGCGCCGAAGCCTTCTTCCAGCGGGTCGAAGGTGACAATCATGGGAACTCCCGGAACAGAGGGAGCAGAAAAATTGGAAACGTGCCGGGTATATCCCAGGCGGAAAAGATTCTGCAATGTTGGCGAAAATGTGCGCGTCCAGTTTCCGGTGAAGAGTTGTGATCCGCCAACCTGGTCCTCATCTGGGCCGAAAACCGCACCGCCTGCTGCGAAGGCCGTAGGATTCTCTTCAAAATCGATCAGGTAAGTAAAGCTGAGCTGGTCACGATCGGACAGCTTCTGGTCCAACTTGAATGAGCCACGCTCCTGATTGAAAGGAGAACTTTGCCCTTGGGTCGCGTCAGCATAGACCGGAACCGGATAGTTTTGCCCGCTGGTATAGAGACCTGCTCCCGTAGTTGTTGCATTCTGCGTTCCCAACGGGAAAGCGCGAGGTTCTGCAGCCAGTAAGCTTTTGAAGTTTGAACCAAGGTGGGCGGAGAGATTGAGAGCACCCGGGCAGGCTGCGCCGGTGTTCTGCATGCAAACTCCGCTTGGATCATTTTCCTGAAAGTTCTCGAACTGGCCCGAATCGACAAAGTTAAGAAAAGCCTGGGTGGTCGTCGTGTTCGTCACTGGCGCAGTCGTGCGAAGGCGATGAATCTCAACAGTGGCAAAGAAGAACGTTGTGTCCTTATGAATTGGACCGCCGACAGAACCGCCGAACTGGTTGCGAACCAGGCTGTCTTTTACGCCGCCAAAGTTGGAGAAGAAATGTTCCGCAGCCAATGCCTGAACGCGGTTGTATTCAAAAAGCGACCCATGCCACTTGTTGGTTCCGCTCTTGAGCGAGGTGTCTGTGGCAAAGCCTCCGGCGCGGCCGTATTCCGCAGACGGATTGTGCGAGATGACCCGGTACTCCTGGATCGCGTCGGGAGAGATCGTAGTGACCGCGCCACCGCCCTTGCCGTTCGAGCCCAACATTGTGGAGCCAGCGCCGCCTTGCCCCTGGTCGTTGTTGTCCATGCCCTCGACGAGAAAGTTGCCGGTACCGGAGCGGGAGCCATTCACCGCTGCGCCGCGGCCGGTTCCACCCGCAACGTCGCCGCTCAGGGCTGCGCCGGCCGTCAGGTAGACGAAGTCGTTCTGGCTGCGCGCTTCAAGCGGCGAATCTTTCCAGATAGTGCTATCGACCAGCTGCGAGACCGATGACGTGTCCGTTTGCACCTGCTCGACAGCCGCCGCTGTAACGGTAATCGTCTGGCTGTTGCTGCCTGGCTGAAGCGTGACGTTCTGGGTGATGACAGTGCCGACGCTGGTGGCAACTCCCGTGACCTTTGCCGTCTCGAAGCCCGGGGCGGTCACTACCATCGAAAAGCCGCCTCCAACCGTGAGCGCTGTGAACTGATATTCACCGGACGCATTCGATGTCGCATTTCGCTCGATTCCATCGGGTGCGGTAAGCGTAATGGTGGCGTGAGAGACGACCGCGCCGGAAGAGTCGGAAATGACGCCGGCTAAAGTGCCAAAACCTGCCTGAGCGAAACTTATCCTCGCGGCAACAATCAACAGTAAAGCAATACTTATTGCGAGCTTCTTCATGGGAAATCCCTCTTTCACGAATGACAACCACGATTACGGCATGCATTGACCAGGGAATTGGGCGCGTTGCCTTTGGTGCAACATTGGCAATCTATTAGCCAAACTGGTTTTGTCTGATAGATAGGGATATTTTGTTAACGAATAAGTAAATAGTGACAGGGAAGTTAACGAGGCATATCAATACCCTAAAATTTCCAGCATTGATTACTCTATTTACTAAAAAGTAAATAGAAAATCTTCACAAAAATTCTTGATTCATGTACCCGTTTTTCATGTTTCTCCATAAAACCATAGGTTCGCCAGGCTTTCCGGCTGCTGCGTATACTCCATCCCATGAAGTTGTTCCTGACCGCAATTGTGGGCCGCTCCCCGGACAAAAGCTTTGCGGCGTTGACCGCGCTCTATGTCGGCCGCATTGCCGCCTATGGCGTCATTGAATCCACGTTCTTCCCCAGCGAGAAAAGCTTCTTTGAATGGATCGACAGGCAGCGCTCCCGGGTGGTCCCGATCGCGGCCTTACTCGACAGCCGTGGCAGACAGCTCAGCTCAGAGCAATTTGCCGAATGGCTGGGCAAGCAGCGCGATGAGGGCCAGCAGACGATCGTCTTTGCCATCGGCCCGGCGGATGGATGGTCGGAGGAGGCGCGCAAGCGGGCAAATCTGCTGCTGTCGCTGGGGCCGATGACCCTGCCGCACGAGCTGGCGCGGGTCGTGCTCAGCGAGCAGATCTACCGGGCATTTACAATCCTATCTGGGCATCCGTACCACACGGGCCACTAATTTTATGGGTGCTTCGCCGCACCGCATGGATGGCTGATTCGCCCCGCGGCATTGAGTATTTGAGAGAAACGGAAGGTTAGGCATGTCCTGGTTCAAACGGCAGGAAAATAAAATCGAGAGCGCCGGCGAAAAGACGGTCCGCACCGAAGGTCTCTGGATCAAGTGCGACAGCTGCGAGCAGGTCATCTTTAAGGCCGACCTCGAGGCGAATCTCTACGTCTGCCCCAAGTGCGGTCATCACTTCCGCATGGGCGCGCGGGCCCGCATCGACAGCCTGCTCGATCCCGGCTATCAGATCGTCGACACGGAGCTGAAGTCGACCGATCCGCTACAGTTCTCTGATCTCAAATCCTATAAATCCAGGCTGAAGAAGGCGCAGAAAGATACCGGGCTGAACGACGCCATCATCAACGCTCTCGGTCAGCTGGGGCCGCATGCGGTTGTGCTTTCGGTGATGGAATACGCCTTTATCGGCGGCAGCATGGGAGCCGTCGTTGGCGAGACCATTGCCCGCGCCGTCGACCGAGCCTACGAAACACGTCAGCCACTGATTATTGTTGCCGCATCCGGCGGAGCGCGCATGATGGAAGGCATCGTAAGCCTGATGCAGCTGGCGAAGATCTCAGCCGCACTCGGGCGTCTGGACGAGGCGAAAATCCCTTACATCTCCGTCCTGACCGATCCGACCACCGGCGGCGTAACCGCCAGCTTCGCCATGCTGGGCGACCTGAACATCGCCGAGCCGGGTGCTTTGATCGGCTTCGCCGGGCCGCGCGTCATCGAACAGACCATTCGGCAGAAGCTGCCGGAGGGCTTCCAGCGGTCGGAATTCCTGCTCGAGCATGGTTTTCTCGATGCCGTCGTCAATCGCAAGGAGATGAAGGACTACCTGATCCGCGCCCTCGACTTCATGAAACATGAAGGATAGAAAGCCGTTTAACTTTTCATACGGCTGTATTCGCTGTATTCAAGGTTGGCGACCTGCAGATACTGCGTAATGATTTTGTGGTATTCGGGAAAATCCTGATGGGTAAAAACATGCAGTGCAGCCTCGTAATATGCGATTGCCTGACGCAGGTTCGTTACCCGGCTTCCCACTCGCAAGCTCCACAAGGTAAGGCCTATATTGCTTTGGATGGTTGCCCACATTTGGGGGAAATTCTGTTCAGTAAAAAAATGTAGAGCCGTTTTGTAATGGGCAATCGCCGCTTGCATATTTGCTGCATTATCGCCCGCAGGCAGATACATCAAAGCAAGCCCCAGGTTGTTTTGCGTAGTGGCCCATTCCTTCGGGAAACCCTGTTCGGTACGGACACGCAATGCCGCCTCGTAGCATGCGATTGCCCGACGCAGGTTCGCTGCGCGATCGCCGATTGAAAGTTCTGACCATGCAAGGCCCAGATTGTTTTGCGCCATCGCCCAATCCTGGGGATAATTCTCTTCGGTAAGCACACGAAGCGCGGCCTCATAACATGTAATTGCCCGCTGCAGGCTCGCCGTACGGTCCCCGTCAAGCAAACCGAGCCACAGCCCTCCCAGGTTGTTTTGCGTGATTGCCCAGGCCCACGAAAAATCATTTTCTGTCTGGACACGCATGGCCGCTTCGTAGTGTGCGATCGCCCGACGCAGGTTTTCCACACGATTCCCGGTAGGCAGGCTTGACCATATTCCGCCTAAATTGCTTTGGATGATCACCCACCTCTGCGGAAAATCTCTCTCCGTATAAACGCACGATGCCGCCTCGTAACATGCAATTGCCTGGAGTAAATTCGACTCGCGGTTTCCCAGCGAAGCCTGCCAGAGCTCAAAACCAAAGCTCATCAGCGCTCGCGCGCTTTCGTGCGATACAGCGAATGTCTCGAACAGTCCGACAGGTTCCCACCACTGCAGCAGATCGAGATGCTTCTTCATCCTCGGCGGCACAGAATTGCGCGCTGAAGCCGCCAGATGGTTCCAGAACTTCAGTGCCGTTTCAGGCTCAAGACAATATTGGTGATACCACGCAAAAGCCGCAGCTCTATCTGCAGAAGACACAGCCTGCGCGGTCCAATATTGCTGCCACCACACATGGTCGCGCTGGACTCGCTCGCTTGCGGATGGCTGATTTTTGAGAGCCCAGCGCATTTGCGAACGGATAGAAAACCAGCCCGCGAGCCCAGCCACCTGCTCGACAAAGCTGTAATCGTGAACTGACTCCCAGGCAGAATCCTGCGCCGCACTCGCCCCTTGAGAAAATGCCGCGCGGCCAGCTGCTTCATCGAATTTTGGTGTAAGCGCAAGCCGCTCGATCCAGCGGCATTCCGCATCGGAAGGAAGCGACCTGAGGAAACGGCGCGCCAGCTGTTCCCAGTCGTGTGGTCGAAGCCGAAGCGTTTCGGGCAGCGTGTCTTGCCCGCGATTCCGTTCGGCAAATACGATATCGACGCAAAGACCGAGGCTGAAGCAGTGACAGCCGCCACCAGCATCCTGCGCCGTGGCGAGAATGGCATCCTGGAAGGCAGCGTTATGAATGTCGCACTGGTTGAGAAAGCGCCTGGCATCCGATTCGGCAAGACCGCCCACCAGCCGCTGATCCACATTTTCTTTCCAGGCAGGATCGGCCTCATCCCATGTCAGTCGATTTTGTCCGGAAATCACCACCAGGGCGAAATCGAAATTCGCAGCCAGGTCTCTGATCCATTTCTCGTGCTGTCGCCGATGCTCCTCGTTCTGTAGACCGGAGCCAACAGCTTCAAACGTATCGAAGAAGAGTACGGCAGAGACGGCCCGGTTGAGATGCGGCTTGAGAGATGCACGCAGGTCTTCCCCCAGATACCGTGGGAGTGCGTTGTCAATTTCCTGACTCGTTTTCGACCGTAACTCCAGCACCAACTGCCGTCCCGCCGCGTTCGCCAGAAAATGCTCCAGGGACGTGCCTTTCAGGCGTTCGAGAAGATGCGTGCTAAGCATCTTGAGCACCGAACCAGCTCCCGGGAACAAACTGCCTGCAAGTTCAGCGGCCAGATCGACGAGAAATCCAGGCTCGTCGGCAACTCCTTGCTTATGGCGCATCATCGCGAATGCCAGATCGAACCTGGGCGCAGACTGCGCCAATTGCTGACGTATTTCGTAGAGTGCGGCAGCGGGATCGAGTACGAAATGCCGTCCTCCCGCAGTGGTGTCGAAATCAATAAACGCCTGCGGAACATCAGCGGGCATTTGCATGCGCAGCTTTTTCAGAAGCCACGACTTGCCCGCTCCTCCAACACCATAGAAGACAAGCACCGGGGGTTCAGTAGCTGAATAGAGGTAATGACGAAAAAGTTCCTGCTGATCTTCGCGGTCGGTAAAGCGCGCAATTTCATCCGACGGCGTGTATTCGCGTCGACCTGGTTTCGACATGGCAGGTAATAAAGCACAAGTTTGGTTACGTGGCTTCTTAGACGGATCACGCTCAACCAATTTGCACGTGGCTCTATTACAACATGTGTAGTGTTGGTGCCGACGCGGGATATCGTGCTATAGCTTCGCCTGTGCCTCGGCCAGCTTTTTGATCGCCACCAGCAGAAAGTCGTCTCCGCCCACGGTATCGTTGTACCGCTGTTCGCCGTTTGCCACGGCGGTAAAGTCACCTTGCTTGATTTCAAGAGTCGAGGCATTCTCGCCACGCGCGCTGACCGTGAAGCTCATCGTCAGATAGTTTTCCGGAATGTCGGCCAATGCCGGATTATTCGGATCGATGACCGTGTATTCAAGCAGCTGCGGCGGCGCAAAGGTCACAATCTCACCCTTCACATAGAGCTTGCCATCGGCTGCGCCTTTCCATAGCAGCGGCGAACCTGGTTTCCAGTCGGTCTCCGCATTGCATCCGAACATGTATTGCGGAATAAATTCGTTGTCGGTGAGAATCTTCCAGAGCGCTCCTGCGGGAACGTTGATTTCGACTGTTTTGTGAATAAAGCGTTCGACCATACGCGATTTTCCTCAACAACAATGTAAACAGAGAAGCGAAGCCATGATTGGAAAAACGCGACAAGCACAGGCGGCGGAACTCGAGCAGTCCTTTGATCCGGCGCTGGGCCAACCGCGCGGCGTCTTGCGCCAGGCTGAGCCGGCTGTGGGAAAGTTCCGGCACGCACGGCGTTGCGCGCCGCCCGAGATTGCCTCATGGATCGATCATTATTGGATGGTCTACTGGGACCTGCGCGGCCTCGAAGCACACCGGGTCGAGACATTGCCGCACCCGAATGTGCATGTCGTTTTTGAAGAGGAGGGAACGAAGGCGTGGGGGATTTCTACCAGTAAGTTTTCGCGCCTGCTCGAAGGCAAATCGCATTCCTTCGGAATTAAATTCACGCCCGGCGGATTTTTCTCTTTTCTCGGCGCGTCCGTATCGTCACTGGCCAATCGGTCGGTACTCGCGCATCATGTTTTTGGTGACGTGATCGACTCCCTCGAACAGACCATCCTTTCCACCGAAGACGAAGAGGAGATGGTCTCTGCCGCGAACGCCTTTCTGCTGGCCCGCATTCCGGAACCAGATAAGAAGGTCGACATGGCGCGAGAGTTGGTCGCCCGTATTTTTCGCGAGCGCGATATCTTCACCGTCGAGGACTTCGCCGCTCGGACAGAAATGAGCGTGCGCTCATTACAGCGGCTTTTCAGCCAGTACGTGGGTGTCAGCCCCAAGTGGGTCATCCGCCGCTACCGCTTGCACGAGCTACTGGAACAGATGCACTCCGGCAAGCGCCTTGACTGGGCGCAGCTCGCCGTCGATCTCGGTTACTTCGACCAGGCTCACCTCATCAACGATTTCAAATCGATTGTCGGCTACACACCGGCGGAGTATGTCCGGGTTTAGTACGGCTGTGATGCTCGGCGCGATCTTTTCAAACGGTCGGGCGATGGCCTCTGCTGGAAACCGCAGAGCTGCCTATCTTTGTCCATTCCTCTTCCATTTTTATTTCAATTCTGGCCCGCTCGTTTGCCATTTCTTCCACGTTTGGCGAGGAGGCGTATTTCAGCCTCGTCGCCAACGATCGCACCTGCGCCGCGTACATAAAATACCAATTGGAGCGTTCGCGAACGCCCGCTACTTTCTGGATTGTGGCGGCAGCGGCAGGAATAGCGGCGAGCGTCGGAATCAGCCATCGGGGAAAGCTATTCGGCTCGGCAACTGCCAATCCAGCTGCCACCAGGCTCGCCAGAACGGTGATAATCGTGAGCGAGAGATCGGCGATATTGTTCCAGAAGCCGCTTTTGAAAAATGCTTCGCCATCAGACTCCAGATCAGCCCGAAGCTCCTCAAGTTTTGCGTCGCGGGACATAAGTCTATCTCCGTTGGGAGTCTTGACTGCGGGAACTGGCAGAGGTCGCTTGACTCGATTGCTTCTGAGATGGGGCGGTGCGCCCTGTTCAGAAGAGATTCTATGCGTAGCGAATTCTACTAAAATCAATCCATGTCCTACTCAGCGGCCATCGACAGCTTGTTTGCCCTTGCCGGAGAGCTGCACACCGCTCCCGGTCAGCCGCGTCGCAAGTTCGAGCTGGAACACATGCGCATGCTCGCCGCTGCGCTCGGCGATCCGCAGACAAAATTCCCCTCCGTGCTCATTGCCGGCACCAACGGAAAAGGCTCAACGTCAGCGACTCTGTCCTCTATCCTGCGCGCCGCGGGATACCGCGTGGGACTTTATACATCACCGCATCTGGCGCGCGTCAACGAGCGCATCCAGATTGATGGAAACGACATCTCCGACGACGACTTCGCCCTGTTTTACTTTCAAGTTGACGACACCGCTCGCAAGCTAGTCGACGAAGACCGCCTGCCCGCCCCGCCCAGCTTTTTTGAAACCATGACGGCGCTCGCTTTCGTCGCCTTTGCCGAGGCAAGGGTCGACATCGCCGTGCTCGAGGTCGGCATGGGCGGACGCCTGGATGCAACCAACATCGTCGAGCCACTCGTCTCCGTCATCACCGACATCTCACTCGACCACACCGAATGGCTCGGCTCGACCATCACCGCCATCGCCCGCGAAAAAGGCGGCATCCTGCGCAAGCGTGGCATCATGGTCACGCTGCCGCAACATCCTGAGGCCAATACGGCGCTCGGCGAGATCGCAGTTGCGCTTGAAGTCCGTGGCGTCAACGCGGCTGAGTACATTCCTCAGCGCGGCACCCTGGCAGAAGGTGGTCGCAGTCGCTACACCTTGCAAGTACAAGGGAAAGCTATCGAAGTCGACTCACCACTCGCCGGGCAGCACCAGCAGCGCAACCTTGCATTGGCCATCGCGACCGCACTAGAATTAAGTAACAGTAACAGTTACAAATTAGATACCGCTGCCATTGAGACAGGCATTCGCAACACGCGCTGGCCCGGCCGCATGGAGAGCTTCGCTGCGCCCAACGGAGCTGAAATCCTGCTTGACGTGGGCCACAACCCCGCCGGCGCGTGGGCCCTGCGCTCCATACTGGCAAGCCGCGATGATCGCCAGCCAAAGACGCTTATCTTCGGCTGCCTGCGCGATAAGGCCATCCTTGAAATTGCGCAGATACTCTTCCCATTGTTTGATCGCGTGCTGCTTGCACCAGTCGATTCGCCGCGTTCCGCAAGCTTGGAAGAACTGACCGCAGCGGCTGAGGCCACCGGCGCCGTATTCGAAGCATGTTCCGACGCGCAAGCTGCATTGCTGCGCGCGCAGGAGATCACTCCTGCGTCCGGCCTGATCGTCGGGACCGGCTCGGTTTACCTCGTCGGCAGCCTGCGCTCGGAGTTAACGGCATGACGCGACGCCCTCTCGGCCCGCGCCCCGACCCTGTGCCGCTGTCAAACCGCCTGCTCTCGCTCTTCGTGCAGGCGCCAGTTTTTTTTGCCTCGACGGCTTTCTTCGGCAGCCTGTCGCTGGCAGCTTCGTTTTTTGAAAAGGATGGCAAACTCCAGCACCGTATCGCCCAGGCGTGGGCGCGGGCATCGGTCGCCATCAGCAGCTGTCCAGTCACCATTATCGGCGTGGAAAACCTGCGCAAGCATGCGGTTGCCGTTTATGCCTGTAACCACTTGTCTTACATGGACACGCCGGTCATCTTCGGCTCCTTACCCTTTCAGTTCCGCATCGTTGCGCGGCACGATCTGTGGAAGATGCCCTTTATCGGCGGACATCTGCGGCGCTCCGGGCAAGTGTCGGTTAACGTGGACAACCCTCGCGCCTCCATTTCGAGCCTCGGCAGCGCGGTCAAGACGCTAAAATCCGGTATGCCCTTGTTCATCTTCCCTGAGGGCGGCCGGACGCAGACCGGGCATCCCAGCATCTTTCTTAACGGTCCGGCATTCATGGCCATCCGCGCCCAGGTGCCCATGGTGCCCATGGCGCTCATCGGCACGCACGAATTGCTGCCCATCCACACGAACCAGTTCTACCCGGTGCCCATTACCCTCGCCATTGGCGAACCCATCGAGACGACCGGCTACACCATGCGCCAGGTCGACGAACTCACCGCCCGCCTGCGTGACGAGATATGCCGCCTCTACTACGCGCATTCGTATCTGCCTGCGCCAGAGCACCCATCCCTCCAGGCCATCACCGAAACTTCCGAGAGCAACGTATGAACGCGCAGAAGCCCCGCATTGCCATCCCTGAGCCCAATTCAACCGAGCATGCATACAATCAGCGCAGCTGGCCGCAATATGCCCATGCTGTCGAGGTTTGCGGTGCCGTCGCCGTGCCCATCCCGCTCACCGAGTCGCCCGCGACCGTGGCCAAACTGGTTGCATCTTGCTCTGGAGTGCTGCTGCCCGGCAGCCCAGCCGATCTGAACCCGCAAAAATATGGCCAGGAACCTATGCCCGAATGTGCCCCCGCCGACGCGGCCCGCGAAGCTGTCGATGAATTGCTGCTGCAGGACGCCTTTAACCTGCATAAGCCGCTGCTTTGCATCTGCTATGGAACGCAGTCTCTGAATGTCTGGAAGGGCGGTACGCTCACGCAACACCTCTCGACGCCGCTCAACCACAAGGCCGGCCGCGAGATCATTGAGGCTCATCCCGTCGAAATTGCTCCGCACAGCGAGCGGTTTGACGGCTTTCCGGACTCGATTCAGGTAAACAGTAGCCATCACCAAGCCATTGCCTCGCTAGGAGACAGTCTCGACGTCATTGCCACGGCTCCCGACGGCACAGTAGAAGCGGTAGAACAGCGCGGCGAGCACTTCGTTCTCGGCGTACAGTGGCATCCGGAGCGCACACTCGACCTCAACCCGGCTTCGAAGACCATTTTTACCACTTTTATCGATGCCGTCCGCTCCTGGCGGCCCCGGGAAATCCGGGAGTCCATCGCGCGATGACCGCGGTAGAGATCGAAGCGGCTGCTCATGCCGCCGGCCTTCAGCCATTGCCTGCCGGAGCCTCCAGTCGCTTTGCCGTCTACCTTGATCTGTTGCTTAAGTGGAACGCCAAGCTCAATTTGACCGCTATCCGGGAGCCGGAAAGCATTTTGCAGCGCCACTTCCTTGAATGTATCTTCGCCGCCCAACAGCTTCCGCCGGAGATCCGGACTTTGCTTGATTTCGGCTCCGGCGGCGGTTTTCCCGGAATCCCTATTGCAATCATCCGCCCTGACATTCAGGTCACCCTGGGCGAATCGCAAGGGAAAAAGGCCGCATTCCTGCGTGAAGCGGTGCGTACGCTGGGATTGCCAAATGCTTCCGTGCATGGCGGGCGGGTTGAGACGCTCGGGCTGGACTTTGACGCCGTCGCGCTTCGCGCAGTCGATAAAATGCAGGAGGCCTGCCGCGAAGCCTTCTCTAAGGTGAAGCCCGAAGGCTATTTCCTGCTCTTCACGACCAAGAATTTCCTTGAGACGATGACAGCTGCTCTTCCTGGGATCGTCTGGACAGCATCGCTGCCCCTTCCTCATTCTGACCAGCGCATCCTGATCATTGGGCGTAAAAGCATCGATGTTCCACGTGGAACAGAGAAGACCTAGACAGTCTTGCCAGCCGTGTTCCACGTGGAACATGCAAAAGTTTTCCACGGATGGCCCCGCAACAACTTGCCCCGCAGTTCCAAAATGAACCTCCGCATCTCCATCGCGCACAAGCAGTTACAGCTATCGGGTGAAAGGTGTCAAAAAGTCTTCCACAATTTACGGCCAGTTCTGCACAGGCCATCCCGATTGAATTCCTCCCTCGCGGTCTTTAGTCTTTCACTACGTTATGAGTAAGGTTCTCGCCGTAGTCAATCAAAAAGGCGGGGTCGGTAAAACAACGACCGCCATCAATTTAGCCGCCGCACTCGCCCTTGAAGGACTGAATTGCCTCCTCATCGATTGCGACCCCCAGGCAAACTCCACCGGAGGCTATGGCTTCGCCCGCGACGATGAGCGTAAGTCCACCTACGACATACTTTTAGGCGAATCCACCATCGAAGAAGCTCTCCTGGCCACGGAAATCGATACTTTGAAGCTCATTCCGTCGAATAAGAACCTCATTGGAGCCAATGTTGAGCTCATTCAGCAGGAAAACCGCGCCCATCGGCTCAAGGAAGCTCTGGCAATAGAACGCGAAAAATACGATTACATCGTGCTCGATTGCCCGCCCGCTCTCGATCTGCTGACTCTGAACGCTCTTGTCGCTTCCGACAAGCTGCTCGTTCCCATGCAGGCGGAATATTTCGCGCTCGAAGGCATCAGCGAGCTGATGCACACCCTCGACCGGGTCCGTGAAACCTTCAATCCGCAACTTGAAATAGAAGGTGTTCTGCTGACCATGTATGACGACCGCACCAATCTCGCCCAGCAGGTCACGGAAAACCTTCGCGAGTTCTTCAAGGACAAGCTGCTGAAGACTGTCATTCCCAGAAATGTCCGTCTCGCCGAAGCGCCCAGCTACGGCAAACCGGTCATCCTCTATGACGCGAGGTCGCGTGGCGCTGAGAGTTACATGGAGCTGGCCGACGAGTTGCTCAAGCGCAATAACATCGAGAGCCCGAAGGCCAAGGAGCGCAAGGCTCTGGCCGGAAAGCGAAAAAAATCGGACATACGGTTCTGGCCCTACGCCTGAGAACGGAAAGATTTGAGGACGAGCTGATGAGTACTGCGACTGACACTCCAAAACGACGCGCCCTGGGGAAAGGACTGGAATCGCTGCTGCCGCGCGCACAGGGTGCGCCTGCCGCACCGGCCGAGCCGCCGCAAAAAGCGCCAGCCCTGGAAACAGCCGGAAGACCGCAGGAGATTCCTGTCGGCGAAATCGACCGCAACCCCTACCAGACGCGCAGCCGCGTCGACGAACAACAGCTCACTGAGCTGGCCAACTCCATCGCTTCCACCGGAGTGGTCCAGCCCATCATCGTGCGTCCGCTGCCCAATGGACGCTTCCAGCTGATCGCCGGCGAACGCCGCTGGCTCGCCTCACAGAAGGCCGGCAAGGACACGGTTCCGGCTATCATCCGCCAGGTCTCTGATGAGCAGGCGATGGAAATGACCATCGTCGAAAATCTCCAGCGCGCCGACCTGAATCCGATGGAACAGGCCCGCGCCTTCGAGCGCCTCGGCCGCGAGTTCAAGCTCACTCAGGAGCAGATGGCGCAGCGCACCGGCAAAGACCGCGCATCGGTCTCGAACTTCCTGCGCCTGCTTCGTCTTCCCGCCGAAGTCCAGGGCAAAGTGGAAGCAGGCGACCTGAGCTTCGGCCATGCGCGCACCCTTCTGCCCCTTGAAAATCCGGAAACCATCCTCAAGGCAGCGCAAAAGGTGTCGGCGCTTTCCATGTCGGTTCGGCAGACGGAGAGCTATGTCCAGGGCCTGCTCAATCCTGAGAAAAAACAAGCGGGGGAAGACAAGGCGAAAGAAAAGACGCTTGATCCCAATGTGCGTGAAGCCCAGGACCGTCTCCAACGCTCGCTCGGCCTCAAGGTCCGCATCGAAGACAAAAATGGACGCGGACGCGTCATCATCGAATATTCGCGCCTGGAAGACTTCGACACCTTGCTCGAAATGCTAAATCCCTAGCGAATATTGAAATCGCGAACGACCAGACGCGTGTCCACCATGACGTGCGGAGTGATGGCGTGGAAGCCCCACATATGGACCCAGGCATTTCCTGTCCGGAATGTGAGGAATGACTTCATAACACCTGCAGGAAAGAACGTAAGCAAAACGAAGATGACAGAGACTGCCGCGTGGTAAGGCGAGTCATAACGCGTCCATGATTCGAGGACGTGCATAAGCGGATAGCTGACAGCGCCTGCCAGAAAAGCGACTGGCGGCGAGAACAACCGGGCATAGCGCGGCAGCAGAATCGCATAGATGAAGATCATGATGGGGAGATCTGTCCCGCACAGATGCAGTACGAGAGAGAGCGCTCCGCCGACGAGCTGCTGATGCCGCGTGAGCTGAAATATGTTGGGGCCGGCGAGTTCGTAGGCGCAGCCGATGAGCATGACAACGGCGATGATGAGCGCGTCGTTCTTCCAGTTGGCGGAGCGCAGATTGAGCGCCTGGTGCGAATAGCCACGCCAACGAAAGACAAGATATGGAAGAAGTGCGAGGAAGATACCGTTGTACGCGGCCCAGGTGCAGACCGCGGCCGGTGACTGGACGTGTGTCGCGCCGAAGAGACAGCCGTTGAGATGCAACGCAATCCCTTCACCGAAATAGTGCTCTCCAAGCATGCGGCCGGCGAACAGAACAACGGCGCCGTAAATCCACATGGCCAGCGTTTCGCGCAACGCGATGCCCCGCTCCGGAGCGCGTTCGGCGAGGTTCGGAAGTGGACGACGACGCGCCAGCAAGGAGACGATCCCGATAAGCAGAATGATCAAAAAGAGACCGATGGAGTTGTTGAGCACATCGGTGATGGGCGGTGTAGCGGCGAGTTCAGGCCGGTCGAGCGGCACGCCATTCCGGCAGAAGAGGATGGCTGCTGCACTGAGCAGGAACCAGATCACGAGAGCGATCCAGAGGCTTGGCTGACGGGCAAGATACTTGATGCGTGACGCTGGAGGATTGGTCAATCGATCGTACCCTTCTCAGAACATGAGCGAAGGTTTGAGGAAGCACCTAAACATCAAACGCATATTTGTGAGGAATTGTTCCCGGAAAAGCTTCAACGATGTCGATACCGCCAGCGAGATTATTCCGGTGGAGGAGACGGCTTTCCGTGGAGGTCGCAGGCGCGCCACAGATACCAGCTCGCGACCGATCGCCAGGGCTGCCAGCGTTTTCCGCGCCGCAGCATCTCTACAGGAGTCGCCAGCATTTCGGCGTCAAACGGCTTGTTTTTCGGCAGCTTCTTGAAGGTGAGCGAAAAGCCCTTGCGCACGCCGTAGTCGGTAACCGGAAAGACATCCGGCCTGCCCAGGCGGAACATCAAAAGCATCTCAACCGTCCATGGACCGACGCCACGCACCTGCGTCAACCGATCGACAATCTCATCATCCGGCATGCGGCGAATCGCCACCAGCGTCGGCACCGTGCCGTCGATCGTTTTCGCAGCGAGATCGCGCAACGCCTTCGCTTTGCTACCCGACAGGCCAACCGAGCGCAGCATGTCGTCGCTTGCACCGAGCAAATGCTCCGGGCTGGGGTGAAACTCCCCAAAAAGCGTCAGCAGACGCTTCAGAATCGCAGCCGCGGCCTTTCCGTGTAGCTGCTGGTAGACGATCGATTCGAGGAGCGCCTCAAAGGGTGAGTGCTGGCTCTTGAGCTTCAGCGTGTAGGGCCCGGCGCGCTCGATCAGCTGGCCAAGCTTCGGATCGGCTGCCGCAAGCTCGCGGCAGGCCAGGTCGACATCGTATCGTACAGAGCGGCGTCCGTCGGTCATCAGAGGAAAGTGTACGCGAAATTACGCACAAGGGGAACAAATAGCGAATAAATTTCCCGAGCCGTGAATTTTCCCCGGATGGGACAGAAATGATTTCAGGGCAGAGAGGTTCGGAATGCATTTGCATAGCCGGGCACATGGCGCAGGCTCGACAAATGCGCGGCTGAAAGCGCACAGCTATATTGATGTAAGACGACGAACCGATGGCGACGAATCTCACCACGATCACGACCGCGCAAGGCCCCGGCACCACGCTTCTCTACAACGACTGGTATCCGGCCCTGCGTAGTGAGCTGCTGCAGGGCACCAAGCTGACCACTATTATGCTCATGGACATCCCGCTGGTGCTCGGCCGCCGCGCCGACGGACGCATCTTCGCGATGCGCGACAGTTGCCCGCATCGCGGTATACCACTCTCCTGTGGGTGGTTCGACGGCAAAGGGCTCACGTGCAAATATCATGGCTGGGCCTTTGAACCGGCGTCGGGACAGTGCCTCGAAATCCCCTCGCTCACCAGTAAAGACACGCTCGACCCGACGCGCATCTACGCCACAGCCTTCCCCTGCGAGGAGCGCGACGGCTACGCCTGGGTCTACGTGCCAGAGCCCGGCTCAGGACGCGTCCGCACGGACGACGCATCGCTACCACCCGTCCCGGAAGCACCGAAATTCGGCCCCCGTTTCCGCAGCGAACATCTCACCGCCGACCTGCCATGCAACGTCGACCACGGCATCATCGGTCTCATGGACCCCGCGCACGGGCCATTCGTGCATCAGGCCTGGTGGTGGCGCCAGCAGGCGAGCATTCACGAAAAAGAAAAACACTTCGAGCCCATCGAGCAGGGCTTTCGCATGGCCTCGCACACGCCCTCGGCCAATAGCGCACCGTACAAGCTGCTGGGCGTCTACGGCGAGCCGATCACGACGACTATCGACTTCGTGCTGCCCAACCGTCGTTATGAAACCATCCGTGCCGGCGACAAATGGTTCTCCAGCCTCACAACTGTAACTCCTACAGTTTCAAATGCCTGTCGCATAGATGTCTATGCCGCCTGGAACGTATTTTACCGCGTCCCATTTGTAACTGCCATTGCACGTTTTTTCGGCAAACGCTTCGTCGAGCAGGACCAGGTCACCATGATCCAGCAGGCGGAAGGCTTGAAATACAATCCCACGCTCATGCTCATCGACGACGCCGATCGCCCGGCAAAATGGTATTTCGCGCTCAAGCAGGCGCGGCTTGAAGCCGCCGCCACCGGCCAGCCGATGCGTCATCCCATGACGGGACCGGTGACGCTGCGCTGGCGCAGCTAAAGCAGATCCTTCGCTGCGCTCAGGATGATATCTATATTTCGGGTATCATCGGTTAACGACTGCTAGACCGCCGTCAACTCACTCCGGGCATCTTCGTCTTCTTCTACCACCAGCTCATCCACGCGAATTTTCATCTGCGTCCCCAGCTCCCGGAATTTCTCTTCCCATCCGTCGGGCAGACTTTGTTTGCGCGAAAGCTTCAGTGTGTCGTACCAGATGTTTTGCGCCTGCCACGTATTCACGTCGAATGGCAATTCGCTCAACGTCCGCGCAGTCAGCAGAGCGTTGTCCATACGCAGCATATTTCTGAAGTCGGCGTTCAGACTCACCATGACGCGCTTCATCTTCTGGTCTGCAATGTAGCCAAGCACGCTCTTCTCAAGCTCGATCTGGTCCGCCGAGGCCAGCCCACGATAGGCGCGCACCTGCAGCGCATCGATCGGGTCGCTTTCAAGGGCACGCCGCAGCCCCGCATTGACCGCGAAACTCGCAGCCAGGCTCAGTGCCGGAGGCTTCGGCGCTCCGCTCTTGCTAAGAAAATGCAGCAGCGAGGAGTGGTCTTCATAAATGGCGATCAGGCTCGATTCGACCTCGGAGATCGTGGAATTCAGGATCAGCTTGAGAATGCGCCGCTGCTCGTCTTTGAAGAGCGATTGAACCGAATAGGTGACGCCGCTAAAGATGCGATCGAACAAGCGAATCAGAGCCGGGAAGTCCGCTCCAATCACGGCAGAGCGCGCCTGCTGCACGAAATCAGCATATTGCTCGGGCTGGGAAGGATCGTATCGCTTCACGACAGCCGTAATATTTTGATCTCCAAAATGCACCACGGCAAAGATCACCGTCTCCGGCTCCTGGGTAATCTGCGAGGCCACGCGAGCTTGTCCAAACAGCAGCCGCCCGCGCCCTGATGTGACCACCTCATAGGAGAGCCTGCGAATCGAGTAGCAGAAAATCTCCGCGTCTTCCGGATAGCTGGTAAAAATGGAGCTGATGGCGTAATGCGCGGCCACCTGTTCCAGCCCCACCTGCATTATTTTCACCTGGCGCAAGTAAATTGCCGCGCCGTCCTCCTTCTCAGCCACGTTGCTCTTTGCCCGCCGCAATATCTCCAGAAATTGCGCTTCCAGCTGTGCTCCCTCGGCACCAAACACATCGGCAGCGAGCTGCAACGCGCGCGCGGCGTAGGCAATGATCTGCACCGTTTCAATGCCCGAAATCTCGTCGAAGAACCAGCCGCAGCTTGTATACATCAGCAAAGCCTGGCGCTGCAGCTCCATAAGCTTGAGCGCGGTCATGCGCTCTTCACTGCTCAACTCGTGGCTGGAGTGCGAGGCCAGAAAGCGGGCCGTGCCTGAGCCGCATCGCTGCAACACCACATCGATATACGCATCGCGTGCCGCCCACACATCCTCGAACAATGGCGCAGCGGCTTTTTCCGTCAGCGGAATGACTGCATCGCGCAGCCAGTCCAGCGCTTCGCGCAGCGGACCGCGCCACGTCTGGTTCCACTCCGGATGATTTCCCATGTTGCAGCCGCAGTTTGAGCGCCAGCGCTCCACGCCGTGCGCGCAGCTCCACGACGTGTCCTCCACAATCTGCGCTTCCAGCGTGGGAGGAAATTTTTCCAGAAATTCGCCATAGTTGGTCAGGCGCACATCGGGGCTTTTCTCAATTAGCTTCAGGGCGTAGGAAAGCGCCATCTCGCCATGCCTGTGATGATGCCCGTAGCTCTCGCCATCCGTGGCCACATGAACAATCTGCGGCGTCGCATCTGAAGTAAAGCCGCCAATCAGCCGCGTGGCAAACTGGTCGCCGCTATTCAAGAGGCCTTCAAAAGCGATTGCCTGCGAACGTCCGCCATCGTAGAAAAAGACAGCGATCTCGCATCCCGTCTTCAGGCGTATCAGGTACGGGTGCCGCGTATCCAGTGTGGCAGCGTTCGTCTCCGTCCACACAGGCTCCGCTTTTCCGGTCGCCTCTTTGTCAGCCAGCGGTCGCACGCGCGCACACTGTCCGGGCGCAAGAATCGTAAAGCGAATGCCGTGCTCCGCCAGCAGCTCCAGCGTCTCGCTATCGACGGCGGTTTCCGCCAGCCACATTCCCTCCGGGTGGCGTCCATAGCGACGCACGAAGTCGGCAATGCCCCAGCGAATCTGCGTCGTGCGGTCGCGCGTATTCGCCAACGGCATAATGATGTGGTTGTAGACCTGCGCCATCGCCGAGCCGTGCCCGGAAAAGCGCTTCTGGCTCGCACGGTCGCCGTCGAGCACCATGCGATAGGTGCGCGGCGCATGCTCCTCGAGCCAGGAAAGCAGCGTCGGGCCGAAATTAAAGCTGATGTGCGCGTAGTTATTCAGAATGCGGATGATTTCATTCTGCTTGTTCACAATGCGGGAGGCGCCGTTGGGTGCGTAGCATTCCGACGTAATGCGCTCGTTCCAGTCATGAAACGGCGCGGCGGAATCCTGGGTCTCCACCTGCTCCAGCCAGGGGTTTTCGCGCGGCGGCTGATAAAAATGGCCGTGGATACAAATGTAGCGTGTGGCGTTCGGCATAAGGGGGAGTAGCCTCCGGTCGCTTGCCTTTGTATTGTAGGGCGAGATCGCTCTATGACTGAAATGGCCGCTTAAGCCAAAATCGACAATCTCCCTGTACACTACCTCTTCGCGAAAGAACCCGGAGATAAACGAAAGTCATGGCGCGTAAATCCGCTGCAACTCTTTTCCTGCTGCTGGCCATTTTTCTGTCCGCAAAACTTTGCCGCGCCGCCGACTCCCACACCTTCAAAGCGGAAAACGGCAAGTTCACACTCGACGGTAAACCTTTTCAGGTCATCTCCGGCGAAATGCACTACGCGCGCATTCCGCGTGCTTACTGGCGCGCTCGCTTCAAAATGGCCAAAGCCATGGGTCTTAACACCATCACCACCTATGTCTTCTGGAATGAACACGAGGCCCAGCCCGGCGTCTATGACTTCACCGGCAATAACGACGTAGCCGAGTTCATTCGCGAAGCGCAGCAGGAAGGCCTCTACGTCATCCTGCGACCTGGTCCCTACGCCTGCGCCGAATGGGAATTTGGCGGTTTTCCCGCATGGCTGCTCAAGGACCACAGCACCGTCGTCCGCTCGAGCGACCCTAAATTCATGGTTCCCGCGCAGCGCTGGCTCGTGCGCCTCGGCCAAGAGCTCGCCCCGCTCCAGATCGGCAACGGCGGCCCCATCATCCTCGTCCAGGTGGAGAACGAATACGGTTCCTTCGACAAAGACCACGCCTACATGGAGCAGATTCACCACGCGCTCGTAGACGCCAGCTTTACCAAGGCGCAGCTCTATACCGCCGACGGCCCCGAGCAGCTCCCCGATGGCTCGCTGCCCGAGCTGCCCGCAGCCATCAACTTTGGCCCCGGCGAATCACAAAAAGGCTTCGAGACGCTCAAGAAACTCCGCCCCGACGGCCCGTTCATGAACAGCGAATACTGGGACGGCTGGTTCGATCACTGGGGCGCGAAGCACGCATCCACCAATGCTGCCAAGCAGAACGCCGACCTCGATTGGACGCTGCGCCAGGGCTATTCCATCAGCCTCTACATGTTTCACGGCGGAACGAGCTTCGGCTGGATGAACGGAGCGAATTCAAACGGCAAAAACTACGAGCCCGACGTCACCAGCTACGACTACGATTCGCCGCTCGATGAGAGCGGACGCCCCACGCCGAAATATTTCCTCTTCCGCAACACCATCGCCAACGTCACAGGCGTCACACCGCCACCAGTCCCGCCAGTTGCGCCCGCAATGACGCTGCCCGCCTTCACGCTCACCCAGTCCACTTCGCTCTGGAGCAACCTGCCCACGCCCACGCACAGCGAGCAGCCGCTCTCCATGGAAGACCTCGATCAGGCCTACGGCTACATCCTCTATCGCACGACGCTCAGCGGCCCCGTCAGCGGCGATCTCGTCCTCGATCAGCTTCACGACTACGCCCGTGTCTACCTCGATGGAAAACTCGCCGGGACGCTCGACCGCCGCCTAAACCAGAGCTCGCTGCCCCTCAGCAGCACATCGCAGAAAGCGCGCCTCGACATCCTCGTAGAAAACACAGGCCGCGTAAACTTCACGAAAGTCATACGCGGCGAGCGCAAGGGCATCACCAGACAGGTCATACTTGCGGGCAAGCCTGTTACCGGATGGGATATTTACGCGCTGCCTATGCAGACGCCTGAGAGCTATGCCTACAGCAAGAAATCCTGCACCGGCCCCTGCTTCTATCGCGCTACTTTCGCTGTCGACAAAGCCGCCGACACATTCTTAGACACCAGCGCCTTCAGCAAAGGCGAAGTCTGGCTAAACGGCCGCGCGCTTGGCCGCGTCTGGAGTATCGGCCCGCAAAAGACGCTCTATATTCCCGGTCCATGGCTCAAATCCGGCGAAAATGAAGTCGTCGTCTTCGACCTCGATGGCGCACCCGGCCGCAGCCTGCAGGGACTCAATCGCCCCATCCTCAACGCGGAGATCAGGAAGTAAGCTCATAGTATGGAAAAGCTCGACGAACTGCTGACCGAAGCCAGCAATCCCGCAACCGCGAACCTCGATCAGCTTACGACCCTCGACCTCGTCAGAACGATGCACACCGCCGACCGCGACGTGCTCACCGCCGTCGAACAGGAGCTGCCGCACATCGCGCAGGCCATCGACGCCATCGTCGCGCGCCTTGACCGTGGCGGACGGCTCTTCTATCTCGGCGCAGGCACATCGGGCCGTCTCGGCGTGCTCGACGCATCCGAGTGCCCGCCTACTTACAACACGCCGCCCGAGCTCGTCCAGGGACTCATCGCCGGCGGCGACGTTGCCTTACGCCGGTCCGTCGAACGAGCCGAGGATGATGCGGCGCAGGGCGAGCGCGATCTCGAAGCGCATGCATTCAGCGCGAAAGACGCGCTCGTCGGCATCGCCGCCAGCGGACGCACGCCCTATGTGCTGGGCGGCATCGACTACGCACGCCGTCTCGGTGCGGGCACCATCGGCCTCAGCTGCGTGCCCGGATCGCAGCTTGCCCAGCGCGCCGAAATCGCCATCACTCCCGCCGTCGGACCGGAAGTCGTCACCGGATCAACACGCATGAAGGCCGGCACTGCGACCAAGCTCGTGCTCAATATGCTGTCAACGGCTTCTTTGGTGCGCCTGGGCTATGTTTACGGCAATCTCATGGTCAACATGCAGCCGACCAACGTGAAGCTACGCGACCGCGCCACGAGAATCATCGCCACGCTGACCGGCCTGCCTAACGATCAAGCGGTCGCGCTGCTCGATCAGGCCGGCTCCGTCAAAACCGCCGTCGTCATGCAGCGGCTCGAGCTTTCCCGCGCCGAAGCCGAGAAGAAACTGGCACAGGTAAATGGAAGACTGCGCGCCGCGCTCTCGGAAAGCCGGTCATGAGACGATGACCCCATGAAGGCGACACCCTTTGAATTCCGCTTCCGGCTGGTCATCGGCCTTCTGCTTTACTTTTTAGGCTTCTGGGCTCCGTGGGCGCGCTACAGCGGCACTGGTTCCGTCTCGACCACCTGGTTAGAGCTTTCCGGAGCACTCGCCAGCGCGCACTGGCTTTCGCTCAACAGCGCGACCATTCTTATCACCGCCATCGCCATCCTCTGCGCGGTCAAAGGAACCATCTTCCGCGTCTGGGGCACGGCCTATCTGGGCACCGCCGTCGTGCACGACTCTTCCATGCACGGAGCGCAGGTTGTCGCCGCCGGCCCTTATCGCTACGTGCGCAACCCGCTCTACCTCGGCACCTTCATCTTCTCGATCGCGGTTTCCATCCTCATGCCGCCTACAGGAGCCATCTTCTTTCTGCTCGCGCAGGCGATCTTTTATCTGCGTCTCGTTCTAGGCGAAGAAACTTATCTCACCGCACAGCAAGGCGAGGCCTATCTCGCCTATAAACAGCATGTGCCGCGGTTCATTCGCAGCCTGCGCGCTCGCGTGCCCGCGTCCGCAGCAAAGCCGGAGTGGCTCACCAGCATTCTTGCCGAAAGCTATTACATCAGCCTCACGGTGTGCTTCGCCGTGCTCGCATGGCGCTACAATGCGTATCTGCTCACTAAATGCGTGGTCATCTGTTTTGGCGCTTCGCTGGTGCTGCGGGCACTGCTGCCACGCATGGCACCTCCGAGCACAACATCGCATCCAAGGAACGAGGAAAATTCAGCCGGTGATTGATCTTCGACACGACGTATCATCCATCATCCAGGCCACGATTCTCGTCGTGGCCGCGCTCTTTCCCATCGTCAATCCGCTGGGCAGCGCCGCCATCTTCATCAACATGATCGGTAAAGTCGAGCCGAACACGCATCGCGCGCTCACACAGAAAATTGCCGTCTACAGCTTCTTCCTGCTCGTCTGCTCACTGCTCTGGGGCGTCAAGATTCTCACCTTCTTCGGCATCTCCATTTATGCCGTCCAGATCGGCGGAGGGCTCGTCGTCGCTGCCACCGGATGGTCGCTGCTTGCGCAGGGCACCAGCGGTGTCCGCTCCAATCAGGCGCAGGACGCCAACATTCTCGACCACGCTTTCTACCCTTACACGCTGCCGATCACCGTCGGCCCCGGCTCCATCTCGGTCGCGATCACCCTCGGCGCACACCTGCCCACCGAACTCCATGCGGACTCATTCCTGTCCCCGAAGGTGCTCATCGCCTCGCTGGCCGGTATCACGATCATCTGCATCATCATTTACCTCTGCTATCGCTACGCCAGCGCCGCCGAACGCCTGCTCGGCGAGTCAGGAACATCCGTCGTCATGCGCCTCTCTTCTTTCATCCTGATGTGCATCGGCGTGCAGATCATCTGCACCGGCGTAAAGGACTACCTGGCCACCATGCACGCCTTCTAGGGCGGTGCGAAGCCCAGGTTGACCAAAATAAAAAAGGAAACGGAGCGATCCGTTTCCTTTTTTTATTTACCGATGCGGCGCAATACGCCGGGAACTACTTCTTCGGCGGTGCGATGACGTCCTTCGCGGCCTTGGCCACGCGGAATTTCACCACGGTCTTCGCCTTGATCTTGATCTGCTCGCCGGTCTGCGGATTGCGGCCGATGCGCGCCTTGCGCTCCGCCTTCACCAGGCGTCCGAGTCCGGGGATCACGAACACGCCGTTCTTCTTCGTTTCCTTGATCGCTGTTTCTGCCAGCAGATCCAGAAACGCTGCCGACTGCTTGTTGGTGAGCTCGAGCTTCTCCGCCAGCTGGCGAACAAGGGCTGTCTTCGTCAATGATGTTGCCATGTAAATCCTCCTGGTTCCTTTTTCGCTGTCCCAGATTCTTGTGCTGGTATCGCGTTGCTTCCGGATTTCTTCTTCCGTCCCCGTGGTCGTGGATTTCACAGCGCAATCACGCGGAAACCCTGTATCCATGCGGCTTCTAGAAAAAACCCTACCGCCGTTTACCTTGCGTCTTTTCGCAGGCTTTGTCAACGGCAAAAGGCCTGTTTCCACAGGTTTTTTGCCATTTATTTGGGTTTTTCACCCACTTTTCTGGATTTTAGCCCATTTTTCCCATCTGCGCAGCTTGCGAACCCTTGGCAGACGCGGCCTGCGTGCAGTTTTGGGCCTTGGCAATTCGGCCTTGAATGTTGCGTAGTCTATTCCTCGCGCAGAAGGCGCGTCTATATCAGCTTGAAGATGTATTGCTTTTTCTTTTCCACATTGCCCGCCAGCGTGCGGTTCAGAAAATCGACAATGGGCGCAGCCAGCCGGAAGCGCAGCGCAACCTCTTCCGCGAAGTCTTTATCGAGCGCCGCCTCGCCCGGCAGCAGCGCCTCAACGCCCCACTGCTGCTGGCGAATCAGGTCGATCCCCGGATGATCCACCGGAAAGCCCTTGGGAGGCCGCGTCAGCGCCCGCGTATTCAGATCGAGGTCCATCACCTTGCGCAGCTTCTTGTCGTTGAGCAGCCGGCGCAGCTCTTCATGCTGCTGCAACAGCTGCATGCGGATGGCCAGCAACTGCTCGCGCTCCGGCATGTAGATGCCCGCGGCAATCACGACTTCCTTCGGCGAGACGTGAAAGTAATAGCCGCCGCCGGAAGTCCTGCTGAGACCGCTGTGCGTCCACCACGCCGCCACATGCGCCTTGTACGGCGATTTGTCGGCGGAAAAGCGCGTATCGCGATAGATACGCATTATGCTCTTTTCGGCCGGCCGCACATGCGTCGGCGCAAACTCCGCCATTGCATCGGTCACTCGCTCGATCACGGCCAGCATGGGCCGCTTCACCTCGCGCTCATAGATCTCGCGTCTCGCCGCGAACCACTCCCGATCGTTGTTGCGCTTCAGCCCGCGCAGAAATGTCATCGCCTCTTTGCTGAAGTACGGCGGAGCCACGGTTAGCTGGGGAGCGGGCTTCGAGCGGGTCGTCAAACGGGTTTTCGTGCGGGTCTGCGAAGTAGTCTGGGAGCGAGTTTGCGGCATACCCGCATTTTAAGGGCTGGACTCGGATCCTTGGGAGCATCAGCCGTCGCTGACCGCATCAAAACGTGTTTGTAACTTTCTTAAGCCGTTTACACTCTAATCAGCATGACTCGCCGTTCTTTATACGCGCTCGTCGTCGCCTTGAGCCTCACCATCGCCTATGCCTACGCGCAGATCGAGGCAGTGCGAACAACGCCCATTCCCGCCGCGCAGAGCGACGCAACGCTCGCCGCGAAACGGGGCAAAGCGACCGCGGTCTTTGCCGGAGGGTGCTTCTGGGGCACACAGGCGGTTTTTGAGCGGGTCAAGGGCGTCGTCGATACGACGGCAGGCTACTCCGGAGGCTCAGCCTCGACCGCGCACTACGACGATGTGACGACGGAAAAAACCGGCCACGCCGAGAGCGTACGCGTAGTCTACGATCCATCGAAGATCACCTACGGCCAGCTGCTGCGCATCTTTTTCTCTGTCGCCCACGATCCCACGCAGCTCAACCGCCAAGGCAACGACGTCGGCCCATCCTATCGATCGGTCATTTTCTATGGAGACGAAGACCAGCACCGCATCGCCGACGCATACATCAAGCAGCTCGATGACGCGCACATCTTTTCGCGTCCCATCGTGACGCAAGTGGTGCCGCTCAAGGCCTTTTACGCGGGTGAAGACTATCACCAGGACTACGCCCTCAAGAATCCCGACAACCCCTACATCGAGGTTTGCGACCGACCGAAGATCGCTGCGCTCAAGCAGCAGTTCCCCGATCTGTTCCAGAAGTACAACGGCAAATAATTAACAGATACGTCATTCCTAGCTGGAGGCAAAATCGATGTATTGCCTCCAGCTAGGATTTCTAAAACAGTCGTTCATATCTATCTGCTATCCTCGTCGAGTTATGCCAGCACTTACTCCCCTTATCGCTTTCGCCGCCGTCTTCGCCGCGCCTGTTGCGCTCATCGCTCAGCAAGCGCCAGCCTCGATCGACGTACCCCCAGGCGCGCATCTTCTTCTTGAAGCTAAAGGCGAAGGCGTGCAGATCTATACTTGCACGGACGGCAAATGGACGCTCAAAGCGCCCGACGCAAAGCTCCTCGATGCGCAGGGCAACACCATCGGCAGCCACTTCGCCGGACCCACGTGGAAGCTGAACGATGGCAGCGAAGTAAAAGGCAAAGCCATCGCCAATCAGCCCTCGCCGGAAGCAGGCTCCGTACCGTGGCTTCTGCTTCAGGCAATCCCCGGCAGCGGCTCCGGAAAATTCGCCGACGTGACGTACATCCGCCGCACAGAAACGCACAGCGGCGCAGCGCCTAAAGAGGCCTGCAGCGGCGGCGAATCGCGCCAATCCTATACCGCGACTTACAGCTTCTACACGAAATAGATCAGGCCACACGCGCATTGCTATGGCAGCAGCCATAGCTCAACTGTTCATCCCAGTCGGAAGGTCCATTTTTCTGGCTCCTGATCTGTCCGGGAAAGTCTAAGGCTCGGTGGGAGCGGTAACAACGGGAATGCCGCCGTGTATTGATTTCAAACTGTAAGCCGCTACAAAATCGCGCTAGTCCGCCACGTCCATCCGCTACAATCCGACCAAACCCCATGCGCATACCCGGACGAATCATTTTCGCCATCTCCTGCCTCGCCACAATTCTCGCAGCGCAAACCAAAGTGCCTGCCACTCCGCAGGAAATCAAAACCTTCTACGAATCCGGCCTGCGCCGCAATGGAATCACCGGCAGCAGCCTCATGCTCATCCGCAATGGTGAGGTCGTCCTCGATGACAACTACGGCCGCCAGAGCGAGACCCAGCCTGTCGATGACAACACCACCTACCACTGGGCCTCCGTCACAAAAACCTTCACCGGCATCGCCATCATGCAGCTCCGCGACCGCGGCCTGCTCTCGCTCGACGACCCGCTCATCAAATACATTCCCGAGCTGGCCACCGTCCACGATACCTACGGTCCCATCTCCGCCATCACCATCCGCGAAGCCATGTCGCATTCAAGCGGCTTCCGCGACGCCACCTGGCCCTGGCGCGATGCGGACTGGCAGCCCTTCGAGCCCACGCAGTGGTCGCAGATCGTCGCCATGCTGCCATATACCGACATCCGGTTCGCGCCCGGCACACGCTACAGCTACTCCAACCTCGCCGTCGTTTTCCTCGGCGAAATTATCGAGCGCCTTTCAGGCGATCAGTTCGAGGTCTACATGGAGAAGAACATCTTCCGTCCTCTGGGGATGAGCCACTCCTACTACGACCGCAGCCCCTATCATCTGCTGCGTTATCGCTCGCACAGCTGGGATCTGAAAGACGGCAAGCTCACCGAAGACCCATTCGACTTTGATACCGGCATCACCCGCGCAAACGGCGGCCTCAACGCGCCCTTGCCGGACATGCTCAAATACATCCGCTTCTTATCAGGCGATCCCGCGCATCAGTCCGAATACGACGCCATCCTCAAACGCTCGTCGTTGGAAGAGATGTGGAAACCAGTACTCCCCGTCACACCCGACGACGACTTCCCCTCACGCACCGGCGCGCATGACTCCGTCGCAGAAAGCTTCTTCATACACACCGACGGCAAGCTGACGCTCATCGGACATCCCGGCTGGCAGAACGGCTTCCGCAGCCAGATCAACATCGACCCCGCCATGCGCAGCGCCTACATCGTCGACTACAACACCGACGCCCAGGACACCAAGCAAAACACCCGCGCCTTCAACATCGAACTCCGCGACTACCTCATCGATCACTTCTTTGAGCAGCGCAGCAAGTAGTTTCAGTGACGTTCTTGAATCTGAATCTAAGATTCAGGTAGGCGAGGGCTTCAGCCCTCGCAAGAAGTCAGCATGTGCTGCGCGGCTTTAGCCGCTGAGGTAGTCTTTTCTCGACGCATGCAACACATCACACATCGCCCAGGTGGCGCAGCAGATCGTCGGGATGATAGCAATGCGCGAAGGCCGTATCGCGCAGGATGCGCCCACTCCGTACCAGCTCCGCTAGCGACTGCTCCATCGTCAGCATGCCCTCGGCGCGTCCTGTCGAAATTTGTGAGCGGATCAGGTGATCTTCTCCACGGCGAATCAGATTGCGCGTGGCGCCCGTAGCCATCATGATCTCAACGGCTGGATACCGTCCGCCACCATCCGATGCCGGAACCAGCTGCTGCGCTATCACCGCCAGCAGCGCGAGCGACAGCTGCTGCCGTATCTGCGGCTGGTGGCCTGCCGGGAACGTATCGAGGATGCGCGAGATCGTCTGAGCCGCATCGTTCGTATGCAGGGACGACAAAACCAGGTGTCCGGTCTCAGCCGCCGTCAGCGCGGCGGCCATGGTTTCGCTGTCTCGCATCTCGCCCACCAGGATCACATCCGGCGTCTGCCGCAGCACCGCGCGCACGGCCTGGGCAAAGCCCGGCGTGTCATGCCCGACTTCAATCTGCTCCACAATCGAGTTGCGGTTCGGGTGCTGATACTCAACCGGGTCTTCAATGGTAATGATGTGATCGCGGCGGCGTGCATTGATCAGGTCAATCAGCGCCGCCAGCGTTGAAGTCTTCCCGCAGCCCGTCGGTCCAGTCAGCAGCACCAGTCCCTGCTTGCGTTCAGCGAGTTTTGCCAGCACCGCGGGCAAATGCAGCGATTCGAGCGATGGAATCTGCGCCGGAAGCAGCCGGATACTGGCCGCAAGCGAGCCACGCTGATGATGAAAATTCGCGCGAAATCGTCCAATCGCGGTGCGCACGAAACAAAAATCCAGAGATTTATCTTTCAGCAATTCGTCGGACTGGCTCGCCGTCAACAGCGGCAACAGCATCGCGCGCATGTCTTCCGGCGACAGCGGCGGTCCGGCCACGGGCATCAGCGCGCCATTTACCCGCAGCGCAATCGGAGAGCCCGCCACCAGGATCACATCGGAAGCATGGCGCTGCGCGGCCAGCGTCAACACCTGATCGAGCGAAGTCTTCTCACCCGACTTCGCGGCAATCGTCGAGCGGTTCAGTTCATCGACAAGCCGTGACAGTTCGCTGCTGGGGTCCATCGTCATCGCGGCTTCATTCTATAAGACATTCTTCACCGTATTTCTAATGACGCACCTTCGGCCGCGAACGCTCGCGCCCGTTCGAGCAGCAGCTCCCGCTCGCGTGCATTGCGCGTCAGCCAGGCCGCGCGTTCACACTCTGCGCATGCTTCCGTAAAGCGTCCCAGCTTACCCAGCAGATCGCCGCGAACGCTCGGCAGCAGATGATAGCTGGCAAGCGCAGGCTCCGTCATCAGTGCATCGACCAGCTCCAGCCCCGCAGCCGGACCGTGCGCCATGCCGACTGCAACCGCGCGGTTCAGCTCAATGACCGGCGACGGAGCGACTTCCGCCAGCTCGCGGTAGAGCCTCGCAATGCGCGACCAGTCTGTCTTATCGGCAGCAAGCGCGCGTGCGTGGCAGGCCGCAATCGCAGCCTGCAGAGCATAGGGGCCGCGCGTTCCGCCCAGCGCCTCGGCGCGCGCAAGCGCCGCCAGGCCGCGACGAATCAGCAGTTGATCCCATCGCGCCCGGTCCTGGTCGAGCAGCAGCACCGGCTTTCCTGCAGCTCCCACGCGCGCAGCCGAGCGCGATGCCTGAATCTCCATCAGCGCGACCAGCCCGTGAACTTCAGCCTCACCCGGCGCAAGCTCAGCCAGAATTCGCCCCAGCCGCAGCGCGTCCTCGCAAAGCGCGGGCCGCATCCAGTCATCCCCCGCTGTCGCAGAGTAGCCTTCATTAAAGATGAGATAGATCACCCCAAGCACAGATGACAAACGCGCAGGCAGCTCTGCCCCGCGCGGCACCTCAAAAGGAACCTGCTCTTTCGCCAGCGTGCGCTTCGCCCGCACAATGCGCTGGGCAATCGTAGCTTCGGGAACGAGAAATGCGCGCGCAATCTCATCCGTCGTCAGCGCACCCAGCAGGCGAAGCGTCAGCGCCGCCTGCGCATCCGTCGAAAGCACCGGATGGCACGCGATGAAGACCAGGCGCAGCAGGTCGTCGCCTATGTCGTCGTCGAGCGCAGACTCCAGATCCGGCACCGCCAGCTCCTTCGCCTCCATCTCGCGGCCCAGCTCTTCATGCTTGCGCTCCAGCAGCTGATTGCGCCGGAACAGGTCGATCGCGCGATGCTTCGCCGTC
>Ga0206844_10101_pt1 | contig 30850 bp, 25 predicted proteins | sample Alteio_BWOrgCont_22_FD_152907 | JGI IMG/M metagenome (GOLD analysis project Ga0206844, IMG submission 152907) | Enriched cells from forest soil in Barre Woods Harvard Forest LTER site, Petersham, Massachusetts, United States -... | ecosystem: Environmental > Terrestrial > Soil > Temperate forest >...
GCAGTGTACCGACTGAAATCCCGCGCTGGAGAAGGATTCTACTTGACACTGACATTGACGAGTGCAAAAATCCGTCCACTCTTCACTGTTGTTTTTTCTTGCATCTCTCGTGATTGCGGAGATGGTTTTGTTGCGGGGAGGAGATGGCGTTTTTTGCAAATTCGATTCCCCCGTTATCGCAGCCAAGCTGTTCGTTGAAGTTCAGCGCCGGAGAGAATCAGTGGACCCGACCTGCGGTTGCAGGAAAGACAGTAGAAACCAGGGTTCCGACTTCCGGTTTACCTCAGCCAACCGAAACCACTAAACAAAACGGAGGAGATAAATACAATGTGTAAGAAGACGTTACTGACGTTGACCGTGCTGGCCCTCGCCAGCCTGACCGCTTTTGCCGCCAGCAAAGACGGAATTGTACTGAGCAAAGACGGAAGAATGGTGACTGCCACGAAGCCTACCAAGTCGACCGCGCAGAGGCCGCCCTCTGATGAGGGCTTAGTGAAGATCTATGACAGTATCGGCACCGCGTACCCGAAGGGTACGTATTGGTGCTGTGAGGGGAACACAATCTTTGGGCCGACCGCCATATCAGGGGAGCCTGAGTATTGGGAGGCAGGCGCTTTCACTCCTACCGCCGATCACACTGTCACCAAGGTCGAGGTTGCAGTTGGTTATGTTGAAGGGTTCAACGGATTGGTCGTCGCTCTCTATTCCGACGCCAGCGGCGTACCGGGCAAAGTTATTAAGGCTTGGCCCGTCACCAACCTGCCTAACTTTGGAAGCTGCTGCGCTACCGTGGCGGCGCATGACGCGGCCGGCGTTTCAATCACCGCCAACACGCAGTACTGGATCGTTGTGAAGACAAACAACAAATCGTCAAATACCTTCGCTGCTTGGAACGTCGAAGACGTCGACCAGGTGGATTCCGAACTGACTGCCTTCTGGTGCTCAGATGACAAGGGCGGTTCGTGCGGAAGTGACAATGACGTCTGGATACCCGGCCAAGCCATACCGGGGCACGCGTTTGCCGTGCTAGGCAGCAACTAATCGCCAGTTTATGCATAGTGTTCGACTGCGCGTTGTGATCTAAGAAACTGACAACTCAGTTCGCCGGCGTCCGCGTGATTTAGGACGCCGGCTTTTTTGTTTCTGACCGAATAATTTGCCTCGCCAGCCATGCAGCATGCAGAAAAGCGTTGCACACCGTGCGCAGAAAGTTGCAACTCATCGCCTGAAATCCGCGCGAGACCGGGATTCTCCTTGACATGGTCCTTGGGGTATGTAAGATTTCTCCCGCTTTCGGTTCTCAACTTTCCACCGACTTCTGCAAGTTGGGGGCTGATTCCAGCCACGGGGTAGGACCCGGACTTTTGCCGACTATCGACACCGGGGAGGATTCCAGTGGACTTACTGCGGCAGGAGGCAGTGCAAACGCCACGGATCCGACCCAGGGTTTCAAGTAAGCCTGATCTGAACCAACAAAAAAACTGGAGGAGATAAATGGTTAAGTCACCACTTGTACGCGTACTACTTTGCCTGGCCGTGTTGGCGCTCATCGGCGTTACCGCGCTGGCATTGGGAACCAAGCCAAACTACGTCCTGACCAACAATGGAAGAAACGCAATCGCCGCGAAAGGGCCGTCCGTCGTCACCCCAAGGGGCCCCGAATCGGACGCGGGTCTCAAGACAATTGCCGGTAACCTCAGCACCTATCCGTACGGAGTGTATTTTTGCTGCTTCGGGAATACCATTGCCCAAGAGAGTTCGAACTTTCCGTTCACAACGTGGGTGGCCATCGGATTCACGCCAGCCACTAGTGTCACTGTGACCCGAATTGAAGCGTCTGTGGGTGCGTTCGGCACTTCGGACGAAGGCACTGGCATCGAGCTGAGCCTTCGCGAAGACAACAACGGCATACCCGGGAAGGTTATCAAGAGCTTCTCGATCAAGACTACACCTATCTACGGGAGCTGCTGCACTCTTGACGTCGGCAACGACAAATCCGGGATCTCCCTTACGGGGGGAACACAGTATTGGATCGCCGTGACCACCAGTAGCAAGACTACTTTCGCAGGTGGCTGGGCCTTCAACAGCACCGATATGCGAGGCGGGTACCCCATTGCTTCCTATTGCAAAGGGCCGTCTACTTATTGCGGCACGACGGACAACGGGAAGTGGGTGGCTGGCCTGAGCGGCGATCCGCTGCCCGCTTACGCCATTTTAGGAAACTGAGACAAGCATCAAAACTGCTTCGGTTCGGAATTAGAGTCGCGAATCGCGAACAGTAACCGCCGATGCCAGGCCTCTAAAGGGCCCTGGCGTCGGTGCTTTTTTGTCCGCATCGCTTGAGGTATTTGCGACCAGGCCCGTTCTCCTTTCGCGCAAAACTTCCTTTCTGCGGGCCGGTTGAGCCTTGCCTGCTTCTCTCCGAGTTCTCGCTCGTGAGATTTAACTCGTCACGCCATCCTTCCCGTCACCACTTCGATTCTGCCCCGCCACCTTCGCTGTCAGGCCTTCGATTTTTTCGCGTCCAGGGGGCCCTAATGGAAATCGCTGAACAGACGATAGGTCACTAGAGGGACATTATCCTTGGCGATCTGGACGCTCGCTCGCCACGCGAGGCCCACTCCAGAACATGCAAGGCGGCGACAGGCAGCCTGCTCGCTCACGGGAATCCCGAAACAGGAAAGGAAAGGCAGCGATGAGTGACAGTGACATCGTCCAGGATTTTCTGGTAGAGAGTTACGAGAATCTGGACCGGCTGGATCGGGAATTGGTCGGGTTAGAGAAGAACCCTCAGGATCGCGACGCGCTGGGCAGTGTGTTTCGCACCATTCATACCATCAAAGGTACCTGCGGCTTCCTGGGTTTCAACAAATTGGAAAAGGTGGCCCATGTGGGAGAGAACCTGCTGACTCGCCTGCGCGACGGCCAGCTCACGCTCAACCAGGAACTGACCACCGCATTATTGAGCATGGTAGACGCGGTCCGGCAGATGTTGGGCAGTATCGAGGCAAGCGGGGCAGAGGGAGAGCGCGACGATACTAAGCTGATCGCCACCCTCACCCGCCTGCAGCAGTTGCCCGAAGCACCAGCCAAAAGCAGGAGCACGCCTGTGCCAGACGCCGCGATCGAAGCCGCTGCTGCACCGTCCTCGATCGGCGACATCCTGATGCAACAGGCTGGAGTCACGTCGGCGGAGATCCAGCGCGCCGCCCAGACGCAAAAGGAAGGCGATCCCCGCCGCTTGGGCGAGATTCTGGTGGAGCAGGGCGCGGTAAGGCCAGCCGACATCGTCGATGCGCTACGCGTCCAGTCTTCGCGAGCCCACGCGGCGGCCTCGGATAGCACGGTCCGCGTGGATGTTGGATTACTGGACAGAGTCATGAATCTGGTGGGGGAACTGGTGCTGGCGCGGAACCAGATACTGCAGCTCGCCAACCGCACGAAGGACACAAGCTTCTCGGCCGTCTCCCAACGCCTGAACCTGATCACCACTGAATTGCAGGCGGGAGTGATGAAGACACGGATGCAGCCCATCGGGAACGTCTGGGGACAGTTCCCGCGTACCGTGCGCGACGTTGCACTCGGTTGCGGCAAGGAAGTGGGCATCGAGATGGAGGGCCAGGAGACCGAACTGGACAAAACCATTATCGAGGCGATTAAGGATCCACTCACTCACTTGGTTCGCAATTCTGTCGACCATGGCATCGAACTTCCCGAAGATCGCGTCAGCGTCGGCAAGAGTCGAAGTGGCCGTTTGATTCTGCGCGCCTTTCATGAAGGCGGACAGGTCAATATCGAGATCAGCGACGATGGCGCGGGCCTGAATGTGGAGCGCATTCGCAAGAAGGCGGTCGAACGCGGGTTGATCACCGCCGAGCAGTCGGCGCGTATGCCGGAGCGGGAGATCTTCAATCTGATCTTCCTGCCCGGATTTTCCACGGCAGAGAAGGTGACCAATGTGTCGGGCCGCGGCGTCGGCATGGATGTAGTGAAAACGAATGTGGAAAAGATCGGCGGTACGGTGGATGTTCAGTCGTTCCTGGGGCGAGGCACGACGGTGCGGGTAAAGATTCCGTTGACCTTGGCCATCATCCCGGCGCTGGTCGTAACCTGCGGCGGCGATCGCTACGCGATCCCCCAAGTGAGCTTGCTCGAGCTGGTGCGGCTCAAGGCCGACCGTGTCAGCAAGGGCATCGAATTGGTTCATGGCGCGCCCGTTTACCGGCTGCGCGGCCGTCTGCTGCCCCTGGTGTATCTCAGCCGTGAACTGAAACTGGCCGCGCGACGTTCGGATACGAAAAGCGACGGCGCCATCAACATCGTGGTGGTACAAGCTGATGAGCGACGATTCGGGCTGGTAGTCGACCAGATCAACGATACCGAAGAAATCGTGGTCAAGCCTCTGCGCAAACAACTCAAGACGGTGAAGACCTTTGCCGGCTCGAGCATCATGGGAGACGGCAAAGTGGCGCTCATTTTGGACGTGCTGGGCTTGGCGCAGCGCGCCAGCGTGGTCACGGAAACTCGAGATCGCTCGTTGACGGAAAAAGTGACAGACTCCTCGACCACGGTCGAAAAGCAAACCTTCCTGCTGTTCGCGGGACCGGGCGATTCCCGAATGGCCATCCCCCTGAGCACGCTGGCGCGCCTCGAGGAGTTTCCGGTGGCGCAAGTGGAAATGTCAGGCAGCCAGTGGGTGACGCAGTATCGCGGGCAGATCCTGCCCTTGATTCGCCTGAGTGTGGTGCTGGAAGAGCGGCGCAATAAACTGCGCGCTCTGCAAGCTCCGCCCACGCTAGATTCCAGACCAATTCAGGTTTTGGTGCTGCAGCACGAGGGGCGCTCCTTCGGGCTGGTGGTGGAACGGATTCTGGATATCGTCGAAGACCGGGCGGATGTGAGGTCGCCGGCGACCCGGGCAGCGGTTCTCTATTCGGTCGTGATCGGGGACCGGGTCACGGAACTGCTGAATATTCCAGCAATTCTGCGCAGTGTGGATGTGAGCGCGGTGCGGCCCGGCCCGGTGCCGAGAGCGACGGAGGTTGCGAACTAAACCATGGCCAACACTTCACAGTTCTGCACTTTCTATCTGGACAAGCTGCTGTTCGGAGTTGAGTTGAAAGGCGTGCAGGAGGTCATCCGTTTGCTGGAGATGACCAAGGTGCCGCTGGCGCCGGGGGTAGTCAGTGGACTGATCAACCTGCGCGGCCAGATTGTCACCGCGGTCGATCTCCGGCGGAGGTTGGAACTGGAGCCCGCACCACCGGACATACAGCCCATGAATGTTGTGGTGCGATCGGAGGACGGTGCGGTCAGCCTGCTGGTGGACGAAATTGGCGATGTGGTTGAAGTCGACGAATCCAGCTTCGAACCGCCTCCGGAAACCCTGCGAGGCTCGGTCCGCTCGATGATCGTAGGAGTCCACAAACTGAACGACCGTCTCATGCTTGTGCTGGACATAGAAAAGGCCTGTCACATGACCGAGGCGGACGAAACCCTGGCAGTGCGATAGCTGAGAAATGACGAGCAGTTGGCACCGTGCCGTCGGTGTTTAGGCAGCCCGAAACAGGCGATGCGAAGCGCTGGTTCAGCAGGAAGAGCGAGGAACAAAATGTTCAGCAACATGAAACTTACACCGAAAATCGCTGGCTCGATTGCGATTACCCTGCTGATTACTTCAAGCGTGGGCTTCTTCATCACCCGAAACCGGATCAACCAGCAGGCCGAGGACGCGTTCGTAGACAAGCTGCGGAAAACCGACGGCATGGCAGGCGCAGTACGCACGTACTTCTCCGCGAACGTGGACGTCTATGTTCCCAATCACGAGTTCAAGCAGGTTAAACAGGTTCCGGTGGTGGTCGCCTGGAACATTGCTCGTGACTATGCCGAATCTCAGGGCATGAAGTTCTCGACTCCCTCGCTACATCCGCGCAACCCGCAGCATGCTCCAGACCAGTTTGAGCGCGAGGCTCTCACCAGTTTTGAGAGCAACAGCGACCTCAAGGAGTTCTTCAAACGCAGCTTGGTCGACGGTCAGGAGGTAATGCGCTATGCCCAACCGGTGCGTCTGACCGAGGACTGTTTGCTTTGCCATGGCGATCCAGCGGGAGCCAAGGATCCGTTCGGTTTTGCCAAAGAAGGCATGAAGGCAGGCGATTTAAGGGGAGCGTTCGTAGTGACTGCGCCCCTCGCGGCAGTACGAGAAGCCGCTATGGGGAACAGCCTGGCGCTTTTGCTGTTGAGCGCGGTGACGATGCTCCTGGCGGTGGGAGTTGTCTTTTTCTTGGTTCGGCGCGTCATCGTTCGACCCGTCACGGAAGCTGCGGCCCTGGCAAATCAAATTGCCAACAACAACCTTGCCGTGGCTGACATCGAGGTTCGTGCTCACGACGAGATTGGCGACGCCGGGGCGGCACTCAATAAAATGAAAAACAATCTGCATGAGGTGATTCAATCCATCGCCGATTCGGCCTTGCAGGTAGCCGGTGCGAGCGAGGAACTGAATACCACCAGCCAGCAGATCACGGCCAACTCCGAAGAAACCTCGGCCCAAGCCGATGTAGTTTCGAAAGCCGCCCAGGCGGTTAGCCAGAACCTGCAGACGGTCGCAACCGGCGCTGAAGAAATGGGCGCGAGTATCAAAGAGATCGCCAAGAACGCCACCGAAGCCGCCAAGGTCGCGACCTCCGCCGTCAAGGTCGCGGAGGCGACTACCGTCACCGTTTCCAAGCTGGGCGAATCCTCCAACGAGATTGGTCAGGTCATCAAAGTCATCACTTCGATTGCGCAGCAGACCAACCTGCTGGCGCTCAATGCCACCATTGAAGCGGCACGAGCGGGCGAAGCAGGCAAGGGTTTTGCCGTCGTAGCCAACGAAGTCAAGGAACTAGCCAAGGAAACGGCCCGCGCGACGGAAGACATCAGCCGCAAAATCGAAGCCATTCAGAGCGATGCCAAAGCGGCGGTGGACGCCATCGCGTCGATCAGCGGCGTCATCAACCAGATCAACGACATCTCAGGCACGATTGCCACTGCGGTGGAAGAGCAGAACGCGACCACCAATGAGATGTCACGCAACGTGACCGAAGCGGCGCAGGGCAGCTCCGAGATCAAGAACAATATTGGAGGCGTGGCGGACGCGGCGCAAAGCACGACACGTGGAGCGACTGATACACAGAAGGCGTCGCAGCAACTGGTGGAGACTTCTGCCCAACTCCGTCGCTTGGTCGGGCAGTTCAAGATCAACGCCGGCAGCGGACACGAAGAAGACGCGGCGAGGATTCAGACCCAGAGCAAGGCGACCCACGCAGGCGCCTAAGAGTGCCAGCCAGCACCGGGTGGACACTGAGGTCTGAGGTCTAGGGAGACGGGCAATGCAATGGACAATTAAGAAACGCTTGGCAGGCCTCACTATCAGCGGGTTGGTATTCGTGGCGGCCGTGAGTGCGACCGGATATTGGGGCATCACGTCGGTCGAGCACGCTACGACCCAGGTGTCGGCCACTAGCATGGCGATTCGCAGTCACATCGAAGCCGGCATTTTCAACGATATGACTTGGGCAGATATTTCCGCGATCTTTGCCAAGAAGGGGCAAGAGCAGCAAGATAGCGTGGACAATCTGGCCGTTCACTCCAAAATGTTGGCTCAAGGCATCGCCACGGCACGAGAGTCAGCCACCGATCCCGCCATTCAATCAGCGTTGGATGACGAGGGCCGCCTGGTTCAACAGTATCTGAGCGCTGCTAGTGCGCTCTCCAAAGACATGGTGCGTGATCCATCCAAAGTTGATTCTGGTGCGTGTTACCAGCTCTACCAAGGCGTTCAGCAGAAAATCGAAGACAGCAGTGATCAATTGGCGCAAAGCGGAAAGCAGGCCGTCATTAGTGCAACCAGCAAAGCCAAGCGAGCCACACGTGCCATGTTTGCGATGTGCGGGTTTTCGCTGGTGCTCTTACTGGTGGTTGGCACGTGGGTCGCGTTCAGTATCACCCGCCCACTCGACTCGTTTTCCAGCAAATTCAGGGCGATGGCGGAAGCCAACGACTTGACTGCTCGAGTGGATGAGGAACGTCAGGATGAGATTGGACAACTGGGAAAATGTTTGAACCTGTTTGTCGAAAAAGTCCACGACCTCTTGACCCAAATCGCCTCCAGCGCCCAGCACGTGTCCAGTGCAAGCGAGGAGCTCAGCGCCACGAGCCAGCAAATCACCGCCAACTCCGAGGAAACCTCCGCGCAGGCCGACGTGGTTTCCAACGCCACGCAGAGGGTCAGCCAGAACCTGCAGACAGTCGCGACAGGTGCGGAAGAGATGGGAGTCAGTATCAAGGATATCGCGAAGAACGCCACCGAGGCCGCCAAGGTCGCGACCTCGGCGGTCAAAGTCGCCGAAACGGCCACCGCAACCGTGTCCAAACTGGGAGATTCCTCGACCGAGATTGGCCAAGTCATCAAAGTCATCACGTCGATTGCGCAACAGACCAACCTCTTGGCCCTGAACGCGACCATTGAAGCGGCGCGTGCGGGAGAGGCGGGCAAAGGGTTTGCCGTGGTGGCCAATGAAGTGAAGGAACTGGCCAAGGAAACCGCGAAAGCCACGGAAGATATCAGCAACAGAATTGAAGCCATCCAGAGCGACACCAAAGCGGCGGTGGATGCGATCGCGTCGATCAGTGGAGTCATCAACCAGATCAACGATATTTCGAGCACGATTGCCACGGCGGTAGAGGAACAAAACGCGACCACGAATGAGATGTCACGCAACGTAGCAGAAGCGGCGCAGGGCAGCGGCGAGATCACCAGCAACATCGCGGGCGTTGCAGAAGCGGCACAGAGCACCTCGCGGGGATCTGCCGATACCCAGAAGGCAGCGCTGGAACTGGTGCAGATGTCGGCGCAACTGCGCGCCTTAGTTGCACAATTCAATCTCGGCGCCAGTGACGATGCAACTGGCGCAACGGCCAACCAACCGGGGTTGAGCAAGGCGGCCCATGCAGGTGCGTGAGATCGGCGCCGGACATGGTCTGGCTGATTGCGCGCCTTGATCGAGTGCCTGCGATCGCGCTCCACTCGCCGGCAGCATCGCTTGTGAAACAGATATACACGAATTGATATGGCTCCCATTCGCATCCTCGTTGTTGACGATTCGATCGTGATCCGCAAACTGCTCTCCGACACTTTGTCCGGAGACCGCGCGCTGGAGGTAGTTGCTACGGCCAGCGACGGCCACATTGCTCTGGCCAAGATTCCGCAGTTCAAGCCCGACTTGATTACGCTCGACATCGAAATGCCGGTGATGGATGGTTTGGAAACCCTTGCGGAGGTGCGCAAACTGTATCCCAAGCTGCCCGTCATCATGTTCAGCACGCTCACCGAGCATGGTGCCGCGGCAACCCTCGATGCGCTCGCCTTGGGAGCATCGGATTACGCCACGAAACCCAGCAACACCGGCAGTCCAGCTGTCGCGATCGAACGCATTCGCGCCGAACTCATTCCCAAGATCAAAGCCCTGTGTGGCACGGCGGCACTGAAACTCATGCCGCAGCCCGGATCTCGTCCGGCGCTGAAGGTTCGGATAAAGTCCAACCCGCGGATCGAAATTGTGGCCATCGGAACGTCAACGGGTGGTCCGAATGCATTGGCGGAAGTGTTGCCGCGGATTCCGAGCGACTTTCCCGTTCCCATCGTTGTGGTGCAACACATGCCGCCTATTTTCACCCGCTTACTGGCGGAACGCCTTGCCGGCAAATCCGCTATTCCGGTGGAGGAGGCCAGTGCCGGGGCGATTCTCGAACCCGGACATGCCTGGATTGCGCCGGGAAATTTCCATATGAAGGTCATACGTGCAGGTTTACATTCGCGCTTGAACTTGAATCAGGAGCCAGCGGAGAACTCTTGCCGCCCTGCGGTCGATGTGCTGTTTCGCTCGGTGGCCGCAGCCTACGGCGCAAATGTGCTGGGAGTCGTAATGACCGGCATGGGCGCGGATGGCGTGCTCGGAGCCCAAGACATTCGCGACGCCGGTGGAGTCGTCATTATCCAGGATGAGAATTCCTCTGTAGTGTGGGGCATGCCGGGGCTGGTACACGCATCGGGGCTCGCGGACGCTGCCTATCCGCTGGATCAGTTGGCGCCGGAAATCACGCGCCGTGTACTGCAGAGCCGCGCCTCTCAATACGTCGTGGGTGTGAAAAGCGCAACGCCGCTGGAACGGACCGCAAAATGACCATCGTGACTCAACTCGCAGTTGCGCCTCCGGCGGCGAATAAAGGCGAGGTCGTGGACCCCGTGTACCGGCAAATCCGCGACTTGGTTTACAAAGTTTCGGGGATCTACAAAGCGGAAGACAAGCTCTACCTTTTGGCCGACGGCTGCGGTCGCCGAATGAAACACCTGGGGTCTCGGACCCCGCGCGATTATTGGGACCAGCTTACAGCGCAGCCCAGCCGCGATGGAGAATTGCGGCAACTGCTGAACGAAATCACCATCGGCGAGACCTGCCTTTTCCGCAGCCAGCCCCAGCTTGACGCGTTGCGGAAGGTCGTCCTGCCAGAGATCGTCGGAGAGAAAGTCAAGCAGACCACAAAAAGATTGCGCATCTGGAGCGCGGGCTGCTCTACCGGCGAAGAATCCTACACCCTCGCCATGAACATGCTGGAGGAAAAAGATCGGCTGCTTCAAGGCTGGACCGTGGAGATTCTCGCCACCGACCTCAACGACCGTTCCGTCGAAACCGCCAAAGCCGGAATCTATGGCGACTACGCCGTGCGCAACACCACGGACTTCTACAAGCGGAAATATTTCGTCCCCATCGATGATAAGAAACTACAGGTCCGTCCGGAAGTGAAAAAGCTGATCACTTTCAGCCGGCTGAACCTGCAGGATGATTCCAAAATGCTTTTCATGAAGGGTATGGACCTGATTTTCTGTTGCAATGTGCTGATTTATTTTGATGGCGTCTCGAAGTCGAAGGTGATCAATCATTTTTTCACCAACCTTAATTTTGGCGGTTACTTTTTCCTAGGAACCTCGGAATCGCTGATGAAATTGAACGAGCAGTTTCACTTGGTCCATTTTCCGGGGACCATCGCGTATTGGAAGCCATCCCTGAAAAGTGGCAAGCTATGACCGCATCCCTTACGGCAGACATTCGTGAGCGCGTGCAGCAGATCGAAACTATGCCCTCCATTCCGGCCGTCTTCGTTCCTTTGCTGAATCTGCTGAGTGGTTCGGCGGAGGACGCGAACGTGGACGAGGTCGTCCGTTTGGTGTCTTATGACAACACTGTGGCTGCACAATGCCTGCGAGTGGCGGCCTCGCCCTTGTTCGGCATGGCGCAGCCGCCGAAGTCCATCAAAGCAGCAGTAATCAGCCTGGGTCTGCGGCGGGTCGAAACCATTCTTCTAACCTGCTGCATGGGGCAGGCTTTCCCGGCTATCAAGTGGGTGCTGGATCCAGCCGTTTTCTGGAGACACTCCCTGGGTTGTGCCCTGGTATGCCGCAAGTTCAGCGAGAAGTTGGCGACTGCCGACCATGAGAAGGCGTACATGGCGGGGCTGCTGCACGACATCGGATTCATGGTGAACTGCTTAGTTTTTCCTAAGGAATTCGCCACGGCGATGGAGTGCGCCTGCCGCGAGGAGATTCCCCTGGGCGACGCGGAAGTTGCGACCATGGGATTTACCCATTGCGAGACCGGGCGGGCGCTGGCGGAAAAATGGAAGCTGGCGGACGATGTAATCGATGTGATCGCACATCATCATGTCGTCGAGCAAAGCCAAAAGGCACAGCCGCTGGCGGCGTTGGTCCACCTAAGCGACCTTCTCTGCCGCATGCGCGGCCTGGGTTACGGATACTATGAGCGGCACAAGGTAGACCTGGTATCCGATCCGGCGTGGGCCATCCTTCTGCAACAACACCGCGATCTTGAGGGAGTGGACCTGGCACGATTTACCTTCGAACTGGATGAAGCAGTCGAAGAAATTCAAACGCTGGTCCGCACGGTGTTCGGCTCATCGCCAGCGCGAACCTGAGGTCCGCTGCGTTGCAGAGATAAACCAAGTAGTGCCACCAGCCTGAAGTGTCCGCTTATTCGGCCAAGGCAAGCACCGCGCTCCGGTGCTTTGACTCGGAGCCGGCTCAATTGTCGCGATCAGGCCGCTCGGTTGCTCCGAAGTGTGCAACCCGCACTCCGTCTTATTGAAGCCGGACCAACGCCCTGCGCGCGCGTCTTCTCCGGGTTGTACGCTTCTCGTGCAATGCGTGCAGCCGATACTGGGATAGCCTCGATCATGCAGAGCGTTGTAGGGAAGGTCGTGGTCATGGATGTAGCGCCAGACTTTTCCGGTGGTCCAATCGGCAAGCGGGTTGATCTTTACCAGATGGAACTTCGCGTCCCACTCGACCTTGAGCGCGCCTGCTCGGGCCGGGGTCTGCTCGCGACGGATGCTGGTAACCCATGCGCGCAACTCCGACAACTTCTTGCGGAGCGGTTCGACCTTTCTGAGATTGCAGCAGGCATCCGGATCGCGGCCCCAGAGCGCGGGACCATACGAACGTTCCTGATCTTCGGGCGTGAGCGCAGACGTGAGTTTCTCGACTTTCATCTCATATCGCTTTTCAATTTGCTCCATCAGGCGATAGGTCTCGGGGAACAAAAAATCAGTGTCGAGCGTGAAGATGCGGAAAGCCGGTTGTACTTTCCTGGCAATGTCAATGAGGACCACTCCCTCAGGACCAAAACCCGATGCAATTTCGACGTAGCCACCGAAGGTGACGAACGCCCAGCGCAACAAATCTTCAGGACTCCACTGCTCCACCAATTGACGAAGTCTTTCCACGCCCTCTTTCATGCTCCCTGCTCCTCTTCTCCGAGCCCGGCGATCGATCTGCGTGAAGGTTTTGAATCTGTATGCATCACCAAAGAGGGTTCACTCGGAGGCCAAGAGGCCTCGACCTCTTCGAACGACAAACGATTGCCCGCATGACGTAGAACTTCTCCAATGAGGAGCAGCGTCGGCGCGGGTAACCTTGGCGCATCCTTCAGGCCCTCTAAGTTGGCTGAAAAGATTTGTTCTTCCGACGTCGTAGCGCGCGAAACAATCGCACACGGCGTTTCAGCCGGCAGGCCAGCGGCACGGAGCTTGCGGGCAATTTCCAAGTAGTGGTGTCCGGGCATGTAGATCGCGACGGTCGCGCCCAACGAAACCAGGGCGCGCCAATTGGTCGGGTCGGCTCCACTGGCGGAATGTCCTGTCAGAAAGACCAGCGCGTGGGAAGAGTGGCGATGGGTCAGGGAAATTTGCGCCGTCGATGCAGCCCCGAGCGCGGCGGTTATGCCCGGAACAATTTCGAAATCGATGTTCGCTTCGCGCAGCGCCGCAATCTCTTCGCCAACACGCCCAAAGATGAGCGGATCGCCACCTTTGAGCCGCACTACCTGCAATCCCGATGCAGCCAGAGTGACCATGAGAAAGTTAATCTCCTCTTGGCTGACGCTCTTTTTTCCGCAGCGCTTGCCAACGTTGCGCACCTGCGCGTGGGCCGGAGCAAGCTGGAGTATCTGCGCGCTGACCAAGTCGTCATGGAGTACAACATCCGCCTGTTTCAGCACGCGAGCGGCTTTGAGCGTGAGCAATTCCGGATCGCCGGGTCCAGCGCCCACGAGATAGACCTTGCCTGTCATACCGCAGCACCTCTTTTATTAGTGCTCGATTCGGTTGCAAGCGCGGCTTCAAATGCCTCGATGCTTGCCAGCGATTGCATCAGATCGCGTTTGCGTTCGGGATCAAGATTGCTCGCCAAAACTTTTCGCCGAGTTTCCCCGAGTTCCGCGACCCACTGGGCATAACCCGGCCCGAACTGGCGTTCCAGTTGCTGCCGGATTTTCTGCGCCAGCGACGGACTCTGGCCCGAAGTCGAAATTGCAATCTGCAGGTCGCCGCGCTGCACCACCGCCGAATAATAAAAATCGCACTGCTCGGGAACATCGACCACGTTGCACAGGATGCGACGGGATTGTGCCTCGCCAAATACGAACTCATTCAGATCGCGGGAAGATGTGGCCACAACAACCAGAAAGGCATTGTCCAAATCCGACAAAACGAAATCGCGCTCTTCGAGAACGATTTGACCAACTCGGGCCCACTCGCGCACGGCTTCGCTCGCTTTGTGCGCTACGACACGAATCCTGGCTCCGGTTGACAAAAGGCCACGAATTTTGGGCTCGCCAACTTGTCCCGCACCGATGACGAGCACTTGGCGGCCATCCAACTTCACGAACATCGGAAATAGACTTTTCATCGCATCTCACCTCTGACCTATGACTAGCCTTCGATTCCGTGCGGCACGCGCCCCGGCGACAGATCCCGAGGAACCGCCTCTATGATTTCGCCAGCCAGAAACGCCCGCAGTTCGCTATCGCCATGGCGCGCGAAAAACTGCCGCAAGTTCTCACCGCTGAAACGATCGAGCGAATAGCGGCGCAGCAGGCGCTCAATCGCGTTCGGCACTTCGCTAGCGAGGCAGCGATAGCCGACCGGCCGTGCGATCGACTGATGCAGGCCAACTGCGCCACCCAGGCAGAAGTAATACGCGTCCAACATGCGGTCGCCGACTTTCAACTTTTTGCCTTCGATTCCAATGTCAGCGATCCAATGCTGGCCGCAACTGTTGGGGCATCCCGTCACATGCAGCTTCAAGTGCTGCTCGAAACCGGGAAGCCGCTCTTCGAGTTCATCGACCAGCCATCGGGAAAAACTCTTGGTCTCGGTGATCGCGAGTTTGCAGAACTCAGTGCCGCTGCAGGCGACGGCACCACGCCTGAACGGAGAACCGCCCACTCGCAATCCGATCGCATCCAGTTCTTTTGCTAATGATTCCGCCTGCAACTGCGGTACATTCACGACCAGCAGGTTTTGCATGTTCGTGGTTCGCAACTCGCCGCTGGCGAAACGATCGGCGAGATCGGCCGCGTTGCGCATTTGTTCCGCCGTGATTCGACCGCGCAGAACTGACGCTCCCACGTAGCAATAGCCCGGCTGTTTTTGTGTGTGGATCCCGATATGATCGCGGTACACGTCAGCAGGCGCAGCTTCAGGGGCGGCAGGCTCCAGGCGAAATCCAATTCGCTGCTCGAGCTCTTTCTGGAAATCGTCGGCGGTCCAGCCGTGCTTCAGGAACAGAAACTTGAGCCGTGCCCGTTCGCGATGTTCGCGCAACTCGCTCGACTCGCGGAACAGTTCGGCGACACCTTTGATAACGGGTTCAACCTGGTTCCAGCGAACGAACGCGTTCAAGCGGGCTGCGAGATGAGGTTCGGCGGAGAGTCCGCCGGCTACACGTAACGAGAATCCGGTCTCGGATTTTCCGTCGACGGTGCGCGTGATCGCAGTCAGCCCAACATCATTGATCTCTGGATAGGCGCACCAAACGCGGCAACCGGTGATCGAAATCTTGAATTTGCGAGGCAGATTGTAGAAGTCAGGATTGCCCGCAAGCATTTGGGTCGCGGCAAGGGCGAGCGGCGACGCATCGCAGACTTCATCGGCATCCACACCTGCTACGGGGCAGCCGGTGACGTTCCGCGTGACATCGCCGCAAGCTCCCATGCTGTTCAGGCCGCACTGCCACAACGCCTCGAGAATCTCGGGAAGCGCTTCAATGGTCACCCAGTGAAGCTGTATATTTTGGCGCACGGTCAAGTCAGCAATCCCGCGAGCATGACGCTCGGTCAGATCAGCAATGGTCCGTAGTTGAGACGAATTCAGAATGCCGTTGGGGATGCGGATGCGAAGCATGAAGCAGGGCAACGCCTTGCCTTCGCCGCCTTTTCCGCCGACCACACCTGCGCCGTCTCCCTGGGTGTAAACGCCCCACCAGCGGAAGTAGGTGCCCAGCCATTCGGGCGGAATCGAATCGAAGCCGGTGCGCGCGAAGCCTCGAATCTCGTCGAGCGCACTCCATGGGTTTTTCTCCCGTTTCAATCGCTCGACTCGCTGTGCCTTTGTTTCTTTTGTGGTTTCAGTTTGTGCCATAAAAAGAAAACCCACCGCCAGCTTTCTACTGGCGGTGGGTTTATAAGTGCTGTGAACTAATAACTTTCTAGGTCAGCAACCTCCCGGCGCCAGAAGACACGACTGCACAACAACAAGTACAACAGCACATGCAGTCGAAACTCTTCTGGTACTGGTCTGACATCATGCTTGCCATTCTAGAGGCTGCTAAACCAACTGTCAAAGATTACTTCTGCTGAACAGATGCAACTATCGGGAGAAGCGGTGCAAATAAATTTATCGCGATACCTCGATTGCGCCAGAGCCTTGTTGCAAAGTGATCATTTCCTTTCGCGCCGCGTCTGCGCGCGGGCCGGATTGCTCTTCCGAGAGGAAGACTCGCAATTCAGCCACAGCATCCAGGGGACGGTTTTCTTGCTCGAAGATACGCGCCGCAACGTAGTGAACGACGGCATGTACGCCCCGTGCCGTGGAATGAGCTCTGCGGCAGGTCGCAAGAGCCTGCTCGTAGTGGTGGTTCAGCAGTTCCATGTTGGCCAGTGCGCTCAGTATTTGGGCATCGGTCGGGTCGATGGCGGTGGCCTTGTTCAGCAGAACTTCAGCTTGAGGAAAGTCTCGATCCACAATCGCCAAGCGGGCCAAATTGAGGTAGGCCTCGGCGAAATGATCGTTTAGGCTAATCGCTTTCTGCAAGGCCTCAAGGTTCCGAGCCCGATCACCAAGGTGACCGTAGGCCACTCCCAGGTTGTTGTAAGCCTGGGCGTATTGCGGATAGATCGTAATCGCTTTATTCAGTCGTTCGATTGCTCTCTGCCAGTTTTCTTTGGTCACGAACTGGTTGGCTTTGTCGAACTCCTTCCGGGCGCTTTCCGGAATATTCAGATCCGCGGCCGCCACCAGCGGACTGGCCGGCCCAGTTGGACCGCTCTGATTCACGCGCCCGGCATGTTTGATGTTGACCTCAACATCCTGATGGCCGGTGGAATCAAAGTCGAATCTTCCGCTGTCCGATTCTTCGATTCCCGCGCCGGAGACGGCTACGTGGTAACTTCCCGCCGCCACATTTCCGAAATACACTTCACAATCAGCATTTGTCGACTCTTCGGCAATTCGAGCGCCCGAAATACTCATCAACAAAACACTAGCTTGAAAGTCACAGGCACGTCCGTCGCTAGAGGTCACTTGAACTCGGATGCTGCCGGTCCGGTTTAACGAGTCGAGGTGAGACTGAGCGTAGAGACAGGGCACAACAAACAAAGTCGGTAGAATTAGCAGACGGCGCATTAGAACTGCCTCCGCGGAGTGTTGGCATCGGATCTAGCTCGTGTTGAAGCGGGCCAGGTGTGCGTTCGATGCTTGCGCCATAGGACGAGTCACGAGAAGAATCGTTAGCTCGATATATCGTGTCGCGATAAAAGTTACAAATCAGTGAGGAAGCGTTTAATCTGCTCTCTTACAACACATCGTCAGACAAGATTTGTCTCGACTGACTTGTGGCCAGAGCCATGATGCAAGCTTGTCGACGTGCGCAGTTCTTGATCGTAGTGTGCGGCAACGAAACTTACCGCGACGAGATCAAGCTGCTTATTGAAACTACCGTTGCGAAGCCCATTTGAATGATCAGTTGCATCGAGCCAGGTTTCGTTCGTTGGTCCGTGCTTGCGGAAACTTCACTAATCCCTTGATTGATACAATGTCTCTTGCTACGGAGACAGTCGCTGGCGCAGACGAATCTTTAGTCCGTGATCTGTCGTGACCTACAAACTACGTCGTGCAATTTGATAATGTTTACAATTAGCGCAGAGTGTCCTTTTCTCTCCCCTTTTGTTTCGCAACTTCATCTAAATTGAGATCTTGGATTGCGTGCAGGAACTCGAAAAATCTCGGCCCGGTTTGCAGGACCTCCTGAACAAACCCATTCGCGACCTCGGTCTGACCATCGAAGGGTCGCCGTTGCAGCGTTGGGTGCAACAGTTGTATCGTGAGCTCGAAAAAAAAGGGTTGATGAAATTCCGCCCGCTCTGTTATCTCACGGATGAATGGGGTTGTCCGTCGGGAGAGCCGGTGATCGGGATTCCTTTTTATCTCGCGAACGCGGACCTGGCTCATCTCGAAAAAGAAATGAATGACCTCGAGGATCCTCGCGAGGTCATGATGTATCTTCGCCACGAAGCCGGGCACGCCTTCAACTACGCCTACAAACTTCACCGGACGCCGGAATGGAAGCAGCTTTTTGGTCCTTTTCGCCGCCCGTATCACGACAATTATCGACCCATTCCGTTCTCGCGAAACTTTGTGCGTCACTTGGCGGGTTGGTATGCACAGAAGCATCCCGACGAAGATTTCGCCGAAACCTTCGCGGTATGGCTGACTCCGCGTTCTGCCTGGCGTAAACGCTATCGCGGTTGGGGTGCGATGGCGAAGCTACAGTATATGAATCGGATTGCCAGAAAGCTGGGCAATGCAGATCCGGTTCGACGCCGAGGACGAACAGATATTACGGTCGACGAAATGGACGCCACGGTAGCTGAATTCTACCAGCGGACTAACGATGATGTCCCGCTCGCCGACTTGGCCCTGGATACCGACTTGCGCGACATCTTTGACGCGTCCAAGCGTCGTAAGACAGCAAAGTCTGCGCATGAATTCCTGCACGCGCAACGAAAAGCCGTAGTCGATAAAGTTGCGTATTGGACTGGAGCGCAGCGTCCGTTGATCAAGAAACTGATCGAGGTGATCGAGAAGAGGATCGACGAACTCGGTCTATTTGCCGACAGCGCCCGCGAACCCGAACACTTGATTCAGATCACAGTCTATGTGACGGCTCTGGCCATGAACTACATGGCGCGAGGAAAGTTTGTGCATCCATGATTTTTGTAAATTACGTGCGTTGTGCAAAAGAAATGAAAAACTGTTCTCTTAGAAGCTGGAGGCCGCGATGACCAGCGCGAGGCTGAGGGTCGCCGTGCTTTATGACGTCTGGGAAGACGAGACGGCGGCAGCCGAGGTCGTCGTAGAAGAAAAGACTTCGGCACGCAAACCAAAACCGAAATCGAAACGCCAGCCGCGAACCGAGAAAGAAGATCGCGAAGAGATCTTCGAAGCTCTCGAGAAGCTTGGGCATGAGCCGTTCTATCAAGTGCTCGACGGTCGCCCGCAGTGTCTGACCGCGCTTGCGAAGTGTGACGCTGATCTGGTTTTCAACCTGACCGAGTCTTTCGCCGGCGACGACACCAAGGAAATGAACGTCGCAGCCTACATGGACCTTCTGGATATGCCCTACACCGGTGGCGGCCCACATGCGCATTTCCTGGCGCAAGATAAAGGCACCGCAAAGAAAATGTTTGAGTTTCACGGCATCAAGACGCCGTTTTTTGCAACTTCGTATCGCGGCCGGATCGAGCATGCCCACGACATCGCATTTCCGTTGATTGTAAAACCAGTATCGGAAGATGGCTCCATCGGCATCAGCGCCGACGCAGTAGTCGACAGCGTGAAAGAACTCATGGAGCGGGTGGAATACATTCAGAACGAGTTTGATTCACCGGCGTTGATCGAGGAATACATCGAGGGGCGCGAGATCTACGCCGCCATCCTGGGCAGCTATGAACATGCTCAAACCCTACCGCTGGTCGAACTCGACCTTTCACGGCTGCCGAAGGGCACTCCGAAAATTGCCAGCTACGACGTGAAGTTCGAAAAAGACACGCAAGCCCACAAGCTGACGAAATCCCATCTCGCCACCGATCTCGACGAGGAGACGACGAAACGACTGCAGGAGACCGGCCTGGCGGCCTATCACGCCGTGAAGCTGCGCGATTATGGCCGAATTGATATGCGTCTCACGCCGAAAGGCGAAGTGTATGTTATCGAGGCCAACCCCAATCCATGGCTTTCGAGCAAACAGGAATTCGCTATGGCCGCGAAAGCGTCAGGCCGATCCTACACACAACTGATCGGCGAAATCGTGGATATGGCGATGCAAAGATATGCGCCCCGAAGTGGGTCTGAGACCATCGCCTGAGAAACTGTTAGGCTACTTTCTTCCGTTTTTGCCTGGTTACCATCTGCACAACCGGCAGGGGAAGCTGCAGCGTACGTGCCTGCGTTTCCCGCTTTGAAAATGCTCGGATAGCAATTCCGTCCTCATTTGGGAAGGGGTTGGAAACCGCCTCAAATTCCTGACCATAAATGCGTATTCGTTTGGATTCGGCGTAGCCCATTTTCTGGAGCTGTACGCAAACTTCATTTAGTTCGATCGATTGCTGGCTGGGGGATGAGGTATTGATATTCATGATATTAAGATTCTATCGGATTAGCCGGACTGCCGTCTTCCACAGTCGTCACAGTTCTGTGTGATCAATTAAGTGACTTGTTGTCAACCTTTTAGCGCTTGACGAAATGTTCGCATCATGCCGATTTCGGCAGACCCCGATCGATAGTGCCGAAGGCGCGCTTTTTCATTAACTCGGCAATGCGATGCTTGACGTACCCGTCTTCGGTGATATGGGCGGCCGCCGTATCGTCCAACTTCGACAGAACCAGCCGATCCATCGGCTCGCGCTTAGCAAAATTAGGATCGGTGCGGTAACAGAACTCACAGTCGCGGCCGGTAGGTGTGTCCTTACCCAATGTTTCGCGATGGAAGAGGTCCATGTCGACTTTCTTCTCCTCGACTAGGGGCATAAGGCTGTAATGAATGCGGACACATGTATAACACAAAGGATAGGTCGGAACGCAAGCACCAATTTTCTGACGGCGTAGTCGCCGAGATCGACGCCTCGATACTAGCCTCGGAAGACCCAACTGACGGGGGCCCTGGCCAAGAGGAGCGATCGTTCGTAGACCGGGGCTGAAACCCGACTACGACGACTTCCCAGTTTCAGAAAATATGGCGGAATCCCCAGAACAGGAAGCCGGAAAGCATCATCGCAACCGGCAGAGTCAGAACCCACGCCAGCGCGAGATTACGCACCGTCCCCCACTGCAGACCGGAGTGGTTCGCATACATGGTCCCGGCGACGCCCGAAGAAAGAACGTGCGTGGTGCTCACCGGCAAGCCGAACCAATCGGCCGCTCCAATGGTGAACATTGCCGTAATTTCGGCGGCGGCGCCTTGCGCGTAAGTTAAATGGTCTTTGCCAATCTTCTCTCCGACCGTGACCACGATTCGCTTCCAGCCAACCATCGTGCCCAAACCTAATGCCAATGCGACCGCGACCTTGACCCATCCCGGAATGAATCGCGTGGCCCTATCCAGATAGCCCTTGTAATTGGCAAGCACCGCCTCGTCCGCGGTAGAGATCTGCGGTTGACCAGACTTTTTCATTAACCGGAGAGCTTCGCTGACCACGTACATATCGTTACGGAAGTTGCGAACCCGGTCTGGAGGAACGCTGCGAAGATCTTTGAATAGCGCCATCTCATTGCCGATGCCGCTGACCATCTGCTGCAATGCGAGCATTGTGTTGGGAGTGAAGGTTTTGGTGCGAATGTAGTCTGTGACTTCGTCGCGGGGGTCACCAATCACGGCTTCCGACGACACGTAATGATTCAGCGTTCCCGCGGTCTGCTGCGATACCGCAATAAAGTCCTCCGATTGCTTGGCAGTAATCGCGTGGTTCAGCGCGTACGCCGTGGGGACCGTGCCCACCAAAATCAGCATGATCAGGCCCATGCCCTTCTGTCCGTCGTTCGATCCGTGGGCAAAGCTGACGCCCGTGCAGGTGAGAACCAGCAAAGCGCGAATCCAGAATGGGGGCGGTTCGGTACCTTCCGGAGCTTCGTACAATTTCTTGTTCTTGAGGAAAACCTTGGACAGCAGCAGAAGCAGCGCAGCCATGACGAAACCAACCAGCGGAGAAAGCAGCAGCGACTTGCCAATATTGCTGGCCTGACTCCAATCCACGCCGCTGGTCCCAGTCTTTGGCGAGAGCAACTGGTTCGCGATGCCCACGCCGATGATCGAGCCGATCATGGTGTGAGAACTGGACGCGGGCAAACCGAAATACCAGGTTCCGAGGTTCCAGATGATTGCGGCCACCAGCAGCGCAAACACCATGGCAAAGCCGCCTTTACTGCCCACTTGCAGAATCAGTTCCACCGGCAGCAGGGAAACGATGGCGAATGCGACCGCACCGCTGGAGGTGAGCACCCCGATGAAGTTCCAGAATCCCGACCAGACGACCGCGATATGAGGCTCCAAAGAGTGGGTGTAGATCACGGTGGCTACGGCGTTGGCGGTGTCGTGGAATCCGTTCACAAACTCGAAGCCCAGGGCAACTAACAAGGCCAAGGCCAATAGAAGATAGGGCAGGACGGACTCGCTGTGATAGCCCGATAGATCGGAGACCAGGCTAATGGCGCTGTAGGCGACGCCGACCAGCAGCACTGCACCAAAGATTGCCATCCCCAGTTTTCCCGGGGACTTTTGCAGTTTTGAATCCAGGACCGATGTTGCCGCAGTCGACATAGGGCTCCTCACGCGATTAAGGATGAACTCGGCCGGAGACGAACCGCCCGAAGCTCGCAACTATACGCAAGGATTGTTACGGGAGTGTGAAAAGTGTTGAGAAGTTCAGCGGATCTTAAAATTGCTCAACTCAGTCGAAAACCACCGTCTTATTCCCGTAGAGCAGAACCCGGTTGTCGATGTGCCAGCGCACCGCGCGCGAAAGCACGACTTTCTCCAAATCGCGCCCTTTCTGCAACAGGTCGTCGAGAGAATCACGATGCGAGATGCGAACCACGTCTTGCTCAATGATGGGACCGTCGTCAAGCACCTCGGTTACGTAATGGCTAGTCGCGCCGATCAGCTTCACGCCACGCGTGAACGCTTGATGATAGGGTTTGGCTCCAACGAAAGCAGGCAGAAACGAGTGATGGATGTTGATGATGCGCTGCGGATAGCGGTTCACGAATTCGTTCGACAGAATCTGCATGTAACGCGCCAGCACCATGAAATCAGGATTGTGCTGCTCGATCAGATTTAGAATCTTCTCTTCCGCCTGGCGCTTGTTTTCTTTCGGAACCGGAATTGTGATGTAGGGAATTCCATAGAAATCCGCAATCGGCTGATTGTCTGGATGATTCGAAATTATCAGTGGAATATCGCATGCCAACTCGCCACTCTTGTGGCGATAAAGTAAATCCACCAGACAGTGGTCATACTTCGAAACCAGAATGATCATTTTGGCTCGATAATTTGACCGAGCGAGGCGCCACTGCATTCCAAATTTATGCGCGATGGGCGAGAAATGTTCAGAGAAGCTTGCCAGATCGATATCGAAACCAGCCGGATCAAATTCCACTCGCATGAGAAACAGATTCGATTCTTCGTCCGCATGCTCATCGGCGTGCAGAATGTTGCCGTTGTGACGGAAAACGAAATCGGAGATGGTCGCGACAATGCCCTTGCGGTCGGGACAACTAATCAGAAGCACAGCAGAATTTTTCATTCTGTAGGGACGCAGCTCTTCTTACTTCTTCAAATCCTTCAAAATCTCCCGCGCCGCGTTCGCACCCGACCCTCCAGTCAACCCCGCCCCCGGATGCGTCCCCGAGCCGCACAAATACAAATTCTGAATCGGCGTGCGATACCGAGCCCAATCCAGCAGCGGACGCATGGTAAAAAACTGGTCAAGCGCCAACTCCCCATGGAAGATATGTCCTCCGGTGAGTCCGTAAGTGTCTTCCAAATCCTGCGGCGTGATGATCTGGTGCGTCAGTATCAACTCCGGAAGCTTCGGCGCATACTGCGCCAGCGTTTTAACCACAGTATCGCCGAGCGCGACGCGCTGGCTGTCCCAATCGCTGCCCTTCAGTTTGTAAGGCGCGTATTGCATATAGATCGACATCACATGCTTGCCCGCTGGCGCAAGCGATGGATCGGTGACCGAAGGGATCGCAATTTCCAAATATGGCTGCTTGGAAAAATTCCCATACTTCGATTCGTCGAAAGCCCGCTCCAGATAATCGATCTCCGGTCCAATGTGAATGCGTCCACTCAAAGCGCTGGCATCGCTTTCCCCTTTCAGCGCCGTGAACTCAGGCAACCCTGAAAGCGCGAGGTTCACCTTCGCCACCGTCCCGGGCATGCGATAGTGCTGCAGCTTCATCACGAAATCTGGCGCCAGGTGGATGGGATCGACCAGCTTCAGCAAAGTCCGTTTGGGATCAGCATTCGAAATAATCGCCTTCGCGCTAATCTCCTCGCCAGTCGAAAGCACTACGCTCGTGGCTGCGCCATCTTTCACTCGCACTTCAATCACTTCGGCATTGCTTCGAATTTCAGCGCCGGCATGCGTGGCCGCCGAAGCCATGGCCTCGGCGATCGATCCCATCCCACCTTGCGCGAAATACGCCGAGCCCGCGGGATGCGCATCTCCCGCGCCGCGAATCAGAAGTACCAGGCTGGTGCCCGCCGACCACGGACCGAGAAAAGTTCCGAAGATGCCGCGAGCCGCGATGGTAGCGCGAAGCAGTTCAGTCTCAAAATATTCAGCGACTAAATCCGCGACCGCCATCGGCCCCCAGCGCAACAGCCGGTACATATCCTTCTTACCCAGGTTGCGAATCGATCGTCCCGTCTGAAGGATGCCCCACAAATCACCCCGGTTCGGATGGTCGATATTCGGCGGCGCCAGCGCCAGGGCATCGCCAATCACCTTGCCCACCTTTGCCAGCGATACTTGAAATTCCGAATACTTCGCCGCGTCTTTCTGAGAAAACTTGGCAATCTCCTGCGCCGATTTCTTCGCGTCGTTGTAGAGAACCAGAGCGCGCCCGTCCGGTGACAGCGAAACCACGCCGACCTCCGACGTAATCAGTCTGAGCCCGTGCTTTTCCAGTTGCATGTCACGGACGATGTCTGGTCGCAGCGGCCCCGCCGCGTGCGCCAGAATCGAACAGCGGAAACCCGGATAGAATTCCTCAGTGATTGCGGCTCCGCCGGGTTGCGCCCGCCGCTCCAGCACCAGCGGTTTGTATCCCGCCTTCGCGAGATAAAACGCAGTGACCAGCCCGTTATGGCCTCCGCCGATGATTACGACGTCACGCGCGTCAGGCATGGTCTTCCTTGAGAAGCATCAGGCCGCTCCCTTGAAGTCTTTGAGGATTTCGAGCGCCGCCAGCCGTCCTGGCCCACCCATAATTCCGCCGCCCGGATGAGTGGCCGATCCGCACATGTAAAGATTCTTGATCGGCGTACGAAACTGCGCGTAACCCGGCACCGGCCGCAGAAAGAAAAGTTGCTCGAGCGAAAGCTCGCCCTGAAAGATGTTGCCCTCGCTCAAACCCCACTCGCGCTCGAGATCAAGCGGCGTGATTACCTGCTTGTGCAAAATAATGTCCCGAATGTTGGGCGCGTACTCAGCGATGGTGTTGATCACGTTGTCCCCGAAAGCTTCCTTCCGATCGTCCCAGTTGAGCCCCGGTCGCAGCTTGTAGGGTGCATACTGCACGAAGCAGGAGAGAATATGTTTTCCCGGCGGCGCAACCGACGGATCAGTGAGCGTGGGAATAACCATGTCGATGTACGGACGCCGAGAAAAATTGCCGTACTTGGCATCGTCGTAAGCGCGCTCCATATATTCGACGCTGGGCGAAATCGAAATCGCGCCGCGTAAATGCGCGCCCGGCCCTGGAATCGCTTTGAAATTCGGCAGAGCATCGAGCGCAAGATTCACCTTGCCGGAAGATCCGCGGAATTTATAGCGGTTGATCTCTTCAAGAAAATCGTCCGGCAAATTCCCTTTCTCAATCATCTTCACAAACGTCAACCGCGGATCGACGCTCGAGGAAATGATGTCAGCGTAAATTTCGTCTCCGCTCGCCAGCACCACGCCTTTCGCTTTGCCATTCTTTACGATGATCTGGGCAATCGCGGCTTGGGTGCGGATTTCCACTCCTGCTTCGCGGGCCGCATCCGCAATCGCATTCGAGATGGCGCCGGTACCGCCGCGAGCAAATCCCCAGGAGCGAAACGCACCGTCGATTTCCCCCATGTAATGATGAAGCAAAACATAAGCCGTTCCCGGCGAGCGCACACCGAGAAATGTGCCAATGATCCCGGAAGCCGACATCGTAGCCTTCAGCACATCGGTTTCGAACCACTGATCCAGGAAGTCGATGGCGCTCATCGTCATCAACTGCACCTGGTTGTATTTGTCCTCGCTCGTGAGCCCCTGAAAGCGCCGGCCAAGAAAGAGCAGCTTCATCAACTCCTTCGGGTTTAGCGTGGCCGGATCAGGCGGCACCATGCTGAGAATCGGCTTTACGAATCGGCACATCGCCTGCATCGCCTTACCGAACTCGTCGTAGGCTTCCGCGTCAAGCTTGGAGTGGCGCGCAATCTCGCGATGCGTTTTTCCATGGTCGTTCACCCGCCACAAGTGGTCGCCGTTTGGCATAGGCGTAAACGTGCCGTCGAGCGGTAGGATTTCGAGTCCATGGCGAGGAAGATCGAGATCGCGAATGATCTCCGGCCGCAGCAGTGAGACCACGTAAGAGCAAACCGAAAACTTGAAGCCGGGAAAAACTTCTTCGGTGCAGGCCGCTCCGCCCAGCACATAGCGGCGCTCGAGCACCAGAACTTTCTTGCCGGCGCGAGCCAGGTAGGCGGCATTGACCAGCCCGTTGTGGCCGCCGCCAATCACAATCACATCGTATTTCGCATTGCCCATAAATACTTACCACCGTCACTATTTCGAGTCGCCCATAAATATTTAGCCGCCGTCATCCTGAAGGACTTCCAGTCCTGAAGGATCTCGCGCGTAGTGGTACCGATTCAAACGGGTGCCGACAGGCCCGTTCGCGTGAGATCCCTCGCGGCTAAAACCACTCAGGATGACGTCATCTGGGAACTATCGTAGAAAAGGACTCAACATTCTACCGGGCAGCGCAGCTTTTGTCTGCAAGCCAGCCTGACTTCAAGTCACAACTGAAGCTCCAATCGTTTGCCGTCACGCCGCACCGCTGCATATAATCCAGCGAGCGACAAACTGTAGGGACGTAGCTTGCTACATCTTCGTGCAACCAGAAAATTCGAGGTCAACAGTGCCCGTAGGAACCGCCTTTCACGAAAGAACTTTTCCGCTCTGCCACAGCCTCAACTACCGCGAGTGGTCGGGTTACTACACCGTCAGCGTTTACGAAGTGCATCACGAGCACGAATACAACGCCATCCGCAACGCCGCCGCGCTGATTGACATCTCGCCACTGTACAAATATCTGATCACTGGCAAGGACGCGACCAAACTGGTGAACCGCGTGATCACCCGCGACATCCGCAAGGTCGCCGTGGGCCAGGTGATTTACTGCTGTTGGTGCGACGAGCAGGGCAAGGTCATCGACGATGGCACCGTCACCCGTCTCGAGGAAAATAAATACCGCTGGACCGCTGCCGATCCCAGCCTGCGCTGGTTTCGTCAGAATGGCACGAACATGGATGTCCAGGTCGAAGACATTTCAGAAAAAGTCGCAGCTCTCGCTTTGCAGGGACCGACATCAGGCAAGCTGCTGAAGTCGCTAGCCGAAGCGGACATCGCCAATCTCAAATACTTCCGCGTGACCCACGGCAAGATCGCCGGCGTTCCTGTCGACATTTCTCGCACCGGATACACCGGCGACCTGGGCTACGAAATCTGGGTGCCACACAACGAAAGCAACGACGCGGTGAAAGTCTGGGACGCGGTGATGGAAACGGGAAAGCGTTTCGACATCCACGCAGCCGGAATGTTGGCGCTCGACGTAGCCCGCGTCGAAGCCGGACTGTTGCTGATCGAAGTCGATTACACCAGCAGCAAGAAAGCTCTGATCGGGTCGCAGAAGTATTCACCATTCGAACTTGGTTTCAGCAAGATGGTGCACCTCAATAAAGAGAATTTCATTGGCAAGGCAGCCTTAGAAAAAGATCAGAAAGAAGGAGTCGCAAGGCAGTTCGTTGGACTCGAAATCGATTGGACAGAAGTCGAAGAACGTTACGAGAAATTCGGCCTCACGCCCGTCGCGCCCAGCCAGGCCTCGCGCGTTGCAGTTCCTGTTTACTGCGGCGAGAAGCAAGTCGGCAAAGCCACGTCGACAACCTGGTCGCCGGTGTTGAAGAAGATGATCGCGCTGGCCAGCATCGAAACTTCACACGCGAAACTCGGCACCAGACTGCAAATAGAAATCACTATCGAAGCCATCCGCCAAAAAGTAACGGCTAAGATCGTGAAGATGCCCTTCTTCAATCCCGCAAGGAAGACAGCGGTTCCCGTGTAGTCAGAGGCGAGCGACGTCGCGCCCTTCCGAGCCGCTTACTCCGCAGGCACAGTTTTGCGCCCGCTCCACTTCCAGTACAAATATCCCGGCACGCCGATCAGTACAATCAACGTTCCCGCCAGCGCTTCCTTGGGCCGGGTGATAATCGTATTCAAAGTCCAGGCCGCGCCGATCAGCACGTAAATCCCTGGGATCCACGGATATCCTGCACAACGATACGGACGCGGAATCTCCGGACGCTTCCAGCGCAGGATAAAAAGGCCAATCACGGTCAGCGTGTACGACAAAACCATTCCATAGATGACATAAGTGTAAAGCTGATCGTAGCGGCCGCTGACGGCGAGAACGGCCGCCCAGATTCCTTGCCCGATCAGGCCGAAGGCCGGGGTACGCCACTTGGGATGGATCTTGGCCATGCTGCGAAAGAAGATTCCATCCTGCGCCATGGCCAAACAAACACGAGCGCCGGAGAGCGTGCAGGTGGCGGCAGCGCTGAAACAAGAAATCGCGATCATCGCTGAAAGCCAGACCGCGGCGTGCGGCGAAAACAATGCAGCTGCGGCTGCGTGCGCGATGGTCTCATGCTTCGCCACTTCGCTAAGCGGCAGCGCATAAATATAGGTGACGTTCATCGCCACATAAATCGCGGCCACGGCGAGCGTGCCCAGCACCATTGCCAGCGGAACGTTGCGGCGCGGTTCCTTCACTTCGCCCGCCACCCAGGTGATGTAAACCCATCCGTCGTAAGCCCAGAACACGGCGATCAGCCCGACTCCCAGCGCTGACACCAGTTGTGACGGGCCGAGGCCCATCGTCAACCCGACGCCGTGCGAGCTGAAGTTTGACCAGTGTCCTTTGCCGATGGCAAATCCCAAAACCACAAACGCCGACATGGCAGCAAACTTCGTCCAGGTGGAAACGTTCTGCAACAGCGCTCCCCATCGCAGTCCGACCACGTTGACAGCCGTGAGAACCGCGATCAAGACCAATCCGACCAGATGCGCCCGCGTCAACGTGATGCCGGCGAACACAAGCACGACGTGCTCCTGCGAGATCACCGGAACAACTTGTCCCATGTAAGCCGCGGCAGCCACGGCCAGCGCGGCAATCGAGCCGCCGTTGGCCACGCTGAACAGCATCCAGCCATACAGAAACGCCGGCAGATCGCCGTAGGCCTCGCGCAGATAAACATACTGTCCGCCGGAGTCGGGAAACATCGATCCCAGCTCAGCGAACGCCACGCAGCCAAACAACGAGATCACCGCGCCCAGAACCCAAACCAGCAGGAACAGCATGGGCTGTGGCAGTGGGCCTGCAATGTCTTTGGCGGTCAGGAAGATCGAAGATCCGATGATGCCGCTCACCAGGAGCAAGACCGAATCCAGCAGCGAAAGGCCGCGAACCAGGCTGGGCGCGACTTCGCGTTTTGCAGGCAATGTCGGCGTTGCGACGGGGATGTCCATCAATCGCCCATTCCCAACTCATCCGCCGACTCAAGCGGCGTGCCGCAGCGGCGGCAGATGACGGCGGAGCAATCGCCGCAAGTCAGCGGATCGGAAACCTCGGCCGCGCATTTCGGGCAATACAGAAGTTCAGGTGGAGGTTCGGCCGGCGGCTGCGGATTTGAAGCCATGAGGAAGCCAAATGTAGCATAGAGGTAGCGCCGCCGTCCCAGTGGCGCTACAGAGGAGCCAATGTTCGAGAGCAAGCCAACTTCCGACGAGATCCTGCAGCAGGAGTTCAATCGCTGGGCCGAGGCGGGCGAAGGCGAGAAGATGGAGCGCCATCACTTCGACATTACCGGCAAGACTATCCGGCTGATGGATCTTCGTCCCGGCGATCGCGTGCTGGACCTGGGCTGCGGGTCGGGGTGGGCCACCCGGCTGCTGGCGCGGCTCGTGACCGACGGCCCTGAGGGCTTTGGGCAAGTGGTCGGCGTCGATGTTTCCGACGAGATGATTCGCCAGGCCCGCGCCGCCTCGAAAGACTTCGAAAACATTCTCTACGCGTGGGGATCGGCGCAGCAGATTCCTTGGGAAGAGAACTTCTTCGACAAAATGCTCTCCGTCGAATCGTTCTACTATTATCCCGATCAGGATCGGGCGCTGGCCGAACTGTTCCGCGTGATGGCGCCGCGCGGGCGCATGTTCATTCTCATCAATCTCTACAAAGACAATCCCTACTCGCTGCAATGGGTCGATAAACTCAAAGTGCCAGTCCACGTTCGCTCGGAGGCGGAATACATCGAGCTGCTCACGAAACATGGATTCGAGAAGGTCGAAGCCCGCCGCATTCCTGACGACACGCCTACGCCGGATGACTACCAGACGAAGTCCTTTCACAGTCTGGAAGACTTGCGGGCATTCAAGCGCATCGGCGGGCTGCTGCTGATGGCGTCGAAGCCGGATGTTCGGACCTCCGCTCCCGGCCACGCGATTTATTGAAGGCGAGAGTTGCACATATTATGGTGCAGAAAATACCTCAAAAAAACTCTCGTTTTCTCGCAAAATCTAGAAAACAAAGGGCTGGAGATTTTTCCTCCTCCTAGATCTATGGTTCTAAAGGTAGTTAGAGG
>Ga0206844_10103_pt1 | contig 30092 bp, 24 predicted proteins | sample Alteio_BWOrgCont_22_FD_152907 | JGI IMG/M metagenome (GOLD analysis project Ga0206844, IMG submission 152907) | Enriched cells from forest soil in Barre Woods Harvard Forest LTER site, Petersham, Massachusetts, United States -... | ecosystem: Environmental > Terrestrial > Soil > Temperate forest >...
CTGTGGATTCTGAAAAAATGGACCTGGCCAGGGAAATACGCTGCACTTTTGAATTGACGGGAGCCAAAGTAGATTTCAATGGTTCTTATTCAGGCTGGACACCCAAACCGGAAACCCCTATCGTTAAACTAATGAGCAGCTTATACCGGGAAATGTTTAAAACCGAACCGCTTGTAGATGCCTGCCATGCCGGACTGGAATGTGGTATCATTGGCACCAACTATCCCAATATGCAGATGATTTCCTTCGGCCCGAACATACTCGGCGCACATTCACCTGATGAAAGAGTACAGATTAGTTCTGTACAGAAATTCTGGGTTTTTTTGATGGAGACGTTGGGGAAAGTGGGGGAGAAATAATGATGCAATAAGGCAATGTGATGATGTGATAATTGGCTGACGCAGAATTTGTCTCGTCCTGAAAAAAGTTGACACTTTAAAATCATAATCCTGAAATAGGTTTACAAATCTAAAATAATCCTGAAATTGATTCAGAAATGTTAAAAATTTCCAAAACTTTTTCTTGCTATGTCCTGTCTAGTTGGTAACTTTGCTAACGAACGTTAGGTTTTCAATGGAAACAGTTTATATCAACCGCAAGGACCATATCAGGCAGGTGGCACAGCAGTTGTTCCGTAAAAACGGATATACTGCCACTTCCATGCGCAGCCTCGCGGGTGAAATTGGCATAGAACCAGCGAGCCTTTATAGCCATATAAAGGCGAAAGAGGATATTTTGCAGGAGATATGCTTCGGCCTGGCCAACGGTTTTTTTGAAGCCCTGAACCCAATATGCGAGTCAATGCTTTCTCCGGAAGAAAAATTAAGGAGCGCGATGGTGGCCCATATCCAGGTCATCACAAACAATCTGGATGCCTCGGCTGTCTTTTTTCATGACTGGAGACATTTGGGTGCGGAGGCGCTTAAAAAATTCAGGACTTTACGGAGTGAATATGAAGAAATGTTCCGTAGTATTGTAAGGCAAGGAATGGCAGATGGCATATTCAGGAAAGTGAACGAGAAATTTATGGTATTGACTATCTTTTCAGCGATGAACTGGACTTATGAGTGGTATCAGCCCGGCATGAACCTGAACAGCGAGGCCATAGGCAACAACCTGGCTGATATATTGATAAATGGACTAAAAACCAATGTGTAAATGTGCAAATATGCAAATATGCAAATGAGGCGATGAGGCAATTTGAAAATGAGGCCATGAGATAATTTGGTAACACATTTCCGAATGGCCCAAATTTCAAATTTCATTTTTTATTGATAACTGATAATTGATAATCGTATGTACGGAGGAGGATACACCGGGGAACCGGACAAAAACCAGGTGCCAGCTCAGGATGATCCTGTTTTGCTGGCCGAATTTGAAGCTAAAATAGCCCGTGGCGAAAAAATAGAACCACGCGACTGGATGCCGGTGGACTATCGCAAGCAGCTGATAAGAATGATTGAGCAACACGCCCATTCTGAGATTATTGGTGCATTGCCGGAAGGCACTTTTATAACCAGGGCGCCCGGGTTCAGGCGCAAGATGGCCCTGATGGCCAAAGTGCAGGACGAAATCGGGCATGGACAAATGCTGTACAGCGCTGCCGAAACCCTTGGCAAAACCCGTGAGCAAATGTTCAATGACCTGCTCAGTGGTAAATCAAAGTACTCCAATGTGTTCAATTACCCTGCTATTACCTGGGCTGATGTGACGGTTATTGGTTTCCTCATAGATGCAGCGGCTATCGTAAACCAGGTCATCAATTCAAAAGGATCTTACGGGCCATATTGTCGCGCATTGGAACGTATATGTTATGAAGAAGCCTTCCATTTGAAACAAGGCCATGATGCTTTTGTGGCGCTTGCAGCAGGCACTCCTTACCAGAGACAACTTGCACAGGAATCCTTGACAAGATGGTGGGAACCTATTATGCACTTTTTCGGGCCATCCGATAAAATGTCTGTACACTCTGAAAGGCTTATGCGCTGGAAAGTGAAACTGGCATCCAATGACGAAATGAGGCAGCAGTTCCTTAATACCTACGTTCCTAAAATCTGGGAACTGGGGATGGTTTTGCCTGATCCCAATCTGAAGAAAAACCCTGAAACCAGAGAATGGGAATTTACCGAACCCAACTGGGATACTTTTTTCAAAGTAATCAATGGTGATGGCCCCTGTAATAAAGAACGTCTTGCCGTACGCAAGTGGGCTGAAGAAAAAGGCCTCTGGGTAAGGCAGGCTTTGATAAATCCAAAAGAGAAATACACACTACCTTACGCATAGAACCATGAAAATTATAAGCTTAGATCCCCGTATCAGCCGGATGTCAGAACTCCCTGACCAGGACGAAACCGTTACAGTAGAACACCAGGAAGGCTGGATTACCTATGAGGTTTTTCATCAAAAAAAGACCGGTACCCAGCATACTCATGTGGGAATTGTTCATGCGCCAAACCCTGAAATGGCCGTGGTTTTTGCCAAAGAATCTTTTGCACGGCGTGGCGCTACATCCAATATCTGGGTGGTGAAATCTGAAGACGTAACGGCATTGGACTATAAAGATTCTGACATTTTTGATACGACAGCGGAAAAGACATACCGCGACGCATCGTTTTATAAGACCAGGGACAAGATTGATCAATTAAAAGAAAACGAAGGCCATGAGTAATCCCGAATATTATAACGCCGTAAAGGAATTGCTTTACAAAATGGCTGACGATCAATTGATCATCGGTCATCGTAACTCAGAATGGACAGGCATAGGCCCTGTACTTGAGGAAGATATTGCCTTTGGCAGCATGGCGCAGGACAAAGTAGGCCATGCCTATAATTTTTACCAATTGCTTCATGAAATGGGAGAAGGCGATCCGGATACGATTGCCTTTTACCGGAATGAAAAGGATTTTAAGTGCAGCCACCTGGTTGAACTGCCAATTGGGGAATTTGACTTCAGCCTGGTGCGGCATTTCTTGTTTGACCATGCCGAATATATCCGCTTTGAAATGCTGGCCAATTCTTCTTTTGAACCATTGGCAAATTTGGCAAAGAAATATAAAAGTGAGATCAAATACCATATCTTCCATGCCAATACCTGGATCAAACAATTGATGAATGGCAGCGAAGAAAGCAAAGCGAGGGTACAATCCTCGTTCAACGAATTGCTTTCTGTTGCCTTTAGCATTTTTGAACCGGGGCCTTATGAGGATATATTGATCGGGGAAAGTATTTTTGCTGGCGAAAAAGTATTGGAAGCCAGGTGGTTTGAAACCATTGGCGCCATTGCAAAAGATAATGGTATAAAACTGGCGGAGGTAAATGACAGGACCGCCGGATATGGTGGGCGCAAGGGTTACCATACCGAATACCTGGAACCCATGTTATTGGAAATGACCGAAGTATTGCGATCGGAGCCTGGCGCCGAATGGTAATGGCTATGTCATGGCGTTAAAATAAATTTGGCTTACAGATAGCTACTTTGGTTATTCTGCATAAGTTCAATACATTTGTTCCTATGTAAAAATTGCCTTACACATGTTACCTGTATCTGAAAAAGAAAAAACCGTTCAGGTTAATGATTTGCTCGCTGAGTCATATTCCAGCAGGGTCAATAATCTTAAGCTTAGTGTTGAACTGGCGCAGGAAGCCTTGACGATCAGCAGGGAAATTGATGATAAGTCATTGGTGGGGCGTAGCCTGAACCAGCTTTCGCTCTATTTCATGATCATGGCCGAGTATGACAAATCAACCCGGACATCCGAGGAAGCCATCAAAATATTTGAAGAACTAAAAGATGAAAAAGGTATCGCAGATGCCAAATACAACATTGCCGGAATATTTTACAAAACAGACAATTTTCACCTCGGCCTTGGTTATCTTATAGATTGTCTTAGTATTTACAAAAAATACAATGACCATCATAATGAATCCCGCAGCGAAAAATCACTTGGCACCATTTATGAATACTTTGGGGACTTTAACAATGCAGTCATTTCTTACCAGAGCGCCATTGAGGCCGGGAAAAAGACAGGGGACCCCAACCTGGAGTCAAATGCTTATAACAACCTTTCTGGTTTGTACCTGAAGCAAGGGAAAATAGATGAAGCTGCAGATCTGATAGATAGGTCAGTAGCCATAAAATTAAAAACGGGGGATACCCGGGGGCTTGCTTTTGCCATATATGGAAGGGGTAAGGTTTATACTGTCAGAGGCCGGTATGAAGAGGCTGAAAGCGATTTTAAGGAAGCCATGAAAATCCATGTGGAAATGGGTGAAAAACTTGGGCTGGCCATGGCTTTTCGGAAACTTGGCGCACTGTATGTGGAAACAGGAAGGCTTGACGAGGCCAGAAAAATAATCAATGAGGGTATTGAATTCAGCAACCTGCACAATATCGTCATCGTAAAATTCAAATGCGATTACCTCCTGTACCAGATTTGCAAAATTGAGGGAAACCCTGCCGGTGCGCTTGAACATCTTGAGCGGTATTTCAAAGAAAAAGAGGCCGTTATAAACACCCAAACCATGAAGGTTATCGAAAATTATGAACTGATAACCCGGATGAAAACCCTTGAAAAAGAGGCTCAGCTACAAAAAGAAAAAGCAGAGATCATTGAAAAAAAGAACCGTGCCGAAGAGTCTGCCAGGGTGAGGCAGGAATTTCTCTCAACGATGAGCCACGAAATTCGTACCCCGCTGAATGCGGTTATAACCATTACGTCTTTGCTGGAAGAAAATTCAGACCCTGAACAAAAGCAGTTGCTTGATTCCCTGAAATTTGCCTCAAACAATCTTCTCAGGATCATTAATGATATCCTTGATTTTACCAAACTTGATGCCGGAAAATCAACGCTTGAAACACGCAAGACATCCATTAAGCCTTTGCTTGAAAATATTTGCCGGACGTATGACACCCTTGCAAAAGAAAAAGGGCTGAAACTTTCTTTGAAAATGGATTTTGGTATAGCCGAATGGTATGATATGGATGAAACCAAAATTTCACAGATACTGGGCAACCTGGTGAGTAATGCCATTAAGTTCACGGATAAAGGCAGCGTTGATATTGAAGTGGAAAAGTTAGGTTCTATTCAACAATCAGACAGGCTCTTATTTAAAGTTATTGATACCGGAGAAGGAATCCTGGCCAAATATCTTGACGAGATATTCAATTCATTTTCACAAACCAAACCCGTTACCACCCGCAAACAAGGTGGCGCCGGCCTTGGTCTTGCGATTGTTAAAAAACTGGTGGACCTTCATGGCGGGGAAATAAAAGTAGAAAGTGAGGTAGGCAAAGGGTCTGTATTTTCTTTTGTACTGCAACTCAGTAAGCCCGCCACTCCTGTCCAGGCCCACGTTGATTTTTCGAGTGCACTGGAGCGTAAAATTGCGTTGGTGGCTGAAGACAATGATATTAATGCATACGTGATCCGAAAATTGCTCACCAAGTGGGGCGTAACTTCTGAACATGCCTTAAATGGCGCTGAAGCCGTAGAAATGGCCCGTAAAAAGACTTTTGATTTCATTTTAATGGACATCCACATGCCTGAAATGAATGGTTTTGATGCCGCCTTAATTATACGGACCCAGGACAACCCTAATATACACACCCCTATTTTTGCATTAACCGCTGATATAACCGCATCATCCCAGGAAGAATACACGCAATTTTTTAACGGTTTTTTGTGGAAGCCTTTGCAGATAGAAAAACTCTATGAAGCCCTGGTTGGGGCAAATTGAGTGCCAATGACTCGTTTGCGTTAATTACCTTTGCCCTTTATGGAATTTCAAATTCAGGCCACCTGCGCCAATTCTTCAGCCCGTGCAGGTACCATTGCTACGCAAAGAGGTAAGATACAAACCCCTGTTTTTATGCCGGTTGGTACGGTAGGCACTGTGAAAGCCATTCATACCAGGGAATTGAAAGATGATATCAATGCCCCAATCATATTGGGCAATACATATCACTTGTTTGTAAGGCCGGGGCTGGAAGTGATTGAAAAAGCCGGAGGCCTTCATAAATTTATCGGGTGGGACAGGCCTATGCTCACCGACAGTGGCGGCTACCAGGTTTATTCACTTGCCGGCATCCGAAAAATAAAAGAAGAAGGTGTGCATTTCAGTTCACACGTAGATGGTACAAAGCTGTTTTTTACTCCTGAATACGTCATGGACATTCAACGGTCGCTTGGAGCTGATATTATCATGGCATTTGACGAGTGTGTGTCCTGGCCTTGCGAATACGGATACGCTGAAAAATCTGTGGACATGACCCACCGCTGGCTGCAAAGATGTATAAACCGGCTGAAAGAAACTGAACCTAAATATGGCTTTGAGCAAACGATGTTCCCAATTGTGCAGGGTAGTGTGTTTAAAGATTTGAGGATAAAATCGGCAGAGTTTATTGCATCAACCAACTGTGAGGGCAATGCAATAGGTGGTTTATCTGTCGGCGAACCTGCAGAAAACATGTATGAGACCACGGAACTGGTATGTAACATCCTGCCAAAAGACAAACCACGCTACCTGATGGGGGTTGGCAAGCCTGAGAATATACTGGAATGTATAAGCCTGGGAGTGGATATGTTTGACTGCGTGATGCCGACCCGGAATGGCAGAAATGGAATGATATTTACCACGGAAGGCATTGTGAACATTAAAAATGCCAGATGGAAAGACGATTTTTCGCCTTTAAACGTTGAGCCTATTAGTTTTGTGGACACAGATTATTCAAAATCATACCTTCGCCACCTTATTATAAGCGGGGAAAGGCTTGGCTCTCAGATTGCCTCAATTGCCAATCTCAGCCTGTACCAATGGCTGGTTCGCCAGGCGCGCGAACATATAGTACAGGGCGATTTTTATGAATGGAAAAAGATGATGGTGAAAAAAATAACAACAAGGCTGTAATTTTACCGGCTTTCAGACAATGAAACCAAAGATACTCGACCTCTATATAGCCAAAAAGTTCATTGTTACTGTTATATATATGATGGTGATAACCACTGTTATATCCATTATATTCGATATTTCTGAAAAAATGGGGGATTTCCTCAATAAGCATATCCCCATGCATGTTATCGTTTTTGATTATTATATCAATTTCGTCCCCAACATTATCAATCTTTTAAGCCCGATCATTATATTTTTATCGGCTTTGTATTTTACTTCCAGGCTCGCCAACAATACGGAGATATTATCCATGCTGTCAAGCGGCATTAGCTACTACCGGTTGTTAAGGCCTTATGTGGCTGTGGCTATTTTGCTGGCCCTGATTGATGTGGGGATGAAGAATTATATTATTCCCCGTTCTTATGCCAAGCAGGTAAGTTTTGAAACCGGCTATATTGATTCAAAGTTTAACTATACCGAGCATAACATCCACCGGCAGTTGGATAAAAACAATTTCTTTTATGCGGAATCCGTTGATTACTGGAACAATAAAGTCTATCAGATTGCCATAGAAAGGTTTCAAAATGGTGAATTGGTTTACAAGCTCAGGGGCGACGAGGCCATTTACGATAAAAAGAACAACGAATGGCGCGTAATGCGTTATTACACACGTACCATAAATGGAATGCATGAGTCCATTAAGTCCGGTGATTCCACCAAAATAAAAATCCCGCTTACCATCGAAGATTTCAGCCACAAGTTAAAAAGTATGCCAAGCATGACCACGCCCGAACTGAACCGCTTTATAGAAAGCGAAAGCGCCAAAGGGGAGGAGAACGTCAGCTTTTATATGGTCGAAAAATTCAAACGGTTTGCCATGCCGCTGGATATTATTGTCCTGGTTTTGATTGCCGTTTCCCTTGCCACCCGAAAAGTACGTGGCGGCCTTGGCATGCACCTGCTGTTGGGTATTCTTATAGCTCTTTCGCAGGTCATGTTCGTGAGGTTCTCTACCACATTTGCCACAAATTCCGATTTTCCGCCACAGCTTGCCGTATTCCTTCCCACCGTGGTTTACGGGTTTGTTGCCTTTTTGCTTGTGAAGACAACGCCGAAATAAGGAGCTGCAGGTCACCGCATCAGATACACCGTCCCTTTTATTTTGATAATACTGCCCGGTGACTCATCTGTAGCATAATTGATGTCATACACATACATCCCGTTTGTGCAATAATCGCCTTTAAATTTTCCGTTCCACCCGGTATTGATATTGTTGCCATTAAAAAGCCTTTCGCCCCAGCGGTTGTAAACCCTGATAATCGTCAACGGTTTACGCGTAAGTATTTTAAAATCAATATGTTGAAAGTCGAAAAAAATGAAATTCCATGTTTATCAGTCCGGCTTGCTTGAAATGCGGTTTTGGGGGATTTATCGGGCAGAAACGATCAAAAAGGGGGTTGGCAGGGAAAACTAGTCCGCCTTCACATAGTCCTGTTCATCCCCGTTGTCAGAGAGTATGAGCGATTCGTTTGAGACTTTTTTCACGGACATTTTCTTTTCGATTTTGCCTTTTTGCTTGAAAATGATTGTTTTGCCGTTATCGTCTAATTTCCAGGTCCCTGCAAATATGGAATTTCGCTGTGAGAAGATGAACGATGAATCGGGGCTGAGTTCAAGGGTAGCCTCATCGGTTATCATACGCCATTTGTGCTGCATCGGCTTATAGTGATTGGAAGTACAGGCCTGGAAAAACAATAGTGCAGGCACTATGGCCAACATGGGAAGAATATAATGCATCAAAAAGTTTTTCATGTTTGCAACTGAAGGTTCAAAGTTATTAAACATCAAACGCATTTACAAGTATAAAAGATACTCTTAGAAGGCATAATTAAACGCTAAGCTTGGCATGATGGGCAATTGGTTGACGCGTACGTAATTCACCCGGTCAAAATAAAATACGTTTGCCCGGTCGTAAACATTTGTAACTGTAAATACCACCCTCAGTATCCTGTGTTTTGAATACGTATAGGTTTTGGTAGCCGATACATCAAGCCTGTGATAGTCTGACAACCGGCCACCATCAAGTGCGGCATACTGTGTGCCAAGGGCGCCATTGGAAGTTATATAATTGGTATTAACGCCCTGGCCTTGAAAAGGTAACTGCTCATAAAAGCCCTGTGTTTGGGTAAAAGGGAAGCCAGAACCATAGGTCCAGCGGGCTGAGGTTTCCCAGGTTTGTTTTTTGCCGAATTTATAGGCAACCAGTATATTCACTGAGTTCCTTCTGTCCCAGAATGGTGGGAAAGTCTCAGTGCCATCGTTATATGTCACTTTAGAATAAGAATAGGTAAGCCAGATATAGTATGGGTTTTTGTCGTATGTCATCAAAAAATCACATCCATAGCTTTGCCCTGTTTCGGTAATAAAATCAGGGTCCGTATCAAAAACCTTGTTTGGATTTACCGTGATCAATTGAGGGAAATCTTTGTAATAAGGCTCAATGGAAAGGGTTGTGTTTTTTGCCACATCAGCTTCTATCCCGCCAATCAGGTCCCAGGATTTTTCAATTTTAGAGGCTACCTCATTCCCATTTACATCATAAAGATCGGGCGGTGCGGTCAGGTATCCGTAAAAAAGGTTCACAACATCCTGGTCACTGGTGGCAGCAAACAGGTTTTGAGAATAGATTCCGGCCCCGGCCTTTAACCTGATCTTATCGGTCAATACATATTTAATGCCCATCCTGGGCTCAAAAGAAAATTCGTTGAGGTCGGCATAAAACTGCATCCGTACGCTGGGATCAAGAATAAGCCTGCCAATGACCTTGTTGTAATGCACATAACCCGAAAGGGTTGTGGTATAACTGTTTTCGTCAAGGGTTTGGTTAGAAGAATTCTGGTAAGTAAAGTCTGTCTGGCCACCGCCGATTTCAAAGCCATATTTGAGGAGGTCATTGCCAGGATAATAAGTAAAATCGAGTCCTGTTTGAAAGCCGCCGATGCTGCTTGCGCGGGGCAAGTTGTCGGGATCGGTTTCATTGTCGGCATAATATGAATAAGAGAAATGCCCTTCTATAACGGTAGATGAAGATGAAGGCAACAAGAGGAATTTTCCGCCGAGTCCGTAAGAGTTCCAGCCATAGGTAGTAGTGGGAAGGTTGACATTGTCATTGAAATCAAAACCAAACAATTCAAACTTGCTCCCGCCGGGCGCATTAAAGGTGAGCTTGCTGTAAAAGTCGAGGAAATCGTAAGGCAATCCACCGGAACCTGCATAAGGGTAGAATATTGGAGCTGTCTGACCAAGGTATGATCCCCTTACGGAAAAAAGGTAGGAAGACCCACCATTTTCCTCAGTGAACTTGCTGAAAGGGCCTTCAACCTCAAGTTTGGACACGAATGGGCTGATACTTACATTTCCTGCAAATCGGCTCTGGTCGCCGTCGCGTGTGGTTACATCCATTACAGAAGAAATCCGCCCTCCGTATGAGGCGTCGAACCCTCCGGTATATACGTTTACATTCCGGATGATATCCGGATCAAAAACCGAGAATAGGCCAATGGAGTGAAAGGCGTTATAAATAGGCATACCATCCATAAGCACCAGGTTTTGAACCGGGGAGCCGCCCCTGATATAAAGCTGGCCGCCCTGGTCTCCGGTAGAAACAACACCCGGCAGAATCTGTAAATACTGGGCAAGGTCTGCTTCGCCGCCTACAGAAGGAAGTGTACGTATCTGTTGCGTGGTAATGTCTATTTTGCTAAGCCCTACACGCGTTTCGTTCTGGCTTTTGTTTTGTTCGATTTTTACTTCGTTCAGCCCGATTTCTACCTGGTTGAGATAAATATTTATCGTATATAGTTTGCCGGATTTTACGGTAACCGTTGTTTTAAATGTATCGTATCCAAGTGAATTGCACTCAAGGGTATATGTCCCTTCCGGTATTTTGCTTATGGTATAAATCCCATTCATATCGCTAAGGCCGCCGAGACCTTTGCCAAGCAATACGACATGGGTATAAACCAATGGTTCGCCCGTGCTTTTATCATAAATGGTTCCCCTGACCTCACCTGTTTGTCCCTTAACTTTCGGAATCAAAAAGAGGATGGCAACAATGAATAAAAACAGGAATTTATACTTTGACGAGTAAAGGCAGATTTTTGTTATCATTCCGGCTCAGAAAATAATGTGCAATAGTACAGCTTTTTTGGTTCCGGTCTTTTATAGCGGTCAGACAAATTAAGGACTTTATCGGAATTTCCCAATAACCGGAATGTCTTTGTAAGACCTGGTCAGGATAAAAAAATTTTTTCTTTGTGAATGGATTTGATAGTTTTGGCACCTAAACAAATAAAAATAACAGCATGAGAACTTTAGTTGCAGCACTGGTGGGAATGATCATCATTTTTGCTTACCAGGCATTATCATGGATGGCGCTTCCCACTCATAAAAGCGCTTTTACTTATACAAAAGATCAGGATGCTATTATGACAGTCCTGTCACAACATCTTTCTGAAAGTGGTGTGTATGCCATTCCATCAGTTCCGCCTGATGCTACCATGCAACAACATGAGGATATGATGAAACAAATGGATGGGAAACCACAGGCTATTATTAATTATCACACATCTGTGAGTGCTAACATGGTACCTAAAATGATATTCGGGCTTGTTTTTAACCTGGTCTGTATCTTATTGGTCATCATGGTTATTAACAGGGGGAGTACTGTATTTGCCACATTTGGTTCGCGTTTAGCCCTTGTGATGACGTTCGGTATATTTCTTGTCTTCGGTGGACCAATGATGTCTTGGAACTGGTGGGGATATCCGACCAATTATGTCATCGCAGATGTTTTTGATATGATCGTGGGATGGCTATTGTGCGGGCTCTGGCTGGCGTGGTATCTGGGCAGGAATAGAAGCGCCGAATAGAATTGTACATTAAATTGAGACAAGGTATTGACTTGGCTCAACAATTATAAAGGGAGATTCTTAATTCGCGATTGCTTTTCGGAAAGCATCCAATGTAGAGTCAACTTCTTTCTCTGTATGTTTTGCCGAAACAAACCAGGTTTCAAATTGGGATGGAGGAGGATAGACACCATTATGGATCATTGTCCAGAAAAACTGGGCAAATTTTTCTGTGTCAGATTTTATGGCCGATACATAGTCAGTAACCCTTTGATCGTTAAAGAAAGGGGTTATCATGGATCCAAAAACCGCCACCTGTACTTTGGAATGATTTTCATTTGCGATCCTGCGCATGCCTTCAGCTAGTTGCGCAGTCAAATTATTGATATGCTTATAAATACCCTTATCTTTCAACTTGGTCAAAGTTGCGATACCGGCGGCCATGGCTATTGGGTTACCAGACAAAGTCCCGGCCTGGTAAACGGGTCCCAAAGGTGCTACCATATCCATAATCTCTGCTCTCGCCCCATAAGCACCTACGGGCATGCCACCACCAATGATCTTGCCGAGACAGGTTATATCAGGGTTAATATTGTAATAGTGCTGCGCCCCGCCGAAACTCTGACGGAAACCGGACATCACTTCATCACAAATCAGAAGCACATTTTCAGCAGTCGTTAATTCCCTGAGCTTTTGCAGGAAATCTTTTTCTGGTAAAACAAGTCCCATATTACCGGGTACCGGCTCAATCAATACAGCAGCGATCTGGCCTTTATTCTCTTCAAGGGCGTGTGATACAGCCTCAATATCATTGTAAGGTACTATAACAGTATCTGCTACGACTGATTCCGGCACACCAGCGCTTCCAGGAATACTTAAGGTCAACAAACCTGAGCCAGCCTGAGCCAACAGGAAATCTGAATGGCCATGATAGCATCCCGCAAACTTGATAATCTTGTTTTTCTTTGTGAATGCCCTTGCGAGTCGTACAGCACTCATTACAGCTTCGGTTCCGGAGTTAACAAACCGTACTTTATCAATCCCCGGAAAGGCTTCTTTGACCAGTTCGGCAAGGACAATTTCATTTTCAGTAGATGCTCCGAAAGTCGTTCCGTTTTCGAGTGCTTTTATAATCGCTTCTTTTACATCAGGGTCATTTTGCCCCAAAATCAAAGGACCGTAAGAACCAACATAATCAACATATTGATTGTCATCTGCGTCTGTAATATATGGACCGTCTCCTTTTTTGATAAACAGAGGCGTGCCACCAACAGATTTGAATGCCCGGACGGGACTGTTTACGCCTCCAACAAGATGTTTGCGGGCTTCTTCAAAAAGGGCTTTTGATTTTTCGTAGCTCATATCGACAATTTTATCATTTCGGGTGCGCTTTTTTCATTTAGAGCGCAGCTAGAAATCTGATTATTTACCTGAAAATAATTTCATTAATCCTTCAGGCGTCTGTAAAAATGCCGTAATAATAGGGGTATCACTCAAAGTATAAATCCTTGCTTCAGTCATTCTTAATTCATAAACCAGATCGGAAAATTGAGGCAGCAAATCGGTTTCGTAACTTACAATAAACTCCTGGTCTTGTAAACCAAAAGAATACAATAATAACTGTGTAATATCCGGAAAAGACTTACCGATCTTGATATGGGAGTTCATCAATTCCTGCCGCTCTTCGCGACTTTTCACGTACCAGTCTGCCGTTTTGGTAAAAGGATATACAATGAAATAAGGCTTCCTTGTATCCTCAAAAGGGTCAAGTTCCTGGGCAGATCTTTTTGCCTTGGAATATTGGGAAGGTTTTGTCACACCCCAAAAATTTTGTACAGGGGTAATAAACTCCCTGAACGAATTGGTAGCGTGTGCGAAGGCAGCCATAAACTCCGTCGGCGCACTTGCTTCTTCGCAATCTATGGTACTCCAAACCAAAAAATCAAATTTAGTCTGTGCCGGATAAACCTGGTAAAACCATGTTTTTTTGGATGCCTCCTGAACATGTTTCAAAAAACTCCTTAGCGTATGTTTGCGGTCATCAACGCTTGCTTTCCAGTAATTATCATGAAACGAAAACAATGCATAATGAACCAATATCCTATTTTCCATAATTTTTCAATCTTGAATCTTTTAATTTTTTAACCTTTTAATCTTTCAATTTCTACTGCCGCCTCCTTCGCAAAATAAGTAATAATCAAATCCGTACCAGCCCTTTTCATACTGAGCAACATTTCCATCATCACCCGTTTTTCGTCTATCCATCCATTTGCTGCGGCTGCCTTTACCATTGCATATTCACCGCTTACATTATATGCTGCCATAGGCACGAGGGTCATTTCCTTTGCTTTGGCAATAATGTCCATATATAGCATGGCCGGTTTCACCATCACAATATCAGCGCCTTCGGCAATATCAATATCAATTTCTTTAAGAGCTTCACGGGTATTGCCCACATCCATCTGGTAGGTAGCCCTGTTCCCAAATTGCGGTGCAGAATCAGCGGCTTCCCTGAATGGCCCATAACAGGCAGAATAATATTTAGCTGAATAAGCCATAATACTCACCCGCTCAAAGTGATTATCATCGAGCGCTTCGCGTATTGCACCTACCTGGCCATCCATCATGGCGCTCGGCGCTACAATATCTGCCCCGGCTTCGGCATGGCTGAGCGCCATTTGTACCAATACCTCAAGGGTTTCATCATTTTCTACATAATCACCATGTACAATACCACAATGTCCATGATTGGTATATCCGCAAACACAAACATCCGTCATGACAACCATGCCAGGAAATTTGGATTTTATCATCCTTATGGCATTCTGAACCGCACCATTGGGGTTGTAACTGTCAGTGGCCATTTCATCTTTGTGGCTTGCCAGCCCGAAAATCAGGATGGATTTCAATCCCAGTTTTACGATTTCCTCACATTCTGCTTCAAGGGTATCTACCGAAAAACGATACTGCCCAGGCATAGATGAAATTGCTTCTTTAATGCCTGTACCGTCTTTTACAAAAACAGGATAAACCAGGTCATCTTTGTTCAGAACTGTTTCGCGCACAATACTTCTTAATGCATCTGTATTTCTGAGTCTTCGTGGGCGGATCATAATTAAAAAAATATTTGGGAATTTGAAAATTTGAAAATTTGAAAATGAAAGAGGACACTTTTGTCATTCCGACGACAGGTGGAACCTTGCTGATTCGCAGTGATATGTTTACATTTCAAATTCATTTCTTGTTATAATATTTTTCGATGCCGAGTGTCAATCCTTCAGTAGTATGTTCTTTGGCAACGATATCTGGCGTCAATCCCAGTAAAACTGCTTTATCCGCCGTTACCGGGCCAATACAAGCAATCTTAGCGTGTCCTCTATCAATATTCATTTCACAAAATGCCTCTACTGCCGAAGGGCTTGCAAAGGTAATAACATCCAGCCCTTCATTTACTATTTTTTGCAATGCTTCCTGCTTCCCAGCTACTTTTTTAGTCTCGTAAACAATGGTTTCATCAACCAGCGCCCCTCTATGAATTAGTCTCTCTTTCAAATCATCTTCGGCTATATTTGTGCGTGGCACCAGGATTGAATTTCCTTTAATATCCGGGATATTTTCAGCCAAATGTACCGAGGTGAAAGCCCCGGGTATAAAATCTACTTCCAATCCAAGACCTTTCAAAAATTCTGCGGTTTTTGAGCCAACAGCGGCAACGCGAATTTTGCTTTTTTTCAATTCCCGGCCAGCCAGTGTTCCTGAAAAGTACCTTGCTGCGTTTGCACTTGTAAAAATCACCCAAGTGTACTTATTCAATTTTTCCGCAATTACAAGCTCCTGTTCAATATCATGGATTGGGGAAATTTCTATAAGAGGGAACAATATAGGGTCAGCGCCTGCCCTGGCAAGCCAGAATGCCCAGTCAGCATATTGGCCGGCCGGCCGGGTAATAAGTATCCTTTTCCCAAGAAGGGAAGGTTTAATATATTCTCTCATCTTCTATGCCTGCTTAAAAGTTCCTTTCCCAGCGTTTCACCAAGTATCTTGCTATCAGTTATTGCTCCTTTTATTGAAGCCATTTCAACCCTCGATCCATCTTCGTTGAACATGATTCCATCCAGCACAAGTTCCCCGTTTTCTTCCCTCGCATATCCGCCAATGGGCAACCGGCATCCGCCACCAAGCGCTTTCAAAAACGACCGTTCCGCTAAGGCGGCATTTTCAGCCCTTTTATCTGTTATTTTAGAAACCATCGCTATCATTTCCATATCATCATCCCTTACTTCCAGGGCTAGTATGCCCTGCGACACTGCCGAAAGCATTTCCTTTTCGCTAAACAGGTAAGCTATTCGTTCCTGCATGTTTACCCGTTCCAATCCTGCGGCAGCCAATACAATGGCATCAAATATCCCATCATCCACCTTTTTCATCCGGGTAATAATATTGCCGTGTACGGGGCTGATATTAAGGTCTGGCCTTAACTGTTTGAGCTGGTAAATTCTCCGTAAGGATGATGTGCCGACTTTTGCCCCTATAGGAAGATCGTATATGGACAAATTGCCTTTGGAAACCAGGCAGTCGCGGTGCTCACCACGCGTTGGCATGGCTGCAATACAAACACCTGAAGGCAATGAAGTCGGCATATCTTTCAGGCTATGAATTGCCAGGTCTATATTGCCTTTTTTCAGTTCTGTTTCTACTTCTTTTACAAAAGCGCCAAGGATATCTTTGCCCTCATCGCCGCTGGTTTTGATGGTTTTGATCTCATATTCCAAACCGGGATTGGCTTTTTGCAGCATGGCCATCACGATCTCTGTTTGCGATACCGCAAGCAGACTGCCCCTTGTACCGACTATTATTTTATTTTTGGGTAATTTACCGGGCATGTTCTTGAATCAATGTCATTTCTTCAAATCCCGAAGGGATGAAATGATTATAGGAAATAGTTGGAAAACCGTGTCGAATCCCGAAGGGATGACATGACTTTTGAGGGCATTTTGGATTTTGTAGAATTGCGTTTGATTAATCTGACACCCCTTCGGGGTTGTGACATGTATGCTGTTCATCTTTCTACAATCATTTCACCCCTTCGGGGTTTGAAAACGTTCGATGTTCATTTTTCTATAATCATTTCACCCTTTCAGGGTTAAAAAAATGCCTATTACCTTATAAATCGAATAATTCCTTAAAAGTATCTATAGGGTTTCGGGTGGTATTTGGCTCCTGGCTGAAATGTCTGAGCATTTCGATAGGTTTGCCTGAAACCCGGCGGGTGATCCTGCTCAGCAGGTTTTCTATGATTTTTTGCTGGTTTTCATCGAGGTTGCCCAATTTTGGGAGCGCCCATCTCAATTCTTCTTCCCTGATGGTATCCAGTTTTTCATAATAGGATGCAATAAGCGGGCTTATCTGCCGGGTATTCATCCAGTAACTAAACTCTTCAATTCCATCGGCAATGATATCCATGGCTTTAGGGATTTCCTCGTGGCGGCGCTGCATACCTCTTTCTGTCAGGCTTTTTAAGTCATCAAGGTCAAAGAGTTTGGCATTTTTCAGGATTTTTATTTCGGGATCAAAATTCCTGGGAAGCCCTATATCAACCAATGTGATATTTCTGTTTATGTTCGCCAGATCATCTTTTTTAAGCACATAGGCATCAGAATGGGTAGCTCCAATGATAATATCAATATTGGGCAGCACTTCATTGATGTTTTCAAAAGAAACCGCTTTGCCATGGTACAGGTTTGCCATGCTTTGCGCCCTGTGGAAACTACGGCTGGCAATATGCAGGTTGGCAAAAGGCTTTTTGGAAATTATCTTGAGCATCAGGTTGGCCATCTCGCCCGTACCGATCATGAGGACAGATTTGTCCTTGAAATCGTGGTGAATATCTTTCAGCACGTCATAAGCAACGGATGCGATTGAAACTGGATATTGGCCAATGGCAGTGTGCTGCCTTACTTTTTTGCCAACCGTAATGGCACGGCGGATGAGTTCGTCCATCACCGGGCCGATACTTTTGGCTTCCAGCGCCATGGCATAATCTTTTTTAATCTGGCCTAATATTTCATGTTCGCCTATGGCCTGGGATTCCAGCCCCGAAGCCGTGGCAAACAAATGCCTCGCAGCCTGCACATCATGTTCATATACAGAAAGATAAGCGTCAAGCTGGCCAAACTCACGGTAGAAATCAAAGATAGGGTTGATGTTATCGGTAAGGGCATAGACAGATAGGCGGTTGCAGGTAGAGATAATGAACACCTCCGGCATCTTCTTTTTCAGGCCCAACAAAGCGCCGGCAAGATCCTCATTTTTAAGAAAAATCTTTTCCCGGATGGCTAAAGGCGCTTTTTGGTGGCTTAATTCAACACCTACGAGTCTATTCATGCAAGGGGCTCAACAAATTCAAGTGCAAAGATGCTGTAATTACAGCAGTGAATCAATGATAAAAGTCATGTTTTATTGGGGGATTGAATGAATGAGGGAATGAGGGAATGATAGAATTTTGGACCTGGGGTTTAATATTCTAGTGCTCCCAAACCCAATTCAGATTCCTGCCCCCACATCCAATATTAATTGTACTTGACTTAGGGGGAGAATCCGCATACAGTTCATGCTCAAACATTTTTTCATATTTTTGATAAAAGGATTCGGGATGGGAACACTCTTTAATTATAGTGTAGATCGTCCTTCCATTGTAAATATGATATGCTCCGGACTTTGGGAAGACCCAAAAGTATTTTTGCTCAATATGTTCGCCGAAAAAAGAGCGCGAAGTTGACAACAGGTATATACCATTAAATGCCTTTTCCGCATCTGATTCATTGTTAAAAATTCTGACCCAGATTCTTATTCCATAATACCTATATCCATAATACTTACAAGATAATGAATCATAATTCATTCGAAATGATGGATATTTCGTAGGTAAATAATTTTTAAAAGCTTTGTAATTCGCAATTTTTGGCTTCTTTGGAGTATTTGGTTTGGGATTAGTGGTTAGTCCTAAAAAAGGAAAAATGGTTAAGAGGAGTGCAAGACATCTAACCACTATAAACTTAGATTTTTTTGACATACTTAGCTTTACTAACCTGATAATAAACGTATTTCAACAATGTATAGTATTTGTAACAGCTCGAATAACCATAAATATTGCTTTTTTACCTTTGTTAGCGTTGACAACAATAAGTTTTTTACCATCTCAAAATTAGATAAATATTGATTTGCAAATCATGCTCCAGAGGAGCGACCTGAAAAGAACACCACCAAAACAGGCCGCTCCTCTGGAGCTAAAGATCGGAATTTGTGGTTATTCTACAAACGGTGGAGCTCCTCTGGAGCTAAATTATGATTTGATCCGGTGTAGAGACAAGGTAATACCTTGTCTCTACGAAGAGAACATGCGATTTCAATCACATAGATCGGGTCATTTGTTAAAAGATTTTTTTAGTCCCGGTAGGGACGACATATTGGTAGAAAAATCGAAACAAAATGTTTTTGAGTGCCGTAGGTACGAAATTTTCTATACGAGAAAGAAAAATGTCATCCCTAAGGGATTCTTACAGGGATGATGGAACTATATCTACCAAAATTCCATCCCTACGGGATTCAAAAAACATTTAATTGAGTGTGTTTGCCTACAGCTTCGGGATTACAAATCCCGAAGAGCGGAATGCGATTGTGCAGGAGTGTTAAGTGATTGATAATTTGTTTGGGAATTACTTCTCAGGCGCAAAACCAGGGGTCTCGCGATATAGTCGCGTGCCTGCGAGGGATTTCAATTCAATAAAATTTGGTCGAATTTTTGAGGCCATTTGCTGGCTTTACATTTGTAGGATTTTCTATATTATTTTTTATTGTTAGACTAATTGGGTCAATTTCAAACTCTTTTCCTTTTTTATCTTTTACAATTACTTGCGTAATTACCAGTTTATCACCATTATTCATCTTTGCTATTTCATTTCTGGACGCAAGTGTTATTTTAGATCCATTAACGGTCTCAATGTAACTTTTGGTTCCATTTTTCCAAGCTACCGCAAAAACATAGCTAATGATTTCATATTGCTTAAGATAATCATTTAAGATTGTCAAATTTCTACTAACTGGAACGAATCGTAATTTTAATAATTTATTATGAGGTGCATTTAGATGAACATTCTGTTGAGAATGGATAGGAGCGCAAAATAATAAATTAAGGAAGAAAATGATTAATAATTGCTTCATGATTAGATAACGCAGGATTGCTGGGAAATTATTTCTGAAATGTCATTTAATATTGTGACTTTCGATTTTTAGATGTCATCCTCACCCAATCTTCCCTACCGCCATCTCCATAATCTCCTTTTCTAATCTCCTTCCTTCTGCCATCAGTTTATCTGCTTTCTGGATAATATTATTTTTCACAGTTTCATCTTTGATTCCGGATGCATTGGTTCTGATATTGAGATAAGCGCCTTCCATGGCCGTGCGGGTACATAAAGCTCCAACAGCTCCATCAGAAGTAGAATTGGGATTGCCATTTTCTACCATAGGTTTGATGATCTCGAAGCTCTTAAAGGCTGTTTCCATGACTTTTAAAGGTACTTCTGAGGCATAAATATTTGCATCCGCTATTGCTTTTTTACGAATAGTTATTTCAGCATCGTTGGATTTGGGCAAGGCAAAGGCATTCATGACGGTATTAAAAGCTGCTGTATCTTCATCTACCAAGGCAAGTAATTGTTCCTGTAGCGCCTGACCTTTTTCGGCTATATCAGAAAAATATTCTGTTTTGTCTTCCCATCCACGCCGGGTGGCAGAAAGATTGGCAACCATCGTTCCAAGGCTCACGCCCAAAGCTCCTACGTAAGCAGAAATAGAACCACCACCCGGAGCAGGGGAATCTGAGGCGGTCAATTGTGCAAAGGCACGTATCGTCAATTTATTCAATGGGTTATGGTTGCTGCTTTCCAGCATGTATTCAATGATTCGTTCCTGTGGGTTAAAGTCACTAATATCATTCAATCCCAATGAAATAATAGCAATCCGTATCAATTCCTCTTCCGGCAATCCGATAGAACGTTTTTGCTTTTTGAGGAAATATTTTCCTGCATCCACCAATACGGATTTGGGGACCATGCCCACAATCTCTGATCCTGTCACTCTCACACCCCGCTCTGCCGCTTTGTTTGAAACTTCATCGAAAGCGATATGAACAGGAGTTACATGCATATTGGTGAGGTTCATAGAGATTTGTGCCAATCCGTATTCTTCAATGTACCAGCCAATGGCTTTTACGGATTTCAATGTCCCCGGAATTCTAACCGGTTCACCTTTTTCATCCAGTACCAATTCACCCAAAACAGGATGGCCCATCCTTTTTACCCGGCCTTGTTCGCGAACATCAAATGCAATGGCGTTGGCAATTCTGGTAGAGGTGGTATTCAGGTTTACGTTATATGCGATCAAAAAATCCCTTGCCCCGATAACTGTTGCGCCAGATTTGGGATTGAAAACAGCATTGCCAAAGTCTGGTTTCCAGTTCGGGTCTTTGAGTTTTTTCTCCAGGCCTTCATACTCACCTTCGCGGATGACCGACAGGTTGCTACGTTCCGGACTTGCGGCGGCCGCTTCGTATAAATAAGTCGGAATATTTAGTTCTTCTGATACTCTTTTGGCAAGTTTCTTAGCGTATTCAGCGGTTTCTTCTAAGCTAATATTTGCCAAAGGAATCAAGGGGCAAACATCGGTAGCGCCCATACGGGGGTGTTCTCCTTTATGGGTGCGCATGTCAATAAGTTCGGAGGCTTTTTTTATGGCCTTGAATGCTGCCTCTATAACATCTTCCGGGTTGCCGGCAAAGGTGATTACCGTACGGTTGGTAGCCTTGCCCGGGTCAACGTTCAGGAGTTTGACACCCGAACTGTTTTTGATTTCGGCAGCTATTTCATTGATAATGTTTTCATCCCGGCCTTCACTGAAATTTGGGACACATTCTATAAGTTGAGTGGACATGTTTAATAGATATGTAAAGAAATTTCATGCAAAGAACGCAAAGATTTCCGCAAAGAACGCAACGGGAATTACGAAGTATTTAACTTGGCTGAAAAATATCGACCTTTATTCTTAGCGTCTTTGCGCCTTTGCGAGAGAATAAATTGCTCGCAAAGGCGCAAAGACGCAAGGGAAATCAATTATCAATAAACATCTCATCCAATATATTCTTTGCCCCGGCAACATTTTTGAGGTCCCAGAGTACAAAACGAATATCCACGCCTATACTACGACTGTACTTATCGTCCCATGCATAGTCGTTTATCGTGGCTTCATAGTTACGGTCGAAATTTAAGCCGATAAGCTGGCCATATTTGTTAAGCACCGGGCTACCCGAATTCCCTCCCGTCGTATCCGTATTATAGAGTAGGCATAGCGGCACATCATGGTGGGCAGCCTGCTCATTGGCAACATTTTGCCTGAATATTTTCATGAGTTCTGCATCGGCTTTATAATCAGGGTTTTCACCATTCTTTGCAATCATACCTGCAACAGTTGTAAACGGCATACAATATACTCCATCCCGTGGACTATATCCTTTTATGTACCCGTACGTCAGCCGCAGGGTGTGATTGGCATCCGGGATAAACTGCTCCCGGAGTGTTTGCATTTTTATGTCAATATAAGTGGCAGTAAGGGCATCCAATTGCGACCTGTAAACGGCCTCGGTAGAATCAAGCCTTTTGGCATCGGCATAATAACTTTGGGCCAGCATAATAAAAGGGTCTTTTAGTTTCACAAGTTTTGAAGGCTTGTTTTCCATAAGATCGAATACGTAAGCACTGTCCAATAGTTTCGATACTGCCAATAAGGGTCCCGGGTCTGCCTTGCGTCCGTTTGATACATCCGCAAAAGTCATGGGCCGGTTATCGGCATCAAAGCCGTTGGCATCCCTGAGCATTTTAGCGAAGTACATCGTATCGTATTTTACATACATGCTTTTATAGTATTCTTTTAGCAGCTTTACTGAACTGTTCAACAGGTCGCTATCTGGTTTTTTGTTCTGTGCGTAATCGGTTTTATAAAGATCAATGACATGGCATATTTTTATAAAATAATCATCAATCAAAAGCCTGTTATACCATGCATATTTCTTGTATTCCTTTTCAGCCGAGGTATATACATCGTAAATGCTTTTAAGTGTTTCAAAGTATGTTTTACGAACATTCGGATCGGTTATTTGGGATGCCAACGCGATGTCCGCTACTTTTTTCTCTCTGTACAGGTTCAGCTTTTTCAATCCTTCAAGTTTGCCCTGGTAGTTTTTCATCACATTGGCAAGGGATTTTATCTTTGGTTCCTGCCTGATCTTGTAGGCTGAATCTGATTTGCCCAAATCAAGCATGGTATTTATTTGCCATTCATATATTTCACTCACAAATGGCAATTGATAGTCCTGCTGGTATTTCAGGAATTCCGCAGGCTCCTGGCGATACGTTTTCCCCGGGTAGCCCAATACGAAAACAAAGTCCCCCGTATCTCCTCCCGTGGCATTGATGTTCAGGTATTCTTTGGGTTGATAGGGGATATTGGATGTATCAAAGCCAGCGCCATCCCCGTTTTTGTTTACGTAGGCACGGATAAAAGAAAAATCCCCGGTATGCCTGGGCCAGGTCCAGTTATCTGTTTCCCCACCAAATTCACCAATATCGCGGGGAGGGATATAAACAATCCGCAAGTCCTTGATTACTTTGTAGCTAAAGAGGATATAGCTTTTGCCGGGCAGCATTTCAGATATTTCCACCTCCAGTTTATCATCTTTCAATTGGGCAAGCTGGCTTACTTTGCTCATGTTTTTTTCAATGGCCGATCTTTTGCGCACGGGATCAAGAATAGTATCTGTTCCTGCAAGTACTTCGGCTGATACGTCGGAATGGTCTTCCATGATTTTGCAGGTCAGGCCTTTCATAGGCAATTCGTCTTTATTGGATTTGGCGAGATAGCCTTTTTCGAATAGGTTATTTAAAGTGCTGCTATATGGGGCAAGGGAACTGAATGCACAATGATGATTGGTGATGATAAGGCCCTGGCCGGAAACGAACGATCCTGTACACCCACCGATCTGCACAATGGCCTGCAGCAACCCTGTTCCATTGGGGTTGTAAATATCATTCTCGGTAATCCGTAATCCCGCTTTTTTCAGCGGTATCTGGTGGAGGGTATTTATAGGGTACATGCCACCATCCGGGCCTGTGGCATAGCAGACGAAGCGCGTCATCATCATCGCAAAGATTAATTTGACAAGCAATTTTGTTTGCCTTTGCGCCTTTGCGTCTTTGCGAGAGTTTTTTTTCTTCCCGAGCGTTCGGGACAAAGCCGCAAAGAACAAATTAAAGGTCTTAATCATCTCATGCACATATTTTTATAACTGCACATCCGGCATATATTCAAATCTTCCGTTTGAACGATCTGCAATTCGGGGTCTAAGATACTACCGATTATTGATTTTAGCTTTTGCTCAAACAAAACTGCGCTTTTTTCATCAAACAAACCATCCTTTTCATTCACATCCATATAGCCGTTTATCACATCCCTGAGCGGCATAATAGAGGGTTTAAGTTTTGTTCCCGGATTGTTTTTCAGGTAAAGCAACCCATAAAAAAGTGTCTGAAATGCTTCTTTGTTGTCTTTATACAGTTTCTCGTCCGGCTCATTATAATTGAACTGTTTGAGTTTTACATTTCCCGTCTTATAATCCACAATCCGGGCAATACCATCCTTTTCGTCTATCCGGTCTATAATTCCCTTCAGGTTTATTTCTTCAAATCCATTTTGATGAAAAGGCATTTTGTAGTTGGCAGTTACTTCCATATCAATCAGCTTGAAAGGCGCATAATTTACATCTGCCTCTATGGTTTTTTCAGCGAGGATTTTTACCGTCTCAATAGCGATATTGTTTCTCTTCAGGATGTTCTCTTTTTGCCGCCCATGTTCTTTGTTCAGGACATAGTTCATGGAACTTGTTAAAACAGATTTTCTCTCCGCCAGAATTTTTGAATCTATTTGTTGTCCCTTTAGCCCTTCGTACGTTCTCTCCATGAGGCCATGGAACAGTGTTCCAAAATGTTTTGCCTCAAGGTCTTCTACAATGGCTTCTTTTTCAGGGATTTTGAGAATGTTCTTGTAGTAAAACTGGAGTTGGCATATAAAATAGGAACTGATGAAAGTAGGCGAAAGACCTGTTAGGTTTTTAGCCATTAAGGCCTCGAAATAGTGGGCATCTTTTTGAATGATAATCGGTTTGGCCTGCTGGCCTTTGAGAGGCAACCCATAATAGCGTCGCTGGATATTGATTTTCGGGTTTGCTGTTGGCAGATAATATTCAACCTGCCTCAAATACCTGCTTTGCTCTTCGCCGCCTGAACCTGTTTCAGAATTGTAAATGAGGTAAATATCTGATGCTTTTTGTAACAAACGATAGAAATTGTAGGCATACAAACCTTCCTGCTCGTCATGCGTAGGGAGTCCGAAATTTTTGCGGATGTCAAAGGGGATATAGGAACGGTTTTTCTTGGTATCAGGTATAATACCTTCGTTTACAGGCAGCATAAAAACGGTATCAAAATCAAGGCCCCGCGTTTCCAACATTCCCATCAATTGTACCGCTTCCAGGTTTTGCGCTGTGGTATTTGTAACGGCCTTGTTCACCTTTTCTTTAAAAAGCCTCAGATAGGTTTTTTTGCTGATCTCATTTCCGTTGGTTTCTATAAGAAGAGACAAACTATCAATAATCGTTTTGACAGGGTTTTCAATATCAGTTGCAGATTCGTGGTGTTTTTCAGTTTCAGACAGAACATCCCTGAAATATTTATCCAGTTCGCCCGTATCCGAAATCTCCCGAAAGTACAATTTTATTAATTCTGAATCAGCGCTTTCAAGCTCGCGTAGCGGCAAATAGATGATCTGTTCATTTTGAATCCTTTTCTTTAAGGAAGAGATGGCTATATCTTTTTCAGTCCTTAGAATAGGATGAGAAAGTACTGCGAGAACATCCTTGTGATAAAATGACCTCGTTTCGGGTTGGTAATTGTTGATCAGGCTTGTGACGCTCTGAAAAAGTGTGGCTAAACTACTGTATTTTAATGGATAACCGGAAGTTATATTTATATTATTGTCCGAAAATGGCAAGGAATATAATACGGGTGTTAAAAGCTTTTCATCTGCCAGGACTATGGCCGTTGAATTTTTTTCATGACTTTTAAAGTGGTTTTTCAATTCAACTCCCAGGGCTTTCGCCTGGCCTACCTGCATAGGGGCTCCAATAATATGAATATTTTTTGCTCCGGTAAGTATTTGATCACCCATTAATTGTTCATTGTAGCCACGAAGACTCCGCATGGATTTTCGGATAAAATGCCCGCTTTCTTCGCGTTCATTATCCAGGAAGTATTTATCTATATCCCAGTATATAAGTGCTTTATTCTGATCTATAAGTTTCTGGATGATGGTTTCTTCTGATTTTGAAATGGCATTAAAACCAATGAAGATGTATTTATCGGCCTCGGTTTTCAGGTTGCCGTTTTGGATGTTTTCGGCCACAGCCCGATAATTCATCCCACTATAAGCCAGGTTTCTGGAGTTAAGCTCCTTTTTGAAATCAAAATATGTTTTTTCGTATGTTTCCCAGGTCTCTAAAAATCGTTTTTTCAGGTATTGCTCGTCTTCCGGCATCAAGTCGGGCAGCATTTCAAAAGGCATAGACTGGTCCTGCAGGAAATATTTTTCAAGGTCTTTGACAGCCGAAAGGTTTTTGAACAATGCATTAGGGTCGGCCATATATCTGTCAATTTCATCAAAATCGTCCAGCATCAGGTTTCCCCAACCCCAAAAGGCATCAAAATCCGTTTCTTGTGGGTAATGCTTTTGATATACACCGAATAAGATCAAAAGCAAATCAATGGGGTCTGCCGCCTTGGCCCCCGCCATTTCCTCCATAAAAGATTCAATGGAATAAAAAGAAGGGAGTTCATTAGGGTAGCCTTGATTCCTAAGTTCTTCAATAAAGTATAGAAACGGCCGCTTGTTGGGGAAAATGACAGCATGGTTTTTTAACCCGCCATTTGACTTGCCAAGAATTTCTTTTACAACAAGATGAAGAAAACTGTTTTCCATGAGGATTCAGGGAGCAAGTTAGGGAAAAGAAATGTCGGCTGTGATTCTTCTTCGCGTCTTTGCGTCTTTGCGAGACATTCTTCTCTCGCAAAGACGCAAAGACACGAAGCGGAAAAAGACATTAGCGGCCCTTTACCGCTGTATCGTAATCTTCTTATTTATTACGCCATCAACTGTCTGCAAATAAAGAACATATACACCATCACTTAGCGTGCTTACTGATATGGGATTTATCTTTGATGATTGAATAGATGAACTTGAATACACTTCTTTGCCTTCAATGGTAAACAGACTGAGCTTGTTTACAAGTCCATTATAAACTGAAAGGTCCACATTTAAAATATCTTTGGCAGGGTTTGGATAAACATTTATTTCAGATTCTTCAATAGAAGTTTCAATACCCGAAATTGATTTTGAAATGGTCATATCAAGCAGATAGGTTCCGGTCTGGCCAACAGAAGTGGGTGTGACATAGAAATATAGCGTTGTTCCGTGATTGAGGCTTATGTTGCCGGGTGCTGCTCCAGTATATGGCCCCGACCATGTATTTCCACCATCCAATGAATAGGAAAACTGCCCGCTCAGTGTATATGTATTTGAATTGCCGCTGCCTTGTGCATCATCTATCCTCGGGGTGATGGTGTAGGCATCTGTCGGGTCAAGCACTACTTTGTAATAATCAACATCGGTACCGACATTTATATTAGAACCAGTGGTATTGACATCGGCCACGTTTCCAGAAAAATTGACCGGCAGGGAATAAGCGGTTGACAAAGTATTGTCTGGTTCGTAAATATCTGGTTGTAAAGTTTTTATAACGTTCATTTCGAGTAGATAAGTACCCGTTTGCCCGCTGAAGGCCGGAGAAACAAGGAAATAGACCGTGCCACCATTGTTAAGCGATATTTTGCCGGGCAAAGCTCCGTCATACGGCCCCGACCAGGTACTGCCGCCATCAAGGGAATATGAAAACTCACCATCAAGGGTATAGGTATTTCCATTCCCGCTTCCTTCGGCATCGTCTATCCTCCCTGAAATGGTATAGCTTGAGCCGGCAGGAAGGATTATTTTATAGTAATCCAAATCTGTGGGAGAATTGATGTTAGACCCAATTGTATTTACATCTGCAAGGTCATTGGAATAATTTACAGGAAGCGAATAAGCAGTAGAAATAGTATTATCCGGCTCATAAATGTCAGGATTTAAGGGCGGAGCCTGTACAATTACTTTTATAGGGTTTGGGTAATTGGTAGAACCCGTAAGTGCAGAAGTACTACTGCCTGTCGCTTCGAATTGCATGGCGAGAAGGTAGGTGCCTGGACTGACATTCAGGCTCGAAGTAGAGAATGTGAGTCCGCTTGTATAGTGATCATTATAAGGAAGGGATTGCCCTGTAAGGGTCTGTATTGTACCGGCGTGTGTACCATCAAGGTTGTAAAGCGACAGGTCGTAGATTCCATTGAAAGTTGTTGAAGAAGTATTAACAATGTCAAGATTTACCGAAACGGGCGCATTTTCGGTCAATGTTGTGCCGGGTGTTAACTTCATCGCCGCATACATTTCAAGAATACCGGGGTTTATAACACTCAATTGGGCATAGTTGATATAAGAACCTGCATTTGATACAAGTTTCCAGTTTCCTCCTTCGGGGCGATAAAATATGCTTACGCTATATTTGCCCGGTAACATGCTGAGTGATCCCCCGTAAGTAAAGGAAATATCACTTGTATAATAGTCATTGGGAGGTAATACAACGCCATAAAAACTATCAATATAGCTAAAGAAATTATTGTTATTGTCAAAAATTACCGCGCAATAGGCGCCTTTGAAAGTATCGGACCCGGTATTTTGTAAGTTGACAGAAGCCGTGAATGAGTGTCCATAATATATAGTTGAAGCCGAGAGGGTTAACTGGTCATATAGTGATATGCTATCAGTGGGGGCAGAAGCATGGCTGCTGCCACCGGTTGAAGGTTCAATGCCAATTATGGCTTCCTGGCCGCTGTTAAACCCGCCACCGCCCCCGCCTGTTCCGAGAACACTTGGGTTTAAGGCATCAATCGAGAAATATCCATTGTCAAGTCCGCCCCATCCCCAATTTACGTGAAAGTTGTTATTGCCATCAAAGCCATCAAAATCAAAACAGTGCCCTCCTTCGGTACCAAACCCGGCATAAATAACAGGCCTTCCTGCACTTAGTTCATTTTCGAGCATGTTTATCCAGGCCGTATCGCTATAGTTGGATCTCAAAAGTCCCTTTAGCGAGTTGCTATAGCCAAAATAGGTTTTTAAGGCATATTCTGCGCAATTGGTTATGGGACTGGCTACAGAAATAACATAGGATGAACTTTCTTCAACCCCGTAGGTCATGTTTACACTCACACCACAGTGGTACATCAAAGTTGCTATGGCATTGTTTGAAGCGCTTAAAGAATTTGGCATAGAATCCCAGGCATACGTGGTGCTGCTAAAGTTAGCTGACTGGGTTCCATAGTGCGGATCGTTATATGAATAAAACCCGTTGCCTGTAGCTGGAGAATTCCAGTATTTCATTATCTGTGCCATGGCCGTAGCTACGCATCCGGTCACGGTAAACGAATCTTTTACATTGTCATACGGACATGCGTAGTTATAATAAGGCGATTGGTTCCAGGTAGTGGCCATCATAGGAGAAACGGAGGTGGTTGCAAGCGCTGAAGGCTGTTGGGAATTGTTAATCAAGGCATCCCACTTTGCTGTAATGGCGCTTGTGGGCGGTATATTGTTATCAATGATATACTGTATTTGTTTTTGATAGCCACTAAGCCAATATGAAACTGAAGCCGAGATTTTGGTTGGGTTAAAATTGCCTTCGTTTGAATAAGCCAAAACAGGATTGGCCGCATCATCGCCTGAAACAATGACAAATCCTTTGCCGATGTTATAAACATAATAAAGGGTCTGCGATGACGTATTTGGTGCAGTTGCGCCGGATGACATTGCCTGGTAAGCCAGGGTAACCGTAGCGCCGGTTTTATTTACCGCCGATGCATTTGTTTTTGAGGAAAGGAAATTACTTCCAACAAGCCTGGCAGAATTTTCGCTCACAGGCTTGGAAATGACCTGTAGGGACATAAAGAGCAAAATGGAAGCTGTAAATATCTTGTTCATATA
>Ga0206844_10104_pt1 | contig 29944 bp, 29 predicted proteins | sample Alteio_BWOrgCont_22_FD_152907 | JGI IMG/M metagenome (GOLD analysis project Ga0206844, IMG submission 152907) | Enriched cells from forest soil in Barre Woods Harvard Forest LTER site, Petersham, Massachusetts, United States -... | ecosystem: Environmental > Terrestrial > Soil > Temperate forest >...
GGAAATCTGGGGGACCGGAAAGCCGACCCGCGAATTTTTATATGTGAAGGATGCCGTGCAAGGCATTCTTAAGGCTACGGAACAGTACAGCGCGCCGGAGCCCGTCAATTTGGGCAGCGGGCAATCGGTTTCGATTCGCCACCTCGTGGAATTGTTAAGCGGTTTAATGGGCTTCAAAGGGAAGCTGGCGTGGAATACCACGAAACCGGATGGCCAACCGAAGCGCGCACTGGATGTAAGCCGCGCTCGCGCGGCATTTGGTTTTCAAGCGACAACGCCTCTGAAAAAAGGCCTGCAGGAAACCATTCGCTGGTATCTGGAGTATAATTCCACCCGATGAAACGCGCCTTAATCACCGGAATTACCGGACAGGATGGATCGTATTTAGCCGAACTTCTGCTTGGAAAAGGGTATGAAGTGCATGGCATCATTCGGCGCTCCAGTTCCTTTAATACGGGCCGGTTGGACGATATTTATCAAGATCCCCATCAGCCCGCGGCACGACTTTTCCTGCATTACGGAGATCTGACCGACGGCTCGGCCTTAAACCAACTTCTGAAGAGCGTTCAACCCGAGGAAATTTATCATCTGGGCGCGCAGAGTCATGTGCGCGTGAGTTTTGACATTCCCGAATACACCGGTGATGTCACGGGTCTCGGGACGTTGCGCATTCTCGACGCCATCCGGGAAAGCGGCGTGAAAACGCGTTTTTATCAGGCGTCTTCCAGCGAAATGTTTGGCAAAGTTCAGGAAGTGCCGCAGAAAGAGACCACGCCCTTTTATCCGCGCAGCCCCTATGGGTGCGCCAAAATGTACGCTTACTGGCTGACGTTGAATTATCGCGAGGCGTACGGCATTTTCGCGTGTAACGGGATTCTCTTCAACCATGAATCTCCGCGGCGCGGCGAAACGTTTGTGTCGCGAAAAATAAGCCGCGGCGTCGCGCGCATTAAAGCGGGGCTGGACAAATTCTTGTACCTGGGAAATATGGACGCACGCCGCGACTGGGGCTTTGCGCCTGAATATGTGGAAGCCATGTGGATGATGCTGCAGCAGGATAAGGCGGACGATTTTGTCATCGCCACGGGGGAAACGCACAGCGTCCAGGAATTTGTCGAAGCCGCATTCAGCCAGGTTGGATTGGACTGGCAGGAGCACGTCAAAATTGATCCGCGTTACTTCCGTCCGACGGAAGTGGATCTCCTCGTGGGCGACGCGAGCAAGGCGAAGAAGACGTTGGGCTGGACGCCTAAAGTTAAGTTTAAAGAACTCGTGCGCGTCATGGTGGAAGCCGATCTTTTACTCGCCGAACGCGAAGCGCTAACGCATAAACTACAAGCCGGAAAAGTCTGAAGAAGATACTGGAAGGAATGGAGTCCCCCAATGATTAATGGAGTTAAAATCACGCCGTTGAAGCAAATTTTAGACGAACGCGGAAAAATCATGCCGATGCTGCGCAGCGACTCGCCCGATTTCTCCGGTTTCGGCGAAATTTATTTTTCCTGCGTGTATCCGAATGTCATCAAAGGCTGGCACCTCCACCAAAAGATGATTTTGAATTACGCCGTGCTCCACGGCCGGATCAAGCTGGTTCTGTATGATAACCGCCCGAAGAGCCCGACGCATGGAGAACTCCAGGAAATTTTTATGGGGCCGGACAATTATGTGTTAGTCACCGTTCCCGCGTTGGTTTGGAATGGCTTTAAAGGCATAGGGACGGAGATGGCGATCGTCGCCAATTGCGCCTCCATCCCCCATGATCCACAGGAGATTGAGCGTCTGGATCCTTTCAGCAAAGACATTCCGTATAAATGGGATCTCATCCATAAATGAATGCTCTCCTCATTGGAGGCATTGGGTATGTCGGCGGACGCGTAGCCGCCCATTTAAAGAGTCAGGGACATCATGTGGCCGTGACGACGCGCCGCCCGGCAACTAAGACTCCTTCCTGGTTGCAGGCCGATGAGATTATTTCGCGACCCGATTTTCAATTTTCTTCAGACGTTTTTAAAGACCGCGATGTGATTATCCATCTGGCGGCGCCGGATGAAATCGCCGCGGAACGCAATCCCTTTGAGGCGTTGAATGCCGGCGCGGATGTCACATGGGCCACGCTGCAGTCATTGGTCGCCTCAGGACATGCGTCCATCCCGTTCATCTATTTATCGACGTTCCACGTTTACGGAAAAAATGCGCGGGGGGAGATGACGGAAGCCACTGTTCCCTATCCCGTGCATCCCTACGGCCTGGGCCGCTATCTGGGCGAATGCGTCGTGCGCGCATTCCGCGAGCGGCACAAGGTAAACGCCCTGTGCGTGCGCATGTCCAATTCATTCGGCGCCGCCGCCGGATTCGATGTGCCCCGCTGGACGTTAATTTTTAACGATTTATGCCTGCAGGCCGTGAAGACCAATGAAATGGTTTTAAAATCGGCCGGTCTTCAGGAGCGCAACTTTATCACGCTCGAGGACGCGGCGCGGGCGTTAGAATTTCTGGCGCAGCGGCCCACGCAATGGCCTCAGGATGGAATCCTTCACCTGGGAAGCGATCTTCAGCTCAACATGCTCAAAGTCACGGAGTTCATTGCCGAAGGCTGCCGGGAACTTTTGGTGAAATCGCCCAGCATCGTCAGACCTGAGCCCAAACCCGGCGAGCGAACGGTGGCGTTTGATTTCCAGAGCAAACGTCTTGCCGCGCTCGGATTTACCTGGAAGAATGACATCCGGAACGAAGTCCGAGCCACCCTCGAACTGTGCCGGCGAAACCTTGCCTTGACCAGTCCATCCACGTCCGCGCATTAGCCGATGCGGTTACTGGTCGTAGGTCATTCCTATGTCGCGGCCTTTAACCAAAAAAAATATGAAGTGATGAAGCGTCAAAACCCGGCGCTGGAACTTAAGATCGTCTCGCCCTCCGTCGTCCGCGATGCTTACCGCACTTATGCGCATGAGATTTGTCCGGGATTGACGGCTGAAGAAGCCGTGAGCTTGAAATCGTTTTTCAACGGCTCAAACATGACGTATGTCCATCCGCCGATCGCTTTGCTGAAACTCATCCGAAATTTCAAGCCCGATCTCATCCATATTGAAGAAGATCCACATTCCCTAATTGCTTTGGAAACAATCTTTCTTGCTTCCGTTTGCTGCCCGAAAACGCCCATTAGCTTTTTCATTTGGGATAACATCAATCACACCCCGCGTTTTCCGTTTAACCTGATTAAGCGCTGGTTCACAAGCTTGACGCTGCGCCGAGCGGCCTGCGTCGTTGCGGGGAATCAGGAAGCGCAGCGGCTGCTTGCGGCGGAGAAACACTATCACGGCCGCAGCGCCGTTCTCCCGCAGTTTGGAATTGATTTTTCAATTTACCAGCGCGAGGCTAAACCGGACATCGTCCGCGCGGTGGGGAAACAGGCGGGAATTCCCGTGATCGGCTTTCTGGGCAGGCTTATCCCGGAAAAGGGGATTTTGCTCCTCTGTGAAGCGCTGGCGGGTTTGCTTCATTTGGATTGGACGCTGGTCGTCATGGGAGCAGGGCCTTTGGAATCAGAGCTTCAACAAAAATGGAAGCCAACGTTCGGCGCGCGCTTGAAACTGCTGGGACCGGGTGTTCGCGCGGATCTTCCGGATTATCTTCAGTGTTTAGACCTGTTGGTGTCACCGTCGATGAGCACTCCCCGCTGGAAAGAACAGTTCGGCTATATTCTTGTTGAAGCCATGGCTTCCGGCGTCGCTGTCCTGGGATCTTCCGCCGGCGCCATTCCCGAAGTCATCGGTGACGCGGGAATCGTGTTTCCGGAAGGCGATGTTGCTTCCTTAAAAGAGGCTCTCACGCGCTTGCTGCAATCGCCTGAAGAGCGAAGCCGGCTTTCCCGCCTGGGGCGCGAGCGCGCGCAACGCGTTTTCTCTCATGACGTCATTTCTGCCTCGTATATGACCCTGTTTCAGTCGATTTTGTAATCTTAGCCATGAGCGAACCGTTTCAGGTCAACTTCTTTACAAATTATGAGGGCGATCGGCAATTCAGCATGCTCCGGTATGCCGACCAGCTTGAAGCCGCTCTGAAGCGTGATTTTTCCTCCGTGTGCAACGTCCATCGTTATGCGCCACGCTACGGAGGGAAAAAAGCGGGTGGACTACTGTCTCGCTTCAAACGGTTTGTCGAATATCCCTATCTCGCGCGAACCCATTGGGGGCCCGTGAATCACATTGCCGATCACGGCAATAGCCATCTGCTTAATTTTCTGCCGCCCGAGCGCACCGTTGTCACCTGTCACGATTTGATTCCTTTGCGTCTGGCGGACCGGCTGGAAGGATTCAATAAGCGCACCCAATATTCGTTCCGCGCAAAAGTGATCCACATGCGAAAAGCCGCCTGCATTATGACCGACAGTGAAAGCACGCGCCAGGATGTGATCGCCCTTCTGGGAATTCCGGCGGAGAGAGTGCGCTGCGTCTATCTCGGGCTCAATCATGCGGATTTCTATCCTTTGCAAGCCGGTGAAAGTAAAGACCGCTTCAGACAAGCATTTAATTTTTCATGGGCGTTTACGTTGCTGCATGTCGGCGCGGCCTCGTTCTATAAAAATCTGGAAGGCGTCATCGAGACCCTCGCGCTTTTGCGCGGGAGGCATCACCTTGACGTGCATCTGGCCAGAGTCGGGTCCCCTTTGACGACGGCTCAGGAAGAGCTTGTGCGTCGACATGGACTGCAATCCCAGATCCACACGCTGAAGTTAAAAGACGATGCGCAATTGCGCGAACTTTATCTGGCGTCCGATGCCATCCTCTATCCTTCGTGGTGGGAAGGATTTGGTTGGCCGCCCCTGGAAGCGTTGGCCTGCGGAACGCCCGTCGTCGCATCGAACCGAGGGTCGCTACCCGAAATCACCGGAACCGCGGCGCTTCAAATTAATCCTGAAGACGCGTCCGCCATGGCGGATGCGGTGCGCCGGGTTTTTGACGATGGTGCGCTGCGCGATCAGCTGCGCGCCGCCGGATTAATTCAGGCCGCGAAATTCCCCTGGCGAAAAACCGCGGAAGAAGCAGCGCATATTTATCGCTCCGTATGGGAGAAGACGCATGCCTAAACCTGTCATTCTGATCACAGGCGTTACCGGCTTTGTAGCCGCCCATTTGATTGAGCGCTTGCGCTCTCAGGGCTATGACCAGCTGTGGGGGCTTAGCCGTCAAGCGTATGAACCAGCCAAACGCTACGAAGGAATCCGCATGTTGCAGGGTGATTTACGCGATCAAGACCAACTCAAGACCTTACTTCAGACGGCTAAACCGGATTGGATTTTTCATTTGGCCGGACAAGCCGTGGTTTCTAAATCCTGGGAACTCCCGCGCGAGACTTTTGCCGGCAATGTGGACGCCCAGATTTCTCTTTTTGAGGCGCTTCGGTCCCTGAAGCTTAATCCCAAAATCCTGGTCATCGGCTCTTCGGAAGAATACGGCCTGGTCAAGGAAGACGAACTTCCATTAACGGAAGACAATCCGCTGCGTCCGCTATCTCCGTATGCCGTTTCAAAAGTCGCGCAGGACCTGCTGGCTTATCAATACTTTCGCTCCTACGGACTGCGCACCATTCGCGTGCGGGCGTTTAATCACACGGGCCCCGGCCGTCCGAAGCACTATGCGATTTCCAATTTTGCCTGGCAAATCGCCCAGATCGAGCGCGGCGCAGCACCTCCGGAACTACACGTCGGGAATCTGGATGTGCGGCGCGATTACATGGACGTGCGGGACATGGTCAGCGCTTACGTATTGGCCATGGAAAAAGGGGAAGAAGGCGACGTCTACAATCTCTGTTCAGGCCATGCCCAGAATCTCCGCGACATCCTGGAAACGCTCATCACGCTCTCCAAAATCAAAATCAGCGTCAAGGTCGATCCCGCCCGTTTCCGTCCCTCCGACCTGCCCATCACCTACGGCACCTCCGCCAAATTCGAACGCCGCACCGGCTGGCGCCCGCATATTCCTCTCAAAACAACGCTAACCGATCTGTTGAATTACTGGCGGCAGAAAGAAATCCCTTAGCCCCCATATCCACTCATTGACTAATATAAAGTCATACTTTATACTTGTCATATGTTCTTTCACCGTCTCCTGGAGACGACACTAAAACAGGCGGTACGCACGTTTCCCGCTGTTTTGCTGACAGGTCCCCGGCAATCGGGAAAAACGACGCTCCTGCGCCATCTCTTGAAAAAGCGTTATTCGTACGTGCTTCTGGATGAGCTCGATAAACGCAGCTTTGCGCAACAAGATCCTAAGGGCTTTCTGGAACGCTATCCGGCCCCGGTGATTATCGACGAAATCCAAAATGTGCCGAGCTTGCTGCCCTATATAAAAGCGCGCATTGAAGAAGACAAACGCCCCGGGCGTTGGGTTCTTTCCGGCTCCCAACAATTCGCCATGATGAAGAATGTCAGCGAGTCTTTGGCGGGTCGCGTAGGGATTCTTCATTTGCATCCCTTTTCCATTGCGGAGTGTTTCCGCCATGCGCGACCGACGCTTCATACGTTTGAAGCGTATGTTCACCGTCTCTGGACGCTTAAAGGGGGTATGCCCATAAATCCATTCTCCTTAGGACAATGGCTCTTGGAGGGCGCGTATCCTGCGTTATGGCAAAAACGGCCGCCGCCCGTTTCTCTATGGTATTCCAGTTATATCCAAACCTATTTAGATCGCGATGTCCGCGGCAATATCAAAGAAACAAATCTGTATGATTTTGAACGGTTTCTTAAGTTGCTGGCTTCGCGCACCGCTACAGAGCTTAACCTGGCTTCGTTATCGCGCGAATTGGGCATTAGCATTCCAACTGTTCGCGCATGGATCTCTCTGCTTGAGGCCAGTTCGCTGGTTTATCTTTTGCCGCCTTATTACAACAATTACGGCAAGCGCGTCATCAAATCGCCGAAGCTTTATTTTATGGATACGGGACTTCTCAGCTATTTGGTGGGTCTGCAAACGTCCGAGCACTTAATGAAAAGTCCCATGGCCGGAGCTTTGTTTGAAACGGCCATTGTCGCCAACTTTAAAAAAACAATGGACATTCTTGGCGCGCCCAATGCTTTGTTCTTTTGGCGCGCTATTAGCGGCTTGGAGGTTGATCTGTTAATCGACCTTGCCGGAAGCCTTTATCCTATTGAAATAAAATTATCTTCTACGCTTCAGCCGGCACATTATGCAAACCTGGTGGATTGGCGCCTGCTTACAAAGAGCAGTCGTAAAGGATTAATCATCAGTTCTGCAAAAGACAGCGGTCCCATAGGCCCGGAAGTCCTGAATAGCCATTGGTCACTGCTGTAAGCCGTTACCCAGAACGCCCTTAACTTCTCAACTTATTCTTGGACAAATCTACAGTAGTGAAGGCTTTGTTGTCATCAACGGCCCCATTCAGTTCTATGCATGTTCTACTAAAGTTAGTAAAAAAATCCTAAAATTGATGAAGTGGCAAAAAAGCATCAACCACCGAAAAGCCTCGCGTCCGCTGCCATAAACGTTGATACATCCCACCGGACGAAGAATCGCTGGATCTGTATTAGTCTTATTTTTTCTTGGGCATTAATCCTCCGAGCTCCTATAGCGCATATTCCCCTTGATCGTGACGAAGGCGAGTATGCGTACATAGCTCAACGGGCCCTGGTCGGTGAAATCCCATACAAAACGAGCTTTGATCAAAAACCCCCTGGAACATTTCTGATTTATGCATTGATCGAACGTTTTATCGGTACAAGTCCCGCAGCCATTCACTGGGGGACACAAATTTACACATTAGGAACTCTTGCTTTAGTGTTTTTTATCGGGGAAAAATTGTTTTCAGGATTCGCCGGCACACTTGCTGCTTTTCTTTTGGCATTGCTGTTGGCAGATACAACAGTAACTGGGAACTCCTCCAATACCGAAATTTTCATGATTCTTCCATTAACAGGCGCTCTTTATGCAACGCTCCTTGCTGAGGAATCCGCTTCGGTTGTCTGGGCCTTTGTTGCGGGCTTGCTCCTTGGTATAAGCAGCCTGTTCAAACAAGTGGCTTTTATGAATGGTGGATTTATCTTTCTTTATTTGGCAATCAAAAGTCGAAGGCGTATTCCATTGATGCTCAGTGTCGCGGCCGGTACGGGATTTGTCTTTTCGGTCATTGCTGTTGCTTTTGTGATGGTTGGAGCCTGGAAAGAATTCTATGACTCTGTCATCGGCTTCAACTTAACCTATACCAGCTTAGTTCCTCTCGCTAGTTATCCGAAACAGTTTTGGGGCACCTTTTACCCACAACTTAAAACCTTTTGGCCTGTGTATATGTTAGTCATATTAGGAATCGGGTCAAGCTTTGGTGGTTTATTCTCTTTCCGAATTCTGTCCGGGTGGCTTTTATTTTCAATTGTGGGTGTTGTTGTTGGAGGATACTTTCGTGAACACTATTTCATCCAAATTCTTCCCGCCGTTGCCTTATTGGCTACAGGCCAATTAGTTATATGGAGTAAAAAATGGCGGCCCAGACATTTTCGTCTTATATCCTCAACAGTGATAGGCGCAATTGTTGCCGTGGCTATCTGGCGTGGCTTTTGGTATTACGGTCCTAGTAACTCCGAAGAAAAAGCCAAAAAGATTTATGGCATGAATCCCATTGTGGAATCCTTAGCAGTTGGCCATTATATCGCAGAGCATTCAAAGTCCTCAGATCAAGTTTTCATATTTGGGTCTGAACCACAAATCCTCTATTATGCGGCTCGTGCCAGTGTAAATAAATATTTTTATGTTTATCCTCTCATGGGGGGGTACGGGTATCTCCAACGCCAACAACAAGTTTCGTTGGATTTGCTTAATAACCTACCCGAATTTATTGTCGCAGTATTTATTCCTACCTCTTTTGGAGTTTCGAATGCGACTAGCCCAATTTTTTCGCAACTCTTTAGTGTGCTTCAGGAATCTTACGAGCTCATTGCGATTGTTCCCGACCAATCCCGCGGCCAAGCTGAATTAATTCAAGGTGAGCTAGCAAAAGAAGAATGGAAAAAGAACCCCTACTGGTATAACGGAAGATCTCACTATGCCTTTGGAGTCTGGCAACGAATTGTGGGCAATCACGCGCAATCGACGAAGCCAGTATCTTTTAAAAAACAACAGGATCAAACACTGCTTTATAACGAATTGGGAATAAAATATATGAAGCAAGGCCAATTCGTACAGGCAGTTAATCAATTTAGAAACTCTTTGAATATTAACCCAAACGATGTAAACATTCACGAGGATTTGGGATTAGCTTTTTATCATTTAAAACAATATGAAGAGGCACTGCAGAAGTTTGCAGAAATCATTAAAATTAATCCGGATTTTGCACCAGCGTACGCGAATATAGGATTAGTTTATGAGCAACTTAATAATATGGATGCCGCTATAAAAACATATAAAGAAGCAATTCGCTTGAATCCGACATTAATTGAGCCAGTCAATAATCTGGCCAATATATATGTCATCAAAGGACGCACTCGAGAAGCTATTGAGCTTTATCAAGCCGCTCTGCGCATCGATCCACACAATCCATCAATACTTCAGAATTATCAAAGAGCCATTCATGAGCAATGAATTTTTAAGAAAACTTACTAACCACGAAAAGTGCTCTTGATTTATTTGCATATGTTTATTAGCGTTGTCGGGCGCTTTTATTAAAAATAAGATGTGTTCATTAAAAGTGAACAACAATAGCCAGTCTTGCTGCGCGCAAAAAGGCATCGACCTTACCCTAGTCGCTTAAAGGCTTTTGATGAGGGCGTTGATCACCGCGGCTTGCTCTTTGACGGTCATGGTGTTGTAGAGCGGCAGGCGGAGCAGCCGTTGATTCGCGCTTTCGCTGACGGGAAATTGACCGGGCTTGTATCCATAACGGCGGCCCATTCTGGATAAATGAAGCGGAAAATAATGGAAGTAGGCGCTGATGCCTTTCTTTCGTAATTGATTCATGACGCGATTGCGGGTTTTTTCGTTTTCAAAGAGGACGTGAAATAAATGGTAAGAAGACGTTCGGTCAGAGGGAATGACGGGCAGCTGAATATCGCCGCGTGCTTCGAGTCCTTGGAAGGCGGCTAAATACGTTTCGTACCGTTTTTTGCGCTTTTTGCGGATGCTTTCAAGATGTTCGAGTTGAGCAAGTAAAAAGGCGCATTGAAGTTCGGAGGGTAAAAATGAAGATCCCTCATCGACCCAGGTGTATTGAGCCACACCGCCCTGAATAAAAAGCGATCGATCCGTGCCGTTTTGCCGATAAATTTCTGCCGGCGCGCTATGAACTTTTCGGTCGGCGACCAGCGCTCCGCCCTCACCGCAAAAACAATGTTTGGACTTATGGAAGCTAAACGCCGATAAATTGCCCAAGGATCCCACCGGTTTCCCTTGAAACGTCGCGCCCAATGCTTGAGCGGCATCTTCGATCACGGGGAGGCCGTGTTTGCGCGCGATGCGCATGATGACATCCATCTGGCAAGGAACCCCCGCATAATGAACTACCGTAATGGCACGTGTCTTCGGTGAAATGGCTTTTTCGATCAGACGTTCATCAAGGTTCAGCGTGTCGGAACGAATATCGATGAAGCGCGGACGTGCGCCGCGCAGAACAAACGCATTGGCGGTCGATGGAAACGTGAACGAAGGGACAATGACTTCGTCCCCAGGTTTTATTTTAAGGACCATATAAGCAAGTTCGAGAGCATGCGTGCAGGAGGGTGTAATGAGAACCGTTTTCGCTTTTAGGTAGGCCCTTAGCCATTGCGAACAGCGCGCCATGTAATACCCGTTGCCGGGACGGCCGCCGCGCCGGATGGCATCCTGAATATAAGTCAATTCGCAGCCGACGGGTTCTGCTTTGTTAAATGGAACGATCACACTCTTTGATCATATATGAATATGTTCGAAAACTATTTCAAAAGTAGCATGCGTGTATCTGTTCCGCTATAATTGGCCACGGATATGAAAACAGTCATTCTTGCCGGCGGTATGGGTACGCGCATTGTTGAAGAATCCCAGCTAAGACCTAAGCCCATGATCGAGATCGGCGGTAAGCCTATTTTGTGGCATGTCATGAAGATTTATGCCGCGCACGGGATCAACGAATTCATTATTTGCCTGGGGTACAAAGGCTACCTCATCAAAGAGTACTTCGCGAATTACTTCCTTCATATGTCCGATGTGACGTTCGATATGGCCAAGAACAAGATGGAAGTCCATCAAAATAACGCCGAACCCTGGAAAGTCACGCTGGTGGATACCGGCGACAAATCCATGACCGGTGGACGGCTCAAACGCATTGGCGATTATCTGGATAAAGAAGATTTTTGCTTTACCTACGGTGATGGCGTCGGTGATGTGGATATTACGGCGCTAATCGCCTTTCATAAGAAAATGAAAACCCTCGCGACCTTAACAGCGGCGCAACCGCCGGGGCGTTTTGGCGCGTTAAACATTCACGGGAACAAAATCACAAATTTTGAAGAAAAACCTCAAGGTGACGGCGGATGGGTCAACGGCGGTTTCTTCGTTTTATCGCCGAAGGTTCTCGATTATATTCAGGGGGATCCAACCATTTGGGAAGCTGATCCCCTGCAGCGATTGGCTAAGGACGGCCAACTTTCCGCCTATCCGCATAAAGGTTTTTGGCAACCCATGGACACGTTGCGCGACAAAACCCATCTGGAAGAACTCTGGCATTCCAGCAAGTGCCCCTGGAAAATCTGGTCATGAATGCCGGTTTTTGGAAAGGGAAAAAAGTTTTCCTGACCGGGCATACGGGGTTTAAGGGCAGCTGGATGTCCCTCATGCTCCAAACGTTGGGCGCAAAAGTAACCGGTTATAGTCTGCCTGCGCCGACGCAGCCGAACCTTTACGAATTAGCGCACGTGGGTCACGGCATGCAATCCATTGAAGGCGACGTCCGCCATTTTGAACATGTTAAGAAAGCGGTTGTAGACGCGCAGCCTGAAATCCTGATCCACATGGCCGCGCAACCGCTTGTGAAATACAGTTATGCGCATCCCGTTGAAACGTACGCCACCAATGTGATGGGGACGGTCAATGCGCTGGAAGCGGCGCGTACCGTCGAGTCCGTTCGCGTGGTGGTGATTGTCACCAGCGACAAATGCTATGAAAATAAAGAATCCAAGCAAGGCTACCGCGAAGAAGACGCTCTAGGCGGTCATGACCCTTATTCGAACAGCAAAGGCTGCGCCGAACTGGTGACCTCCGCTTATCGTAAATCCTATTTTAATGGCGCGAGTTCTGGGCGCGTGCGTTTGGCTAGCGCCCGTGCGGGAAATGTCATCGGTGGGGGAGATTGGGCGCTGGATCGTCTTATTCCGGATGCCATCCGCTCCTTCTCAGAAAAAAAATCCGTTCTGATTCGCCATCCGGAAGCCGTTCGTCCCTGGCAGCATGTGTGTGAGCCGCTCAGCGGGTATCTGACGCTTGCAGAGCACTTGTGGTCCACGGAAGGCAGTCATTACGCGCAGCCCTGGAATTTTGGTCCGCTCGACACGGACGTAAAACCCGTCTCCTGGGTGATCGACCGCATGGTGAGCCTGTGGGGAATGGATTCCCGCTGGCAAAAAGATACGGCGCCTACGGTGAAGGAAACCCAATCGCTCATGCTGGATTGTTCCAAAGCCAGAACAAAACTGGACTGGCGCCCGCTATTATCGTTGGAGGAGGCTCTTTCGTGGACAGTCAACTGGTATCGCGCACATCAGCAGGGAAAAGACATTCGGGAGTTGACGCAAACGCAAATCCAGCGGTACCAAGCGCTCGCGACGCAGTGAATTTCGGACCCTGCCGCTTCTGCCGATCCACATTGACGACCGTCATGTGCGATTTGGGCATGTCCCCGCTTTCCAATTCGTATCTCAGTCCCGCGCAGCTGGAACAGATGGAATCGTTTTATCCCTTACGCGCTTACGTCTGTGAAAAATGCTTTTTGGCGCAAGTCCCGGCTTTTGAAACGCCCGCGACCATTTTTGGAGATTACGCCTACTGCTCCTCCTATTCTGATACGTGGCTTGCGCATTGCAAAGCCTATACAGGCTATGCGCGTGAGCGCTTCGAACTCACCGCATCCAGCCATGTCGTCGAGGTGGCCAGCAATGATGGGTACCTGCTCAAGTATTTTAAACAGGCGGGGATTCCGGTATTGGGCATTGAACCAGCCGCGAATATCGCGAAAATGGCGCAGGCGGCGGGAATTCCAACACTGAGCGAATTCTTCGGACAAGACATCGCGCGACGTTTGGCCGCGGAAGGCAAGCAGGCTGATCTATTGATTGGGAATAACGTTCTGGCGCATGTGCCGGATCTGAATGACTTTGTCAGCGGCCTGCAGACGTTGCTTAAACCAGAAGGCGTTTTGACCATGGAATTCCCGCACCTTCTGCGCACCATTGAAGAGAATCAATTCGACACCATCTATCATGAGCATTTTTCTTATTTTTCCTGCGCCACGGTGCAGCGCGTTTTTGAGGCCCATGGGTTGCAGTTGTTTGACGTCCAGGAGTTGCCGACCCATGGAGGGTCGCTACGAATCTTTGCCCAACATAAAGGACAGGGACGCCAGCCGGTCTCCGCATCCGTCGCGGCCTTGATTGACGTTGAAAAACGGGCCGGACTCCAGGATCTCGCGATATACAGGAAGTTTGATGATCGTGTAAAAAAAACAAAACGCGCCTTATTGAAGTTTTTATTACAAGCCAAAGAGGATGGACGTACTATTGCCGGGTATGGCGCTCCCGCCAAGGGAAATACGCTGCTTAACTATTGTGGGATCCGTGCGGATATTTTGGACTATACGGTGGACAAAAGCCCTCAAAAGCAGGGCCGTTTTCTTCCGGGAACGCATATTCCCATCTATGGTCCGGAAAAATTACGCGAAACGAAACCCGATTTCATTCTCATTCTACCTTGGAATATTAAAGATGAAATCATGTCTCAACTGAGCGATGTCCGCTCATGGGGGGGACAATTTCTGATTCCGATACCATCCGTTAAGCTCGTGAAATGATTTTTACGGAGACCAGGCTCTCCGGCGCTTATCAGATTGATCTGGAGCTGGCGTCTGATGCGAGAGGTTTTTTAGCGCGCACGTTTTGCACGGAAGAGTTTCGCCGGCACCGTCTGGATCCCGCGCTGGTGCAGACCACCATTTCTTTTAATCATAAAAAAGCCACCCTGCGCGGCATGCATTATCAGGCCGCTCCTTTCCAGGAAACCAAAGTCGTGCGTTGTACGCGAGGCGCCATCTATGACGTCATTGTGGACTTACGACGTGAATCGAAGACGTTCCGGCAATGGATCGCCATAGAGCTGACCGCCCAGAATCATCGCATGATTTATATCCCGAAGGATTTTGCGCATGGATTTCAAACGCTTGAGGATGATACCGAGATCCTTTACTACATGTCGGAGATTTTTCATCCGGAAAGCGCGGCGGGACTCCGCTGGAATGATCCTCTGCTGGCCATTCACTGGCCGCTACCTCATCCGATCATGTCGCCTAAAGACGAAACCTACCCCACGATTTCAGAATGAACACCGTCCTTGTGACCGGCGCGACCGGGTTCATCGGACGCCATTGCCTTCCTTTATTTAAGGCGCAAGGCTACGACGTGCATGGGGTTTCCTGGCAACAGAATCCAGAAAGCGTTTCGGGGATCACATTTCATCGTTTGGACCTTTTAGATCCTGGCCAAACCTCTAAAATCCTTCGCGATGTTCAGCCCACACACCTGTTGCATTTAGCCTGGTACGCCGTGCCGCGGCTTTATTGGACTTCCGAAGAAAATAAACGCTGGCTCGAAGCCAGCCGCCATCTTATTCAACAGTTCCAATCTCTGGGAGGGAAACGCCTCGTCATCGCGGGAACTTGCGCGGAATACGACTGGTCTCTCGGCACTGAACGTTTTGATGAAGTGTTAACCCCGTTAGCTCCCGCGACGTTGTATGGTCAATGCAAACAATCCTTGGACGCGTGGGTGGAATCCTTCACACATGAAACCGGAATGAGCGCGGCCTGCGGACGAATTTTTATGCTCTATGGACCGCATGAGCATCCCGACCGGTTGGTATCCGGAATTATCCGCGGTCTCCTGCAGCGCCAGCCGGTTCCATGTTCCCTGGGGGACCAGATACGGGATGTCATGTATGTAAAAGACGTCGCGGCGGCGTTCGCAGCGCTTCTGGATAGTGCTGTTTCCGGGCCCGTGAATATCGCCACTGGAGAACCCTTACGCGTTAAGGATTTAATCCATCGCATCGCAACGATGCTGCAAGGTCAATCATTCATGCGATTTGGCGAACGTCCGATGCCTGTGGGAGAACCCGGCAAGATTGTTGCGGATGTACGGCGATTACGTGAGGACGTTGGATGGCATCCGACGTATACCTTAGACCAGGGGCTTGTAGAAACTATTTCTTGGTGGAAACAGCGGATGGCCACTGAGCCGCTTCCGCGCGAATAGCCGTGTGCGGCGTGCTTAGTAATTCAATCCATTGAGTCAGCGTTGTGGGGCCGAGCAATACGCAGGAAACGTTTTCATTCGCGAGCACCCAGGACACCGCCAGTTGCTGTATGCTCATGTGGCGTTTTTCCGCGTAGGCAGAGAGGTTTTTTAAAAGCCGTTTTACGGGATCCGTGTGAAGCAGTTTTAGCTTTTGCTCCCGTTCCCTTCCTGAATCCAAGCGTCCCGATGGTTTCAAGGATTCAGAACCGGTATACCAATCTGACAAAAGTCCGCCGCAAAGCGGTCCCCACGTGATGATGCCAACATGGTCTGACTTGGCGGCGGAGAAGACGTCTTTCTCATAGCTTCTGTCGATCAGATTATAAGGCACCTGGTTTGAAATCAGTCGGGGCACATCGAGTGATTTCGAAGCCTCCAGCGCTTTGGCCATTTGGGTCGCCGAATAATTGCAGACGCCCGCATACCGCACAAGGCCTCGCGCGATCAAATCACGGATGGCACCCAGAGATTCGGCGACAGCCACTTCTTCGCTGGGCTGATGGAGCTGCAGCAAATCGATAACATCGGTTTTTAATTGTTTAAGCGAGAGTTCACACTGTCTGATGATATTGGCTTTTGAATAGCCACGAAAATGAGCGGGATCGTCATCATTCGCTATGCCTCCGACTTTGGTTGCGAGGACAAATTTGTTTCGAGTGCCTGTTTTTTTAAATACATCGCCGATAATTTCATGGCATTTTCCGCGTGAGTAGCTCACAGAGGTGTCGATAAAATTAACGCCATGGTCCAAAGCTGAGAGAATCATGTCCTGTGCGGACTCGACGTTGGCCCGCCAGCCGATCATCATGGTGCCCAGCCCTATACGGCTGATGTTAAGGTCGGATGTCCCAAGCGTGGAATAATCCACGAATTTAAGAGTTTTTGTAGTCTTCTAATATCTTGGCGGAATAGGGGCTTTGCTGGACGTTGTATTTGGTGAAATGCGGATCGTTTTCAGATTCTTCGTCTTTTTTACTCGCATAATAAAACGCCGAAAATACCCTTCTGAAAACGTCATCAGGACATTTGAGCGGCTCCGGTTGTCCATGAAATGTTTTTGAAGTCGTGGTAAACACGACCAATCTGTTAAATACGGGTTCTACGGATTTAACTTTTTGTTTGCCGTCAGTAGTCCAAAGTTCGAGATCGCCGCCCCAGTCTTTATTCCAATTCGGCGTGAGGTAAAAGAGCGCATTGAGCCGCCGCCAGGATTGAAGTTTGTGATGAAAATTGAAGTCCGCGTGAATATTTAAAAAACCTCCCGTACCGGTCAGCATCGCGCCGCCGCCGATAAAGTAAGGATCCCCATACAACGCTTCGATTCCTGAAATTGTTTCTAAAAAGGAAAGAAACGAACGGGAATTCACCGCCGTCGCAAACAATCGTAAGCGAAATTTAAATTTGGTCGCGTCATCAAGAAAATACCGGCGCGTGTTTTGGTTGTCATGATATTTCCAGCTAGCATCAAATGTTTCAACGGTGGGATAGTCCGCAATAAGGGTTTTGGCGATCTTCTCCGGCAAGAAATTGTCAATAACAATATGCGGATAGGGATTATTGTTCACATAATTATCGTGATTCGCTTTTGCTAGAGAGGCGTAATGTTTATCGTCAAAAACGCTGAGGATTTCACTGTCCGTCACTTGATCAATCGAGGTATTCATGAGTCGAATGTCCTTTCGCGCTTTGGGTGTGCGGCGGCGTCGCTGTCGTCATAATATCGTGTTCGCTTATGATGCGTCAATCTCTTTACAAAGAGGTTGTGTTACGATAACCCCTTGAACTTATTAGACGTCCCCCTCGAAGGTCGGAATCCATTCGCTCGCGCGCCAGTCGGACTGGGCGTGCTCGCGCTTATTGCTCTTTCGGCCTGTGATCAAACGCCGAAACAACACCGTGCTTTCGTTCCAGGGAAAGACACTATCCCGGTGATACTGGTCGCCGGCCAATCGAACGCGGTCGGTCAGGGATCCGGACAGCTGCCCGCGGTCGACGGCGTTTCATGGATGGGCATCTCTGGGTCGGTTTACAAGGGGATCGGAATATCGTTTGGACAAACCTATCTTAAAAAGACCGGGCGTTCAGAAGTTATTATCGCGATGTGCGCGGTAGGGGGGACATCCATTGCGAAATGGAAGCCCGGCGGCGAGCTTTTCAATCAATGTACGAACCTTTATCAGACAATCCAACATAAAAATCCACGTGCGCAAATGGCAGGCATCCTTTTCTGGCAGGGTGAAGCCGATAAGCCAGGAACTCCGTGGGCGCAAAACTTTATTGCGATGATCAGAGCCTTCCGGGCGTCTTTCGGCGCAGAGATTCCGGTTATATTTGCGCAGATTGATCAGTATGGGCTACCGATCGATCCGGAAACGGCCTATATTCAGGCACAGCAGGCCTCTGTCTACTATCCATCCACAACGATGGTGAAAACCTCAGACGTTCAGACCTATGCTTCGGATCACATTCACATTACTGCGCCTGGGTTAAAGATTGTTGGAAAACGCATGGCGAAAGCGTATTTTCGAACCATTGACGAATGAAATGTCTCTAAATTCAAGATTTGTTAAGATCCCCCAAAAAGGTTTAACTTGGAACCATTGATCACCGCGGTAATTCCCACGTATAGACGCCCCAAAATTCTACAGCGGGCTATTCACAGCGTTTTAAAACAGACGTTCAAATCTGTTGAGGTTCTCGTTTTGGATAATGCGTCCGGTGACAATACTGCGACTAGCGTAGCCGAGATCGCCAAGCAGGACCCGCGGGTTCGCTATCACTGCCATGACAGGAATCTCGGTCAAATAGAGAATTTCGCAGCGGGGTTGCATCTAGTGAACACGCCCTTTTTCTCATTCTTGTCCGATGATGATCTCCTGCTCCCTGAATTTTATGAAACGGCCATGCGATTGTTTGATGAACACCCGGAATCTTCGTTTGTCTGCTGCGGGGTCCTGCACTTTACCGCGAGCGGCGAATACCGCGGCTGCCCCATGGATCCGTGGCCTGAGGGGGTTTATCATCCTCCGGAAGGGCTGCTCGCCCAGTTGCGGTACGGTCATACGGGCCAGACGGGGATGCTTTTCCGACGGCAGATCATGGAAAAAATAGGCTTTCTTGATCTGCAAACGGCATTCGTCAGCGATCTGGATTTCGTTCAACGCGCATCGGCTCGGACCTCGTTCGTCATGTCGCGGAAGCCCAGCGCCATTTATTGCATCGGTTCCCTGACGCCTCACTCGAACGGGACTTATCCCTTCGATAAAATGTGGCCGGCATGGCCGCACATGGTGCGGAATCTGACGAATGACCCTCAGCTGCCCAACCCGGTAAAGCAGGAGGTACAGCTACGTCTCGACCGTCAATTTCGCGACCAGCTTTTCATTCTTGTGCTGCGTTATCTGTATCAAAATAAGACGGAAGATGCGTGGAAGGCCCAGAACATTCTTGATAAAGAATTTAAGTGTTGGTTCCAAGCCGCCGTCCTGCGCAGCGCCATTGCGATTCACAAGCGTTTAGGACAGGAACGCGCTTTTGCGTTATGGTCTTTCTGTCTGACAATGCGTCGCCGCTGGCGATCCCTGCGCATGACGCGCGCAGCGCGTTTAGAGAATCAGGAGAAGGCGACGAAGGCTGCCCCGTATGCGACATTTCTAGATGTTTCAACGTATCCTAATCCCAATCAATGACAGGCTCTCCGTTAGAATCCGCGCCTCGTTCATTGCCTGTTGAACATCGCGCCCATGTACGTATTCCAGCGCTGGACGGCGTGCGGGGCATCGCCATTTTGCTGGTGATGTTTTTTCATTTTTTCCAAATGCGCGGCGGCACTAATTTCATCGGCGTGCATATGTCCATCCTGTCGCATTTGGGCGTGGATCTTTTCTTTGTTCTTTCAGGCTTTCTCATTACGGGGATCCTTCTGGATTCGAAACACAAACCGAATGTTCTGCGCAATTTTTACATTCGGCGCATCCTGCGTATTTTCCCTCTGTATTATCTGACGCTTTTGTTTCTGTTCATCATTTTACCCGCCCATTGGTGCAACGGCCCATAGTCCATGGAACAAGCAATGGTGGTTCTGGTTTTATTTCCAGGATGTTGCTTTCACCTTTCCTAAGTTGTTTCCCTATGGTCCGAATCATTTCTGGTCGCTGGCGATCGAAGAACATTTTTATTTTGTCTGGCCGTTTGTTGTGCTTCGTTGCGCCCCTCGGCGGCTGCTGCAAATTCTCGCTATGGCGATCCTTGCGTCGATGGCGCTGAGGCTTGTCATGCTGCGCGCTGGATTTGATGTTTATTTTTTCACGCTGACCCGCCTGGATTCTATTTCCGCTGGATCTGCACTGGCCATTTTTTTTCGCGAACCTCTTGGGATTGAGCGGATGCTCCCCTGGCTGCGTCGCTCGCTTCCTTTTTTTATTGCCGGATTGGCCATGTTGTTTGTCTGGAATGCCGGAGGGGGGAATTACTGGATTCAGGTGTTTAAGTACACCCTTTATGCGTTTCTCTGCTTCTCCGTGGTTGTTGCGGCGTTGATTGCCCGTTCGGGAGGCTGGGTGGAATCGTTATTTACTAACGCTTTTTTAGCAATGAGTGGCCGTTACAGCTATGGACTCTACATCTTGCATCCCTTCATCTTCAGTGCAGTCAACGTCGCGTGGCCGCATCTTTCTATGTCACCGGCGTTTTTTGTTGCCAGTAGTTTCAGTTTCGTGGCGGCATGGCTGAGTTGGTACACGGTTGAGAATAATTTTTTGAAGCTAAAAAATTACTTCCCCGTGATAAACTAGTCCACGACGAACGCGAATTTTTCGCGAACCGAATGGATCAAAAAAACAACTCATCGTCGCAAGGGGTCTATCAATCCGTCTTGCTGGGTGCTCGATCGGATGTTGGCGCGTTGCCGGCCGAAATTCGCGCGGGGACGCGCACGTATTATTTAGTCCACTCACCTTCTCAGGAATTACAACTTCTATCCAGCATCTGTCCACATCAGGGCGGACATGTAGTTCCTAAGGCCGATCGCTTCGAGTGCCAAGGGCATCAATGGTGTTTTGATTTGAATTCCGGCCGCTGCCTGAGCGCGCCCGGGCGCGAGGGACTGACCGCCTTTAAGGTCACGGACGTTGATGGCATGTTGTATGCAGAGCTTCCCATATCTTCCGTGTCTCAGCCCTTAAAAATGCGCATGCCGCCCAAAGATCTCAAGATCACCCTTCACGCGCACGCGTGTCTTGAGTTTGCGCACCAGGGGTTTTCGTTATTGACGGATCCATGGCTGGCGGGGCCGGCGTTCATGGGATCCTGGACACAATACCCACCGTCAGATATGCATCCTTCAACACTTGATCCGAAGGCTATTTTTATTTCGCACGAACATTCCGATCATTTCCATGAGCCGACGCTGCGCCATTTCAAGCGTCAAACGCCGATCTACGTGCCCGCATTCCCCAATGGACGGCTTGAGGCTCAACTGGGCGAGCTTGGGTTCACTCAAGTAACGGTGATGCGCTTTGGGGAAACGTATACGCTCTCGAATAACTTCAAAGTGACGTGTTTTGAGCCCGCAAGTCTCTGGAATGATGCCATTGTCCTTCTGGAAATTGAAGGATTTAGGATTTTGAATCTCAATGACGCAGGCTTGAATCAGCGTATTGCTCAGGCTGTTTATCCTGTGGATGTCGTGGCGTCGGCCTTCGCCGGCGGCGCTTCGGGATTTCCCATGACCTGGACGCATTTGACGGATCAGGCCAAAGACGAGATTATGACGAAGAACTGCCAAGGCCTTTTGGCCATGTTGCATCAGGCCATGGAGATGTATGGAGCCGCCACACTTATACCGTTTGCCGGGCATTTCACGTTTTATTCGCCATTACAGCACCACTTCATATCTCAAGTGAAGACAAATTTATTGCCCGATGTTGTAGAAGCATTCAAAGGAAGCAACGTGCGCGTGATTGATTTGCTGCCCGGGGAAGCCTGGGATGTTTCCAAGGATACCTTGCAGCGCTTGGGACCAAACCGCCAGGAATTTTTTGACCTGAAGCATCGCCTGCGGTATGCCGAAAACGTATATGTCCCGAAAGAGTTTTCGCTCCATCATCCCGAGCATGCCAATCTCTCGCAAGACGACGTGCGATCGTACTTTTTAAAATTTAATCAATGCCCGGACATTCTTTTTTGTGAAGATTTGACGTTGCGCGTCCAAACAGTCACCCGGGAGATGACCGCTGTCAAACTGGATCTTTCTTTTATCCTCAAGGGGGGAGTGATCCAGTTCGCTCCCGTGCAGGAAAATCCCAATTTGAGGATTCGCATCCCCGAGGCGCTTCTGGCGCAGATTATCCGGGAGAATGTGTCCTGGGATGAGGCACATATCGGCTATTGGTGCCAGTTTAGCCGTCAACCGGATGTCTATCACGCGGGCTTCTGGCGCATGATTCAAGCGCCCTATTTTTTGCGCCGGGCGGACATCGCTCCGGCGGTGACGCAGGGCATCACCGCGGATTCCATTATCGCCGAAATTTTAGAACGCCATGGAGATCCCCTGGATCGAATTTTACGCCGTTACGGATTTTACTGCTTGGGATGCCGGCATTCGACTCAGGAAACGCTCCGGCAGGGGGCACGGCAGCATGGAATTCGCGACTCTCAACTCGAGCGCATGGTCAGTGAATTGAATAAAATAGCGATGCTTGACGCGTATGACGTCAGCAAGGTAATGTAGGTGTCTAATTATTGTCTGTTGTTTTTCCGAGGAGCCAAACAATGACACAGTCCACAACGGCCCTATACGGCCTGCCTGAAAAGGTTATTTTTTGCACTCGCTGCGTGATTTCCAATCAGCGGCCGGATTCGACCGTTGAATTCAAAAACAGGCCCGACCAGAAAAAGGAAACGATTTCCATCGACGAAGAAGGCGTTTGTTCCGCCTGCCGGTATGCGGACATTAAAGAACGTGAGATCGATTGGGCAAAACGCGAGCAGGAGTTGGTTGAGCTCTGCAATCAGTACCGAAGCAAAGAGGGAAATTACGATTGCGTCGTCCCCGGGAGCGGCGGAAAAGACAGCACCTTTGTCGCGCATAAACTGAAATATAAATATGGCATGCATCCGCTGACCGTGACCTGGGCTCCTCATGTGTATACGGATGTTGGATTTCAGAACTTCCAAAAGTGGATCCATGCCGGTTTCGACAACATTTTGTTTACGCCCAATGGAAAAGTGCATCGCCAGTTGACCCGCATCGCCTTTGAGAATCTCCTGCATCCCTTTCAGCCGTTTATTGTCTCCCAGCGTCATATCGCGCCCAAGGTGTCCGCGTTGTATGGGATCCCGCTTGTCTTTTACGGGGAGAATCAGGCTGAATACGGCCACAACATCAAAGAGAATTTCAAGCCGACGATGAATCCGAAATTTTACGAAGCGGAGCCTGATTTGTCGCAGCTGTTCCTGGGGGGCGTCTCCGCGGATGCTTTGATGAAAGATCATGGTTTAACGCCCAATGATCTGAAACCCTATCTGCCCGCGGAAGGACATAAGTTGAAAGCCATCGGAACGACCGTGCATTACATGAGCTATTACCTGAGATGGGACCCGCAAGAGTGTTACTACTACGCGGCGCAGCATACGGGCTTTTCCGCAAACAATGAGCGGACGGAAGGCTCTTACTCTAAATATAGTTCCATCGACGATAAAATTGACCCGCTTCATTTTTACACGACCTATATTAAATTCGGCATCGGCCGCGCGACGTATGACGCCGCGCAGGAAATTCGCAACCGCAAAATCACCCGCGAAGAAGGCGTTGCCCTCGTGAAACGCTTCGACGCCGAATTTCCGAAAAAATATTTCCATGAAATTTTGGAATACATGGGTATTTCGGAGGCGGACTTCAATAAACGAATTGATCAAGGCCGGTCCCCGCATCTCTGGACTCAGAAGAACGGCGAATGGCAGCTCAAACATGCCGTCTGGATGGAACAGGCGGCTGTTAACCGGTAATGAGCGCGCCAAGAATTCTAGCCACGGTGTGCGCCCGTGCAGGATCCAAGGGCGTGCCGCGAAAAAATCTGCGTCCTCTGGCCGGATTGCCGCTGATCGTCCATACCCTGCTGTATGCGAAAGCATCGCCGCAGATTACGGACATTGTGGTATCCACGGATGATCCGGAAATAGCGGAGCTTGGCAAAACATATGGCGCTGACGTGCCTTTTTTGCGGCCGGCGGAGATGGCCAATGACGCGGCGCCTAAAATGCCGGTCATCCGGCATGCCGCCGAGCAGATGGAGGCGTTAAAAGGCTATCGCTACGATATCGTCGTCGATCTGGATGTCACCGCGCCTATCCGTCAGCCCGCCGATCTCGAAGGCGCCCTAGATCTGCTCATCAAAAAAAAGGCAAACGCCGTCCTCTCCGTTACGCCGTCCGCTAAGAACCCTTATTTCAATATCGCCGAAATAGGAAATGATGGATGGGCGCACATTTCGAAGCAGAACGCCGGACCTTTTTTTGCGCGCCAGAAGGCGCCGCAAACCTACGATCTCAACGGCTCTATTTTTGGATTTACACGTGACGCTTTAGAAAAAGCCACGTCGGCCATGATGGAAAGGACGGTGTTGTGGGTTATGGATGAAAAATCAAAAGATGTGGATCGCGAAGTGGATTTCCAGTATCTAGATCTGATTCTAAGGAAGAACCCCGTATGAAAATGTTTTCTTCAGTCCGCTCACCCTATGCGCCGCAAAAAAGTCTCGTCGGCAAAACGGTATGCGTCACAGGCGCCGGCGGCTTTATTGCCAGCCACCTTCTCGAGCGACTCGTCCGTGAAGGCGCAAACGTGCGCGGCCTTCTTCATTACAATTCACGCAATGACTGGGGCCGCGCGGAGAGAATTCCGGCGGATATCCGGAAATCCATCCGCTTCACCATGGGGGATATTCTTGACCCGTCGCAGCTACGGAAAGCGCTGACGGGCTGCGACTATGTGTTTCACCTGGCCGCGCTGATCTCCATCCCGTACTCCTATGACGCGCCAGAAATGTATGTCTCCATCAACGTGCAGGGCACGTTGAATATTCTGGAGACATGCCGAAAGATCGGCATCCAGCGTCTGGTGCATACCTCCACGTCCGAAGTGTATGGCACGGCGCGCTATGTCCCCATTGATGAAAAGCACCCGCTGCAGGCGCAATCTCCTTATTCGGCAACTAAAATCGGCGCGGACAAACTCGTCGAAAGCTACTACAACAGCTTTGCGCTGCCCGTTGTTACCGTGCGGCCCTTCAACACCTATGGCCCACGGCAATCCGCCCGAGCCATTGTGCCGTCCATCATCGCGCAAGCGTTGACGCGCAAAATGGTCGCTATCGGTTCCACCACGCCGATGCGCGATTTGAATTATGTCGAAGACACGGTTGATGGGTTTATCCGCGCCGCCGTCACCTCGAAAGCCGACGGGCAAGTGTTTAATTTCGGCACGGGGAAAGACATTTCGATCGGCGATCTGGCCAAAAAGATTCTCGCCTTGATCGGCAATGACGTGACACTCACCACGGACAAGCAGCGCATTCGTCCGACGAAGAGCGAAGTGATGCGCCTGCAATGCGATTCGCGTAAAGCGGCAAAAATTCTCGGCTGGAAGCCACGGCACAATCTCGACGAAGGATTGTTGAACACCATTGCGTGGATGCGGGAGAATATTCAGCATTTTAAGCCGACGGTCTATAGCAAATAGGCCGTTATCTGGGGGAAAAGCGATGAAAACATTTCAGATCGGAAAACGAAAGATCGGCGTGAGGGAGCGTCCGTTCGTTATTGCGGAAGTCGGCATTAATCACGAGGGCGATTTCACCAAAGCCATCCAGATGGTTGATGCCGCGGCCGCGGCGGGTGCGGATTGCGTTAAATTTCAGTGTCACATTGCGCAGGAAGAAATGATCCCGACCGATATCAAGCCCGGGAAAATTTCCGATGAACGCCTTTACGATATCATCAAGCGCTGTGAGCTGACTGAGGACGAAGAAAAAAAGGTGAAGGCCTATTGCGAGAAAAAAGGCATTCTGTACCTTTGCACGCCGTTCTCGCGCGCGGCAGCCGATCGTCTGGAAGCCATGGGCGTGCAGGGATACAAGATCGGCTCCGGGGAATGCAATAACTACCCTTTGTTGGAGCACATCGCGCGTTTTAAGAAGCCGACGATTTTATCGACGGGAATGAACGACATGCGTTCCATTCGAAAAGCGGTGGAGATTTTCAAAAAACACCGTTGTCCGATCATGCTCATGCATTGCACGTCCATGTATCCAACGCCCTACGAAAAAACCCGCCTGGGTGCTATTCCCGAGCTCATCAAAGCGTTTGGCATTCCCGTGGGTCTAAGCGATCATACGCTGGGAATTTATACGTGCTTGGGTGCCGTCGCTCTGGGCGCCTGCGCGTTTGAAAAGCACTTCACGATCTCGCGCAGCTGGCCGGGACCGGATGTTCCTATTTCCATTGAACCGCAGGAACTGGCGGAGTTAGTCAAAGGGTCAGCGGCAATTCATCTGGCGCTAGGTGGAAGCAAAAGTATTCTGCCCGAGGAGAAACCGGTGATTGAATTCGCTTACGCCTCCGTCGTCACCATCAGCGCCGTGCGTAAAGGGGAAAAGTTAACGGCTGAAAATCTTTGGGTCAAACGTCCTGGAACCGGCCCTTTTCACGCAAAACATTACAAGACGCTCCTGGGCAAACGCGCCGCGCGGGACATTCCCGTGGACGTACAGCTGCAACCTAAAGATATCTTGAATTAAGACTATGCGAAAAATTGCCATCTATACCGGGAACCGGGCGGAATACGGCCTCTTTGTTCCCGTCATCAAAGCCATTAAGGCGTGTCCGGATTTGAAACCCTACCTGCTGGTGTCGGGGGCTCATCTGGATGAAGATTTTGGGTATACCGCGCGTGAGATTGAGAAGGACGGCTTTGAAATTTACCGCGAGGTGAAACTCGAAATGGGCGATGATTCCGTCTATGCCACCGCGCGCGCCATTGGCTCGGGTATTCTCAGCCTCAGCGAAATTTTAAAAGAACTCCGGCCGGATATGTTGCTGGTCTATGCGGATCGTTTCGAGGGCTTTTCCGCGGTGATCACGGGCACGCAAATGAATATCCCCACCGCCCATATTGAAGGCGGCGATATCACGGAAGGCGGCGCGCTGGATGATTCCGTCCGCCATGCCATGACCAAGTTGGCCCATCTGCATTTCACGACCAATGAAGATGCGGCCGAACGCGTCCGAAAACTTGGGGAAGAAGCATGGCGCGTGTTTAACGTGGGGTTTCCCGTTCTTGATCTCATCAAGCAGGGTAATTTTGCTAAACCGGAAGAGCTCGAGAAGAAATACGGTATCGAACGAACCCGGCCCGTCGTCCTTTTTACGCAACATTCCGTAACCACGGAATTCGAAGATGCCATTCAACAGCTCCGACCTTCACTGAGGGCCATTAAACGACTGGCGCAGCAGGGGTATCAAATCATTCTGACGTATCCCAATAACGATGCCGGCGGCAAAAGCATTATTCAGGAAATGGAAGAATTCATGGCCGGCAAAGTGGCGAATGTTCAATGTCATGCCAGTCTGGGCCGTTACAATTACCATGGGATTCTTAACTATTGCGGTAATGTATCCAAAGGCGTCTGCGCGGGAAATTCCTCCAGCGGAATTAAGGAAACGCCCATTTTCGGTTGTCCGACCGTCAATATTGGCTCCCGCCAGCAGGGCCGGCTGCGCGCGGAAAACGTGATGGATGCTCCTTATGATGAGAATGCCATTTATGAGGCCATTGTGCGCTGCGCCTCGGACACGGCGTGGCGTAAGATCGCGCACGAATGCCACAATCCTTATGGAATCGGTAATGCGGGAGACCAGATTGCTAAAACGCTGGCGACTATTCCGCTCGGGCGAAAGCTGCTGCAAAAAAAGATGACTTACTAATGATGCAAACGAATATCGACCAGTTTTGCATATCCGGAACTCACTCCATTCGCGAAGCCTTAGCGCTTTTAGATAAGAACCAGCTGGGCATCGTGCTGATTGTTTCCGACGACAAACACTTATCGGGAACGGTTACCGACGGGGATATTCGTCGCGCCGTGTTGGCCAGTATTGATCTCGCGCAGCCGATCAGCGTTCTTCTTGGCCGGAAAGCCGCGCAATACGTGAAACCCATTACGGCGCGTGAAGGATTGGCACCCGCTGTCTATATTGAAATTCTTCAGAAAAATGGAATTCTGCATTTGCCCATTGTGGATGAGGAAGACCGGATAAAGGGACTCCTTCGACTTGCGGATTTAATTCCGGATATTCCACTGCCGATCCAAGCCGTGGTGATGGCCGGCGGTCAAGGCCGGCGTCTGCACCCACTGACGGCCGATACGCCGAAGCCCATGCTCCATGTCGGAGAAAAACCGCTGATGGAAACGATGCTGCACCAGCTGCGGCAATCGGGCATTAAGCACGTCAACATCAGCACCCATTTCAAGCCGGAAAAGATCCAGGAACATTTTGGCACGGGGAAAGATTTCGACCTGGAGCTTTCGTATCTGATTGAAGAGCGTCCGCTGGGAACGGCCGGCGCCATCGGGCTTCTGAATAAAACAACCGATACGATCCTCGTGATCAACGGCGATGTGTTTACGGACCTCGATTTTCGAAAGATGCTCGCCTACCACCGGGAACACAAGGCCGATATGACCATTGCGGTGCGGCAATATGACGTGCAGGTGCCTTACGGCGTCGTTGAATGCAAAGACCATCGCGTGACCCAGTTAACGGAAAAACCGATGTTTAACTTTTTTGTAAATGCCGGAATTTATTTGATCGAACCCGCCTTCGTCGTCTCCCTAGGGAAGGAATCCAAACGCCTGGAAATGACGGATTTGATTCAAGACCTTCTCGCGCGTCATAAGACCGTGGTCAGCTTTCCCGTGCTTGAAGAATGGATTGATATCGGCCGTCCGGAAGATTTTCTGCAGGCGCAAAAAATGATGGAACAGTTTCAGAAGGCGCGTCCATGACCGTCCGCATCATTCCGCGCCTTGATATCAAAGGCCCCAATCTTGTCAAAGGCATCCATCTTGAAGGTTTGCGGGTTCTGGGACAGCCGGAAGATTTCGCACGCTTTTATTACGAACAGGGCGCGGACGAACTTCTCTATATGGATGTGGTCGCCAGTCTGTATCAGCGCAACAGTCTTCTGGATATTGTCGCCCGCACCTCCAAAGAGATATTTATCCCGCTCACCGTAGGCGGGGGATTGCGTTCCCTGGAAGACATCCGCGCCGCCTTGCGCGCAGGAGCGGACAAGGTGTCCTTAAACACCGCCGTTATCGCCAATCCGGAGCTTATCCGGCAGGCCTCCGAAACGTTTGGCTCATCGACGATTGTCGTTTCCATTGAAGCCATTCGTAAACCGGATGGCCGTTATGAGGCGTATACGGATAATGGCCGCGAGCATACGGGACTGGATGCGGTTGAATGGGCGCTGCGGGCGGCGGAGCTGGGTGCCGGTGAATTGCTGGTTACCTCGATTGATCGGGAAGGCACCGCCAAAGGATACGACATCGAGCTGACGCGTAAAATCGCGGATCAAGTCTCCATACCCGTCATTGCCTGCGGCGGCGCGGGGGCGCTTGCGCATGTGGAAGATGTGATTCGTCAGGGGCATGCGGATGCTGTAAGCCTGGCCTCGGTGTTGCATTACGAATTTCTCCAGCGTAACGCGGCGGCTTTTCCGAATGCCTCCGGTGGTGAGCTTGGGTCGCGCGTGCAGCCGGCATCCTTGAAACAAATCAAAACGCAACTGACCCATCACAATATTCCGTGCCGCATCCACAGCACGGAGGTGCTTCATGCCTGAGGCGTCCAAAGTCGCGATTGTTGATTACGGGCTTGGGAATGTCTTCAGCATCTTGCGCGCGTGCGAACGGAGCGGAATTTCCGCGACGCTCACCCATCAAAAAAACGAAATTCTCGCCGCCGATGGCGTTATTCTTCCCGGCGTCGGCGCTTACGGCGACGCCATGGCCACGCTGCACCGGCTTGATTTGGTCAGCGTCCTGCGAGAGGTCGCGCAGCAGGGCACTCCGTTAATGGGAATTTGCCTTGGCATGCAATTGTTATTGACGGAAAGTTATGAATTTGGAAAGCATCAAGGGCTCGCGATTATTGAAGGCGACGTGGTGTGCATGCAGGTCAAGCAGCAGGGGGAATGGGCATATAAAATTCCCCAAGTGGGCTGGAACCGGATTTGGAAGCCGGGTTCTGAGGCCACGTCCGGATCTTCGGAATTCGTAACTCCCGCGCTCCTGGCGGGAATCCCGAATGGTGAGTACATGTATTTTGTGCATTCCTTCCATT
>Ga0206844_10107_pt1 | contig 29311 bp, 27 predicted proteins | sample Alteio_BWOrgCont_22_FD_152907 | JGI IMG/M metagenome (GOLD analysis project Ga0206844, IMG submission 152907) | Enriched cells from forest soil in Barre Woods Harvard Forest LTER site, Petersham, Massachusetts, United States -... | ecosystem: Environmental > Terrestrial > Soil > Temperate forest >...
CGAAAACGCGCTTGTACGCCGCCTTTCCAGGCGCCGTTGCCGTCCGTCGGCACGTAGTCTACGGCGCTTGCGCCAATAGACAAGAGGCCACTATCAGCGGACGCTGAAGGTGCCATCCACAAGGTTGAACCTAACAGAACCAAGCTAAGGTAAAACGACCGTACTGAAAAATTAAGTGTATTCATCGTTCCTGTATGACGTTGGATCGACTCAAAAGGTTACGTTTTTTTCCGAGTTTATGGTTTGATTTCGGCGGGCATCTGCTCCGGTTTTCTTAACAGGCTCTTCGCGCTTCCGGTTTGGAATTTGAGCGAGATGGAAATGCGTTGTGTCATCCCCAGCGAACCCAACGGGACCATGGCGTAATCGATGGAGGTGGTTTGAAAATTTAATCCAAAGCCGGCGGTTACGCCGGTAATACCGTCAATGTCGCTGGAGGTGCGCGCATTATATCCTACTCGCCCCGCCAGCGTCCAACCGCCAATTTTCCAAAGATATTCCGACCCCATCGCTGCATAGGGATTGTTATCGATTGGAAAATTCAGATCAAGCATGGCATTCCAAGCGGGCGTGAGCCGATAGGCGCTTCCCATTTTGAGATTGAGCGGAAGACCAAAGGATTCCTGATCAAAAGTCATTCGTCCGCCCAGGTTGCTCGCCACAAAAGCCAGGCGCAGCCGATCCTGAACGTAAGCGGGGGAAAGAATCCCGATATCGACCGCTCCTGTTTGCGCGGCGTCGAGCAATTGCGACCGGATGAATTTTCCAGCCAATCCCAAACCAAATCCGTTCCATGTATGCGCGTAAGCCAACGAAGCAGCTAAATCATAAGGATTGAAAGTGCCGATACTCGTTCCTGTCGTATCTGTTTGCGTGATACTGCCGCCAGAAAAATACTGAAGTCCGCCGCCAAAAACGCCGGCGTCGCCGGTGTTCTGCGCATAGCCCGCGAAGTCAAAATACGTGGGATTAAGATACGGCGCATGCATCACAGTGAGGGACGCTGTTTTCTCCGGGATTTGCGTCAGTGCGGCAGGATTCCAATAAATCGCGCTGGCGTCATCGGCTAGAGCGGAATATGCTTCGCCTAACGCTTCACCACGCGCCCCTACTCCCAGTTTAAGAAAGTTTGCTGTTGTTGTGCCCGCAGCGCTTGAACTGAAGGCCGCTTGCGCAAAAGCATCGGACGCTATCCCCACCTGTAAGGCCAGGACTGCGCTCGCCCACGCCCGATAAAATCGCTGGCTCATCGCTGAATGACCACTCGAAGCATGTTCTTGTCGCCTGCCCCCTGCACCAATACAAAGTAGAGACCGCTCGCTACTTTCTGCCCAGACTGATTGGTGGCATCCCAACTAGCCATCCCAGCCGCATCGGCTGACAGGTCCTTCACAAGCTCTCCGGTCAGTGTGTAGACACGGATTCGCGAATTGCCAGGCACATTAGAAATGGTGATCGATGTCTCGCCCAAAGCGGGCCGAAATGGATTGGGATAGATTTTCACGTCGTCTAACGTACTCGGGGCGACAGCTCCCATGATCTGATAAAGCGAGAAGTGATTGACCTTGGCGGTGACGATGTCGTTGACCGTGTCCACTTGAGAGACATAGGGCACCCACACGTTTCGAGTGGCGTCATAACGCGCCAGCACGAGCTCGTCCTTATTCAGACCCGTGACATCGGAATCCTTAAATGGAATGGACAATGTGACAGGTTGCGAAGGTTCCTGAGTCTCGTTGAGACTGATCTGGATGCCCACGCTTGTACCCTGGAACTGGCCCACATTGGAAACTGCGCCGGGAAAACTGGAGGGCTCCTGAACGGTTATCACGACCGATTCTGGGAAACTCTGAGCGGGAACGAAGAGAGTTATAGGACCGTCTGGTCCATTAAAAACAATGGTTTGACCGCTGGTCGGGTTGACGCTGATAACTGTATTCGGGTTGGGCAAGGTAACACTCGAAAGGGTTATATCGGGACTCGTCGCGATGCCATTTCCATTTATCGCCCACACATTCACGAAATACGTTGCGCCGGCGGAGAGGTTTGAGAAGACGGCGCTGGTTGCTGTGCCGCTCAGTGTCGTAGTCGATGTTCCGGTTTGCCAGAGCTGAGCTTCGTAGGAGGTCCCCGCCGGGTTACCCTGACTGTCCCAAGAAAGCGTGATCGAGGATGTGCTGACCTGAGAGACCGCCGAGCCGATAGGCGGGAGGGCCAACGTGTAACGAGTGAGGGGTGTGGAGGTAGATGCCCCTGAAACATTAAAGGCCGCGACGCTATTCGCATAGGCGGTATTCGTGGAAAGTCCAATCTGCGTGAAGAAGGTCGTCGAAGTGTTCAGGTTGCCGGAAACAGTTCCCCCCGTTGAAGAGACAACCGTGTAGCCGGCTGCGTTAGGCACGGCGTCCCAGCTCCAAGTAATCGAGGAAACACCGAGCGCGATCGCGGCTAACGTGGGTGCCGCCGGCGGCGGTCCCAAGGTGACGGTCGAAGGCAGCGTTGTGAAGGCGGTTGCGACGCCATCGCCATTGAGTGCCTCGACCCGCATGTAGTAAGTCGTACTTGCTTGAAGCCCCGATAAAATCCCTGACGTTGCCGTGGTTGCAGAGGAAGTGTCGATCGAGCCGAATCCGGAGCCAGCGCTGGCTTGAACCAGATAGGACGTTCCAGGCGGGTTACCGTTAGCACCCCAATGGGCGATCATTTGCGTGGCTTCAACACCGGTCGGACTGGCCGAGCTTGGCGCACTGGCTAGCATGTAGGTTGTGACAAACGTGGAAGGGGAAGCTCCCCCGTTATTGAAGGCCTCAACGCTGTTGCTATAAGCGGTATTAGTGGAAAGTCCGATTTGCGTGAAGAAAGTTGTCGAAGCGCTTAGGTTTGCGGAGATACTGCCACCTGTCGATGAGAGAACCGTGTAGCCGGCCGCGTTGACTACGGCGTTCCAGCTCCAGGTGATTGAGGAAACGCCGAGCACGATCGCGGTCAACGTAGGCGCCGCCGGTGGCGTTGCCAAGGTCACGGTCGAAGGCAAACCCGTGAATACTGTCGCGACACCGTTGAGATTCAGTGCTTCCACCTGTAGGTAGTACGTCGTGTTCGGCTGAAGGCCGGCCAACATTGCTGACGTTGCGGTGGTATTGGACGACGCATTGACGATTCCGAAGCCAGAATCGGTGCTTGCTTGAACCAGATAGGACGTTCCAGCCGGGTTGCCGTTGGCACCCCATGCGGCGGTCATTTGCGTAGACTGAACTCCGCTTGGATTGGCGGATGACGGCGAGCTGGCTAGGGTGCATGTGGAGACGCTATTCGAGATAGCGCTTTCGCCATACAGAACAGCCGTGACTTGGCGTCTGTAGATGGTGTTGGTGGATAGGGTGATCTCCGTATAGGACGTGGAAGCGATATTGCTGGCGATGAGAGAAGAGTTGTTAGCGTTATATAAATTGTACGTAGCGCCTGTGGCGTTGCTCCAGGTCCACGTCACACTGGAAGTCCCTTGCGGAGTTCCGGAAATAAGCGTGGGAGGTTGAAAGACCAATGTTTGTGTCGATCCGTTTGCGCTGAAATTCGTAAGGATGCCATCACCATTTTCAGCGCGAATTCGGAAATAGTACAGCGTCCCGTACATGAGATTCATAAATGTGGTTGTTGTATCGGTGAAGTTCGAAGTAAAAGCAATCGGAGTACTGACTCCGCTGCTGAAATCAGAAACGGTTGATTGTGTGACTTCATAGGGAGTTCCCATTGGGTTGCTTTGGGCGCTCCATGTCAGCGTTGCCGAAGTGAATTCCACATTGCTGAATACAGGGACTCCAGGTACGGCGGCCCACGTGTACGCGGTTGCCGCGGCGGTTAAACCTGACACATTCTCACCGAATGCTTGAATGACGCGTTCGTAGGCTGTATTGGGAATCAATCCCATTTCTGGATCAATCAAGCCGGATGTTCCTAGAGGAGCAATGTACCCTCCTGAAGGCGAAGTGAGAGCATAATCGTCTGCGCCCAACGGTGCATCCCAAGTCCATGTAATGGAAGTGCTTCCTGTTGCGGTTGCCGTCACATTAGTGGGAATTAATATGCCGGGCGTCAAGAGAGTGCCAATGGGGCTATAGGTTCGCACGCCTGCCTGATTCCTCGAAGCAATAGTGAAGTAATACGAACTGCCTTCGGCCAGGCCCGAGAAAAACGTGGTTGTCGACGTAAAATTTCCGTTGTAGTAAATTAAATAGCCCCCGCAACCATAACAGAAGGCTTCGGTAATTTCATAAGGTGTTCCGTCAGGGTTGCCGTTCGCGCTCCAATTGACGGTGGCCGAGGTGAAGGCCACATTCGTAAATGTAGGGGCACCGGGAGGTAGTGTTAACGTATAGCTGGACGTGGCCGCGCAAAGCGGACCTTGCATGCCTCCCACAACAGCAGCGACCATTCGTCCGTACAGGGCATTAATCGCCAATCCTGTATCAGTGAAACTGCTTGCCGAAACAGAAGTGACGAGCGTTGAGGGTGAAGTGGCGAGATACACGTTGTAGGAAGTGGCGTTTGGCACCGGGTTCCATGCCCAGGTGATCGAAGTGGCGGTCACTTGGTACGCCGACAGCCCCGTAACCTGGTTGGAGGGATCCGTTACGATGGAGGCGGGAATTGTCAGAACATAATTGGGCGGAGATTGCGTCACATAATTAACGCTGTATAGAGAACCTACCCTGACGTAATAGGTTGTTGAGGAAGCAAGCCCCAAACCGGAAAGTATCGTTGTTGTGCTATAGGCCGCAGTTTGGGTAAACAGGGATCCTGAAAAATCGGAAGCGGTCGATGCGTCAATCTCATATCCGGCGAAGCCTTCACCAAAGATTCCCGTCCCTCCCCAAGTAACGGTGATTGAATTGTACGTTTCCGAAGAAATGATGGGATTGACCGGTGGAGGACCGCCCACGCCGCTCACCGGCAAGGTGACGGTTGGAAGAGTGGTAAATGCAGAGGCATTGGATTGCGCATATCCGGCTTGGACGCGTGTGTAATACGTAGTCCCTGGAACAAGGTTTGAAAATGTCCAGGATGTGTTACCTCCTACGGCATCGATAAAGACCGATGTGAAACCTGGATCAGTTGCAATTTGTGTAAGGTAGTCCGTCCCATTTGAATTTCCATTGGCTCCCCAGTTGGCGGTGAACACCGTGGTATAGACGCCAGAAGCGGGAGCAGAACTAGGGGCAGGTAGCTGATCGGCGCGTGCGGAACCTGAAAGCAGGTGAGCGCCCAGAACCAGGAGTCCTGAAAAATAACGCACCCCCCTCATGCCCAAAGTATGGGGCGAAGATAGCGCGAAAACAACCCATAAATCTAATACAAATGAGCTATGAAAATAGGCAGTGCACCGAAGTATTCATAGAAATTAGGGTAGAGAAGGGGGACGTTGATGCAAGATGGCGTTTTTATGAAAACGTTCCGATCCGAACGACTCAACATGCACTCTTGATCAACGCTTCAGAAAAGTTCCTCGGCCATCGCGACGATGATGCCCGCGGGGCCGCGCATGTAGCAGAGTCTGTACTTGTCCTCGTACTGGGCCACCTCGCCGATGAGTTCGGCGCCGATGGCGCGCAGGCTGGCGACCGTCTTATCGACGCTTTCGACGGTAAACATGACGCTCCGCAGGCCCAGGGCGTTTGGTGGGGCGATCACCGGTTCGATCTTGACCAGTTTGGGCTGGCGAAACTTTGTCAGCTCAAGCCGCCCGTGCCCATCGGGGGTCCGCATCATCACGATGTCGACGTGGACATTTTTGAGCCCGTTGACGCGGTCCACCCAAGGTCCCGCGACCGGCATCTCGCCTTCGACTGTCATGCCGAGCGTGGTGAAAAAAGCGATCGCGGCGGCAAGATCATCGACGACGCTGACGTGGTCCAATCGTTTGATCGTCATGCCTCTAGTATAGTAGGCGCGATCGCGCGAACCAAATTCGAGCCGCGGTGTTAAACTTAAGTATGAAGAAAATGGCATTTTCTGTTCTGGATTTGTGTCCGGTGGTGTCGGGGCGGTCGGCGGGGGACTCTCTGCAAGAGACGCTCGCGCTGGCGCGGCATGCGGAAGCGCTGGGGTTTGCGCGCTATTGGGTGGCCGAGCACCACAGCATGGAAGGGATCGCCAGCTCGAGTCCCGAGATCATCATCAGCCATATTGCGCAGGCGACCCGGACGATCCGCGTGGGATCCGGCGGGATCATGCTGCCGAACCATGCGCCGCTGCGTATCGCGGAAGCTTTTCGGACGCTGGAGGCGTTTCATCCGGGCCGGATTGATTTGGGTCTGGGCCGCGCGCCGGGGACGAACACATCCACGACTCGCGCGCTTCGCCGCGGCAATGACGGCGACGATTTTCCCGCGGAGCTGGAGGCCCTGCAAGGATATCTGGGCAGCCACTTCGTAAAGAATTCTCCTGTCGAGCAGGTGGTGGCGATGCCCGTGGGCGCGGGCCGCCCGGAGATTTGGATGCTGGGCAGCAGCGATTTCGGCGCGCGCCTGGCGGCCGCCCAAGGATTGCCGTTTGCCTTCGCCCAACATTTCTCACCGCTTCCCGCCAAGGCCGTGATCCAGCTTTACCGCGATTACTTCCAGCCGTCCGCCGCTCTAGCCCGCCCCAGGGCGATCGTCGCTCTGCATGTGATTTGCGGTTCGACGGATGCGGAAGCGCGGATGCTAGCGTTGCCCTCGGACATTGCGTTCTATCGCTACCGCACCACCGGACGCAGCGTTCCTTTGCCCACCCTGAACGAAGCCGCAGCCTCGCCCTTAAACGAACCCGAGCGCCAGCGCCTGGCGTCCATGTCGATGCACAAGCTGGTGGGATCGCCGGAGACCCTGAGCAGAGAACTGACCGGATTTCTAGCGGACGCCGGCGCCGACGAAGTGATGATCCTCACCATGATCCCAGACCCCACCGCGCGCCAAGCCTCCTACACCCGAATCGCGGAAATCCTGACCTAACCGTCAACTCACCTGAAAAATAAATGAATATTTTCCGTCCTGATTCGCTCTAACAGAGCGGGAGGGTCATCATGGATCAATTCATTTCAGAACAGCACGTTCAAAATCGCATTTACAGAATTCGTGGACGGCAGGTCATGCTGGATGCTGATTTAGCGGAGCTCTATTTCGTCCCAACAAAGTCACTGAATTTAGCGGTTCGCAGAAATGCCATCCGCTTCCCGGAAGATTTCATGTTCCAACTATCTTCCCGAGAAGCAGGTGTCTTGAGGTTTCAAATTGAAACCTCAAGTTGGCTACCTATCCATAAAGAGTTGCGTATAATTTCAGAAAGGAAACCTATGGTAAACCATCCCTCAAGCCGTGCGATCGAAAACCTTCAGGCTGCCATGAAACGGGCGATGGCCATTCGTCCTAAGGTGGGAGGCTTTCCCGTCCTTGCCGAAGTTCTGCGGCAAGCCGGCGTGCGGCGAAACATTTGGAACCTGCCGTCAGCCGAGAGCCTTTATCTGACCGATCAGGGCCCGATTGTGAATCTCGGCACTCCTCTTGTCACGGGCTTTGCCGAAATTCCCGCCTTTGACCAGGAAGCCTTGATCCGCGCGCTCCGCACCGACCAAGAGGGAAAAAGCATCTTCCCGGAATTTCTAATGGCCAGCTGGAAGGCCGGCGTCATCCGCTACGAGGTGGACTTTGAAGCCCGTCACGTAATCTACTTCGGCGCTTTGGGTGAAAGCTACGTCGAATCCTATCCCGCCGTCCGTTGCGATTGAAAAATAAAATTAATTTATGGAACCAGGCACAGATCTAAAGTTTGAAGCCGCCCGGCGCGGATAATTACGCGGATAGTCCCGTTAAATGAGCGGGTTGATGCTCGGAATACGGCAGGAATGTCCATGTGCCATCGTAAACGGCCTTGCCATAAACGATCGGGCTCTTGTAGGTGACCGAGTTGTAGGGAAGGCTGAATAAGAGTTCAAGCCGCCGCGCGGTGACAAGTTTGACGTGTGACCAGATCACCCGTTCGTTGGTTTCTTCGGGAATCCATTGAAAAGGATTCACCATCTCAATCGACGCCACGGAAATCCCCATTGTGCGGAGAAAATCTCGCAGAATGGGTTCGATCAACGCCGCGCTTTCGACGGAAGACTTCATGCCGGACGGAATAATAAAGAGCGTGCTTCCGGCCAGGGTCCCCGACATTTTAAAAAGGATTTCTTGGATGGGACGGTGATTTAAATAATCGATATAAGTTCCTTCCCAAATATGCCCCATCGCCCCCTGGTCTCCCAGCGCGACAATCAGCACACATCCGCTCAGGCAGGCCAACAGTGGATGTTCCGTCTGTAGGGCCGCATCATCCGGATGGACCACCTGACTTCCCGCGGCGAAATCGGTGAATACCTTCTTCAATGCGTCTATCGAGTCCGTCCAAGGCGCAAAAGAGGATGCGGTGAGGCTCGGGAGGCTGACGCCGGCACGTTCAGAAAGGACCGCGTCCGTTAAACGAAAGAGCCGCGCGGTCAGCGCCTCATCGTCGTAGTCGTGGGGGTAAAAGCCGCGCTCGGGCGGCAGGGCTTCAAGCGCAATGGCGGATGTGCCACCGTGCGCAGACTGGCCGCTTGATAAGTCCCTGACCGGCCCGGCGTGGAGGAGAAGGATTAACCCAGCAAGCGATCTGATCATAGGAGCAATTTATGAAGTCTGCCGCGATGAATCTATAGGACCATCGGCCAAAATTCACGCTGAATGGGCCTAAGAATGTGTGCAAAGAGAAATTAACGTCCCGTCAGCTGTTGCAGCTTTTCTGGGTAACGGGCTCCCTGCATTTTTATTTTGGAAGAGGCGTCATTAATTTCACGCAGCTCCTCGGGGGTGAGGTCGAGGGATGCGGCGCCGATATTTTCCTCTATGCGATGTAATTTCGTGGTGCCCGGAATGGGAACAATCCATGGTTTTTGGGCCAGGAGCCAGGCGAGAGCAATTTGAGCGGGCGTCGCTTTTTTCTTGGCCGCTACCTTTTTCAGCAGATCGACGACGGCGAGATTTAATTTCCGATTTTCGGGCGTAAAGCGCGGGACGGTGTTGCGGAAGTCTGTTTTGTCGAAGGTCGTGTTTTCATCGATCTTCCCGGTGAGAAAGCCTTTTCCCAGGGGGCTGAAGGGAACGAACCCAATGCCAAGTTCCTCGAGTGTCGGAAGTATCGTCGTTTCCGGTTCCCGCCAAAATAACGAATATTCGCTCTGGAGCGCCGTCATAGGCTGAACGGCGTGCGCACGGCGGATCGTTTGCGCGCCCGCCTCGGAAAGCCCAAAGTGTTTGACCTTTCCCTGTCGAATCAACTCCTTCACCGCGCCCGCCACGTCTTCAATGGGCACGTCCAGGTCCACACGATGCTGGTAGAAAAGATCGATCGCATCAATCTTGAGCCGCTTCAAGGAGGCCTCGGCGACCTGCTTGATGCGTTCGGGCCGGCTGTTAAGACCGTCGCGGCGCTGTCCCTTGGAATCAATATCGAAGCCGAACTTCGTGGCGATGACCACTTGTTTTCGCAACGGCGCAAGTGCTTCGCCCACCAGCTCTTCATTAATGAACGGCCCATAGACCTCGGCCGTGTCGAAAAATGTAACGCCGCGTTCGACCGCCGAGCGAATGAGGGCGATCATCTCCTGTTTGTCCGCCGCCGGACCGTAACCGAAGCTCATCCCCATGCAGCCGAGACCGAGCGCCGAAACTTCTAAATTACTGCGTCCTAATTTACGCTTTTGCATGGTTATGGTTCCTCGGGCATTTCAAACACCTGACGAATCTCAATCACATCGTCCTGCTCCGCGGGACAGCGCTTCATCCATTCCACCACTTCTTCTTTGGACTTCGCTTGAAGCATCCAATAACCGCCAAGCACTTCCTTGGCTTCCACTGATGCGCCATCCGTGACTTTGGCTTTTCCGCCGGCAAAGGTTATCCGCGCGCCCGTGGTCAGCGGGTGCAGGCCGTTGAGGGAGATTATGGGGCAGGCTTTCGCCAGTTCATCGTTGAATTTGCCCATCCTTTCCATCGCTTCGGCGGGCGGCACAAAATTCGGGTCGACCTTCTTACCTTTTTGATAAACACCGGGAATCATCAGAACCATGAATCGCATGAGAATCTCCTTAAGAACTATTTTTTACGTGGGACTTTGCCTCCTGCGCGACGGGCTTCCGAAAGACCGATCGCGATCGCTTGTTTGCGACTTGTAACCTTCTTCCCGGAGCGCCCGCTTTTTAGCGTACCTTTTTTGCGTTCGTGCATCGCCTTCTCTACTTTTTCAGATGCCTTCTTCCCATAGCGAGCCATGACGCCTCCTAAAAATAAAAATAAACGCCTTTCATTCTGACGCACGATTAACGTGGATGGTTACCATTGGCTGAGTTCAACCCGGCCGTGTTCATGGAGAGACCGGCGTAAAAATTCATTAGGCCCCTTGACATGCAACCATTTAGTTGCATATATTATTCGCATGCGCACCCCTCTCTCGGATTTCAAAGCAGACACAACCGCCGATCTCCTTTTTAAGGCGCTGGCGGATCCCGGCCGGCGACGGCTGCTGGATCGCCTACGGGTTCGAGGAGAACAAACGCTAGGCGATCTTTGCGAAGGCATGGATATGTCGCGGCAGGCGGTCACGAAGCATCTGGTTCAGCTCGAAGAAGCGAACCTGGTCGCCGTTCATTGGAAAGGGCGGGAAAAATTACACGTCCTGAACCCCGTTCCCATCCATGCCATCGCCAAACGTTGGATTGTGCCGTTCGACCATCCGCGCCTGGACGCCCTTTGGAATTTGAAAAAACAATTGGAGGATTAACCATGGCAACCAAAACCGAAACGCAGACGTTTGTATACGCGACCTACATCCGCACGACGCCGGAAAAATTGTGGGAGGCGTTGACGCAGGGCGGGTTCAGCGAGAAATATTGGAAGGGCTACCGCATTGAGTTGGAACAGCGGGCGGGCGGGCGCGTGCGAATCCTGCCTCCTTCCGGCGGAAGAGCGATTTGGAATGAGTCCGGTAAAGTGTTGGCCTGGGAGCCGATCCGCAAGCTGGTTTACGAATTCTCCCAGAACGAGCCGCCGGAGTTGACGGCCAAGCGCGACGGTCCTTCGCGCGTCACATACGAGCTGCAACCCATGAAAAATATGGTTCGCCTGCTCTTGATCCATGAAAACCTCTTGGCCGAAGACACGTCCAAAGATCCGAACGCGGCGAAGGGCATCAACAACGGCTGGCCGGCAATTCTTTGCAGCCTGAAGAGTTTGCTCGAAACGGGGGAGTCCATTCACTTGGAGGCCTGCTCATAAAAATAGATTACACACTTGGCGCCGCCCAGGATCTAACGTTGGAAGGTGACGGCGGCAGGCGTGAAGGCCCAGGGAGCGGCGCTCGCGCAAGAGGTTCCGGGATTTTGCAGTTCGATCTTGAGCGTATCGAGCGAAGCGTCGGTCATTTGCACCAGCACGATATGACCGGCGTAGGCCGGATCCGCGCTGCCGGCTCCGTAGACAAAGTCGATCAACAGCGTGTCATAACAATAGATCTGATTGTCGGTGACGAGGCTAAAGTCGTAGTTGATGCGGCTTCCATCGACGGTTGTTTTGGGCGAAAAGTCATGGGATCCCGCAAAGTTGGGAATCGATGCGCCGACGGAAAACGTGCCCGTCGAGGGATCCACATTGTGATGGATCAAGGCCAGATGCGCATTGTCCGGCGGATAGGGCGCGCCGGGGAAAAACCAGTCGCCCTGCGCCGTCCCGGCAAGGTCCTGCATGATCGTGCCGCAGAGGGGGGCGATCGTGCGCGGGATGAATGTGGAACCGTTATTACCGCCCAGCATCGCGGTATAGGTGGTCCGAAGGCTCGGCGAGAAATAATCGATCGGACAAAATCCGCGATTGAGAACGTGCCGCGCGGGGTCGATAAATCCCGAAATTTGAAACCGCGTATCGATGACGGGGCCAAAATCGACGAGGCCTCCGGTCCCGAGAAGGTCGCCCGCTTTGACGGGGTCTTCCATGATCGTGACGCAGCTCTCGACCACGCCCGGATTATTATCGGTGTTCGATGAGCAAGACGTCGACGACGGACCCGTCGGATGGAGCAACGCCGCCGCTAACGTATCCACGGAAAGATTGATGATGGTGACTTCGGCGCAAGGGGAAAAGGTGAGGTTGTAGAACGCGGGGGCGCCTTTCGCGTTGTCGTAATACGCGGTGACTTGAGTGACCCATCCGTCTCCGGGCGCGTAGAGGTTGATGCCCAGGAGTTCCGTCGACGAGGCGTTAAAGTTGAAATAGGAATGATCGGCCGGGAAGGTATGGCCCGGCGGGAACACGTGCCCCAGGGGCGCGAAGGATACCAACGCCGGGTCCGTGACCGGCGCGCTGGTCAACAGCGCCCGGGAATTCCCGCAAGACGGCAAGGCCGGCATGACGACCCCGCCGGAGTCGATATACTCCGTGTTTGCTTTATTAACCACTTTGGCCCCTTCGGCCGCGGCGGCATTCCCCAAGCCGACATGAAACGCCTGCGCTGGCCGCGCAAGAAGCGCGCCGAACGCGATGATCCACAAGGCCGCGCGATTAGAAGAGATAGACATTGATGGCTGAATTCAGCACGAAATCCAAAGAAGCATCCGACGCGCGCGTCACTTTTTCCTGCAGGCCAATCATATAAGGTCCCAGGTCCGCGTCGATCGCGATCCGGCGCCCGAGCCGGAATTCCACGCCGCCGAACCCGCCGGCGGCATACCCCGACGTTTCTCCAAACCCGGCGATATTGGTGATGGAGTTGGGATTGTTCCCATTGTTGAACGAGCGGATCGACGTATGCACGTAAGCCGCCTCCAGCCCCGCGTAAAACCGGAATCGATGGCGCTCCGAAAAAAACCGATAGCCGCGCAGCCCGAACACATTGGCGCGAACGGTGCCGACATCGGAATCCGCGCTGCCCGTCAAGAAACGCATCTCGGTGGCCCACCGTGGAGTGAGGTGCCAGCGTAATTGCGTGCCCAGATCATTGATGCCGAAGGATAATCGCCTTGGAAGAGCGGGTGTCTCCGGCGCCACAAGCGTAGGGCTGGAAGGAGCGGATTCGTCCTCCCCAATGCCCGGAGCACGCAGATTCAGCGGCGTGGAATCTGAGGGCGCGGACAGGTCCGCGGCTTGCACCGCATCATTGAAATCCAGAAAAGCGACGGCAACCAAGAGGAGCGCTCGGGTTGTGGGACGCGCCAGCATATTTGAGTCTAGTGGCGGATGAGAGGATTATCAAGAGCGAAGTTGGGTTTAAAAAGGTTTTCGGGCTAGGGTAGGAAAATGCGCGCTGCACCCGAGTAAAGGGGCTTCACATTCAATGCGGCGAATCGCCCTAAGAAGAATGTTGCGTTCGGAAGCACGTTTGAGGCTATTTTTAAGATCACCCAATAGCCACATAGGGCCTTCTACCGCAATGACAAGTTCTTTCTGAAAGCCTGCATGGCGAACTTCTTTTTTCAATTCATCGGGCTGGTGAAATAAGCCGTGGTGAACCACGGAGGATAATCAGTTGGATTTTCATGGCGTCCTGTTCTCAGATCCCTTTCCACGATGCGCGCAAAGCGGGGGTTCTTCAAAAAGTGGTGCAGCATCCCGTCAAGAACCGATGCATAGCGTGAGATTCCCGCCGCCACCACGATACCTCCGGGGAACAATACCCTGAAGGCTTCTCGGAGAGCTTTTAGACGGTCGCTTGGTTTGACGAGATGATAAAGCAGTCCCAACAACAACACAACATCGATGCTTTTGTCAGGCCAAGGGAGTTTTCGCGCATCTTCGACCCTCGCACTCTTTAAGGGGTGACGCGGTTGGCGAGCGGAGTGCTGCAGCGCTTCCTTCACATGCAAATCCACGGGATCCACCAGTGAGTGCTGTAATCCTTGGTGGATAACCATAGGGAATAAACCCCCATGCCTCCGCCCACATCAAGGATGACGGCGGGTGGTTTTGGCAGGTGGCGCAAGAGGATATCCTGAGTCCTGTTCGCTCAAGAATTCCTTGCGGAGATGAAACTATTCCTTCGCTTTACGCCCGATCTATAGTGTCGATCAATCGTGGGAGGCAAGCGCATAATCAGCGGACTTCGTAGGCCGTTCATAATTTATGTCGCAGAAATTCGACGAGGGCATAGCCGATGATGGCGGCTATCACGGCAATCGCAAAATTAGTCGTCGTAAAAATATCCAAGATGGCCCAGGTGAACCCTTTTCCCGCTCCCAGTCCCGAACGCTCGAATTCTCCCATCAACAGATTGGAATAAAACAGGAAAATGATGAACCCGATCTCGATGACAGCCCGCCAAATAATTTTATTCATAAGTCGTTTTCTCTCGTGGGCTATATTATTCTGTATTACGGATCAACGCAAGCGCCCTATCTCTATTAGAAGTGATAGCCAATATTGAGCTTGTAATACTCGGAGGCCACCATTTGGTTCCCATTCATCGATTGATAAACGGGAAAGCCGACATCGGCATAGATCTTGAATCGCTGCGTGTCGATTTCAATGCCGGGCGTTAACAGTATGCGTTTAAAGCCGGAGTCCGGCGCATCGGCCAGCGTGCCGCTGTCGCTCCAACGGTACGATCCGACAATTTCGCCAAGCGGCGCGATCTTTATGGCGCCGACGTTCCAGCCGTCATAGTAGCCGCCTACTACGGCGTCAATTTCGGTGCCCGGCGAATACCCGCTGTAATGAAGCATCGGCTGATCGCCCTCTCCGGTCAAGAACCAATTCCAATTGCTGTTGGGAATTTCGCCCATGTGATAACCACCTAATAGTAAATCCGTGCTTCCAGAACCGATCTCCGTATCCGGGTCGAAGTTAGGGTACGTGTAATCTCCCGTCGGCAGGCGAATGCCGAACGTTAGGCCGCTCGCCATGGATGGAGAGAAACCCGAATAGATGCCGCGAATGCGAATATCCCCCATTGCGGAATGCGTGAACCCCTCCACTTGCCCGTCATCTTCCGTGGTTTTGAAGAACCGATCGGTAAATGGAAGTTCGCCATCGATCCCCCAACTCCGGTTAAACATGTACTGCGCGCTTATAGAAAAGAAGTCGGACACCAGTTTTTTATCGGGATTATTATCCGCGTTTGAAGGCGATGTCCCGCTCCAGTTCCGATCTTGATTCAAATAGTCATATTCGGTATAGATCATGCCGCCGGGATGGGTCGGGATCATCGAATTCGTCCCTACTTCAAACACACCGCAGCCGCAAGCGCAAGCCCAAAGAGCGTTTGGGGCGAATAGAACACCCAGCATCATGACGGATAAGACATACATGCTCACGAACATGTGAAAACGTTTCATAAAACCTCCGATAGAAAACAGTCGAGGGGAAAAGAGAAACGAACCGGATGGCTAAGAGAGGACGTTTTTTGGCGGCGGTGAATCTGTAAACGCAACACTAAGGGAAGCGAATGCAACCGGGGCGAAAAAGTGAGAGGCGACCTTCCGGGTTGGAACAAGCGGCTGAGCTTTTTGCAAAGCGCTATCCGCGGGGTTGACCATCGAAGGCGCTTTTAATGACGGTCCCGTTTGTGAAGCCTTCTTGATTTTCAAACAAAGCGCGCAGGGATGTTGCCCATCGAGCGTCTTTTGCAGGGAACATTGAATCGTCGCATGGTGGGAAAACGTCATGAACATTTGTGTCCAGGCCATGGTTTGAATAACAGGAAGGTGCGCGTCCAATGATAGGAGAAACGAACCGACGACCAATAAGCGCGTGGCGCGGCGCAACATGCGGCTATCGTAGCAATCTTCTGAAAACCCTTGCTACCTCGCAGGATAGGGGGCAACTTCTATCTATGAATGGTGGTCGTGGAACTCTATGAGGCTTAATCGGCTTTTTCTGCTCCTTGGCGTTGGCATCATCATGCCAAGCATTTTCCTTATGTATCTCGGCTTTTCTTCTCTGCGGGCGGAAAAACGGCTGCGGGAAAAGGAAGTCACGGAGCGCTTAGGCACAAGCGTGGATGCCTGGATGCTTCAGGTGGAAGCATCGCTGCAAGCGGCGATGGAGGCGCACGAAGGCTGGCAATTCAGCGCTGTCATGGACGCGCAAGGGCATTGGATCGATCCGTTCCGACAGGCTGTGGAATTTTCCTGGCCTGCCTTGACTGCGCGGCGCGTCGCGCGTCTGGCGGCCATCGAGCACACGGACGTCATCCAAAAGGATTATCTCAAGGCGGCCGACGACTACGACTTACTGGCGTGGAATCTCGAGAGTCCGCCATGGACCGCGGAGTTGCTGCTGCGCGCCGCCCGCTGCCGGCGTAAAGCTCAAGCCTGGGCGCAGGCCGAGGAGTCCCTCGATCATGTTAGCCGGCGTTATTCCGACCTGCACAACGAACACGGCGTTCCCTTTGGGCTTCTGGCCGCTACGGAACTTGCCGAAATCTATGCCGCTTCGAGTCACATTGATCGCGCTATTAATAAAGCCCTGGATATTCTCGCGAATCTCGAGCGCCGGGCGTGGGTCGTGTCGTGGACGGATGAGAAATTATTTGCGCAACGCTTGCATGCGCATTTGCGCGAGTGGGCTCCGCATATGACGGAGGCTCAAGAATCGCGCTGGCAAGATCTCGCCCAATCGCTCAATGCGCGCGCGGCGCGGGTTCAGATGTTGGAGCAGTGGCAGACCGACGAGTGGCCGCGTATCCAGGCGATTTTACGCGCAGGAGGCCGGACGGATCGGCCGACGCTGGTCTGGCCGGCACACAACGACGATTTGGTTCTTTGGATGAATCCTGAAATCGATGCGGACGGCGGCCGGCGCGTACGGACCGAGATCGCCTGGTGCCAACGGGCGACGATCGAAGAGTTGTGGCGTCACAGTATCCGCGGATCTTCTGCCCAAGCGGGCTTCACCGCGCAAATTCAACCCGTCGCCAAAGGCGCGGTGGATGGCGTCAAGCGCCGATTCAACACGATCGCTCCGCCCATGGAGTTGCACATCCGCGCTACGGGCTCAAGCGCCGATGCGTATGTGGCCACGCGAAAAAGAATTTCCTGGGCGATTATCTTCCTGGCCGGCGTGGTCTTTATCATGGCTTTGCGGATCGCCCGGCAGTCTCTCGAGCGGGAAGTGGATGTGGCGTGGCTCAGCGCGCGATTCGTCGACACCCTGTCCCCTAAGATCAAAGCGCTTCCGTCTATCACTGAATTTATCGGCCACAAACTCCGGCTCAAGGGCTACAGGAATCCGCAGGAAGCCGAGGAGTATTACGCCCTGCTCAGGGAAGACACCTTCCGGTTAAAAAACATTATCGAGGAAGTTCTGGACTTTTCGCTCATCATGGGTGATCGCGCTCCCTATCCTCCGTTGCGATTCGATTGGGCGCCTTCCCTGCGCCAGGCGATCGACGGTTTTCGGGAAAGCGGCCTTGGCCGCGGCGTCGCGATCGACGTCGCCTCGTCATTGGCCGCTTGCCTCATCGAAGGCCATGAGGAGGCGTTATCGCGCGCGGTGCTGATTCTGCTGGAGAACGCCGTCCAGTATTCCCCGCCGGATCGCGTGGAACTTCATGTCCTTATGCGACGGGAAGGGGACCATGTTCTGTTGGATGTCGTGGATCACGGCGATGGGATTTCTCCGAGTGAGCAGGCGTTGGTGTTTGATCGCTTTTACCGCGGCGCCTCCGCTCAAGAACGATCCATCCCCGGCGCCGGCTTAGGATTATCCGTCGCGCGCTATATCATCCAGGCCCACCATGGGACGCTCACGCTCCAGAGCACGTTGCGCAAGGGCAGCACCTTTACCGTGCGATTACCGCTATTTCCGATTCAATGAGAACCAACCGGGATTTAACGTTCTCAAAGTGGAGTACACTTACGCCGGTGAATAAATGGATAGGACTCTTGTTTCTCTTATGTTCCGTCGCGAACTCTTATGGTTCTTCCGGGACGGAAGGGGCGGCCTTTTTAGAGATTCCCGTCGGCGCGCGTCCTGCCGCTTTCGGTTCCGCTTACTCCGCTTTGGCCACCGACGCTTATGCTCCTATTTATAATCCCGGCGCTCTCGGATTTATTCGTTCGGATCAATTGACCGCCATGCATTTGTCCTATCTGGACTCCGTTGATTATGAATATGCTGGCTACGTGCATCCGTTCTCGCCAAGAGATGCCATCGGCGCATCAGGACAGCTTCTTTTGCCGGGATCCATTAATGGCACTGATATCAATGGCAACTCCATCGGATCCGTGAGCGGTCACTATGGCGCTTATTCCGTGTCATATGCGCATACCTTTGAAGATATCGCCGTAGGAATCACGGGGAAATGGATCAATGCGGCCATCGGCGACGCCGGCGCCAATGCCTTCGCCACCGATATGGGAGCTTTATATAAGGCCAATGATCAGCTTTCCTTGGCGGCGGTGGCCGCTAATCTGGGCGGTAAATTGACGTTTGTAAGCCAGGCGGACGACCTGCCCACCGAGCTCCGGTTAGGCGCTGCCTACTCACTGATGCGGAAATGGATTGTCTCCATAGAAACCGGTTATCAAACCGAGGGTCTTTTTGTCGTCCGTGGAGGCGTGGAATGGACCCCCACTCCTTTTCTTTCTTTACGCGTGGGATACAGAACCGATACGACGGATAACCTTTCGGCTCTGGCCGGATTTACCACCGGGTTAGGACTTCATCTGTGGGGACAGGAACTGGATTATGCCTGGCTCCCCTTGGGAGATTTAGGAAATACGCAATATGTGTCCCTGACTATTCGGTTTGGAAAAGGAACGCAGACTACCAATTTGCAGCGAGCCCCCAAAACCAATAGCTACTACAATGACCTGTCTAAAGACGATGTTGAATAAAACGGTAAAAATCGGCGGGGTCCTGTTGGGCTTGGGACTTCTCATGGCCTCTCGGGCCTTGGCGGATGACCGGGTCATATTAGCCGGGCATGTTCCAAAAATACTGGAAAGCGCGGTGAAGCTAGAGAGGGTCTCCGCCGATGAACAAGTCCAAATGAGTTTAGTGCTCCGCGTCGATCAAGACCTCTTAACCCAGACGTTAGAAAACCTCTATGGTCCCCATGCTCCGGCGCAAAAGCATTTCTTAAGTTCTTCCGAATTTGCGCAGCAGTTCGGGCTGGCGGATAAACGGGAAAAAATAAAAGAGTTTGCCCGAGCGAATGGATTCACTGTCGATACTTCCGATGATCGGTCGGATAGCATGGTGGTCAAAGTGTCAGCACAAGCCGGTGTTGTTGAAAACGCATTCGGCGTTCAACTGAATCATTATCGGGGAGCGGATGGACGGGTCTTTCGGTCGAATAATACGGACCCTCTGATTCCTGCTTCTTTGGCGCCGCACCTCTCTGCCATCCTTGGACTTTCAAACAATACGGGCGTCCTGCATCCGCATATCCGCGCGGCCACGCGAACCGACGCTGCTACTCCTTCGATCTCCGGAGCGACGGGGCCGGGCGGAGCGTTGGCTCCGGCCGATATTAAAACCATTTATGCCTTAAGCCAGACGGCGCATACCGGTTCCGGACAGACGGTCGCTCTTGTAGAACTCGACGGCTACGCCCCTTCCGATATTTCCCTCTATAAAGCGGAGTTTAGTCTTCCGAATATTACCGTCACGCCTGTCAGCGTGGATAGCACTCCCAATTTATGCGGCACAAATCAAAATCTGACTTGTAATGCCGCCACAGAGTCGAGCGATTCAGGCATGGATGAAGTGGCGCTGGATGTCGATATGGTGATGGCGTTGGCTCCCGGAGTGTCTCAAATTCTGGTTTATGAGGGCATCAACACACTAGCCGGGGGTGTTGACGTCTACAATAGAATTGCGACGGACAATACGGCGAAAGTCATCAGTACTTCTTGGGGCCAGGACGAACAAGATCTGGGCCTCCTTGGTCTAACTTTTAGCCATTCGGAATCTCCAATCTTCCAGAAAATGGCGACCCAGGGTCAGACGTTTTATGCCGCTTCTGGAGATTGCGGCGCCTATGGGAAAGTAGCCGGCAATTCTTGCATCACCAATGCCGGTTTTCATGTCGATGATCCCGCCGCACAGCCCTATGTGACGGGGGTTGGAGGGACCAGTCTGTCCGGAACTCTTCTGTCGCCTACAGAGGTGGTATGGGATACGACACATGGGAGCGGTGGCGGCGTAAGCACGGACTGGACGGGTACCAATTTTCCAAGTTACCAAGTGGGCGTGGCGGGGACTGCTTCTCAAACAGGTCGGAATATCCCGGACGTCGCGCTCAATTCCGATCCTTCCTCTCCCTACGCTATTTGCGTCGCTGGAACTTGCTCAAAGGCCTTTGGCGGGACCAGCGCGGCCGCTCCTTTATGGGCGGCATTTACCGCCTTAATCAACCAACAGCGCGTGACGGTAGGACTAAGCACTCTTGGGTTTGCCAATCCAACGCTGTATCCACTGGGGACGGGCAGCTCGTATCACAGCCTCTTTAACGATATCACCTCAGGCAATAATGGATTGGGAGGCGCAGGCTTTAACGCCGGTTCTGGTTATGACAATACGACAGGCTTTGGATCTTTTAAAGGCGACGCTCTCATTAGCGCGCTTTCGGTTGTGCCACCTTCCCCGGCGCCACCACCACCGCCGACTCCCGTGCTGCCTCCCGTATTGATCCTGCAACCCGTCAGTCAATCGGTGAATCTCGGCGAAACGGCGACATTCAGCATTCAGGCCACAGGTTCCGGCTTAACGTACCAGTGGGAAGAGCAGCCCTCTGGAAACGGCTCCTTCACCGTCATTGCCGGCGCGACGAACTCAGGCTATAGCACGCCGCCTCTGACGGTGGGGGATAATCAAACCCAGTTTGAATGCGTGGTGGCTAACACAGCGGGATCCGTGACTTCTAACGCCGCGACGCTCACGACCATTACTCCGACGGGCTTGTCCGCGTTCCTTGTTTATCCCAATCCCTGGGACGTCCGTAAGCATGCCGGCGTTCCGATCCATTTTGCCGGCCTTCCGGATGGGGCGACGGTTAATCTTTTTACAATCTCCGCTCACCACGTGCGAACGCTCGCCGCCAGTGGCGGCAAGGCCGATTGGGACCTCACGAATGATTCAGGACAAGCCGCGGCCTCCGGGTATTATCTCTACATTATCACGAACAACCAAGGAAGCAAGACGACCGGAAAAATCGCCGTCATTCGCTGATGAATTGCCGCTAAATTGTTTTCGCCCGCAGGATGTGAATGCCGCTAGACGCGGTTTTTCCTTCGGCCAGCATTCGTGCAGCCAATACATCGGTTTCTGTGATGATCATCTTCTGAATGGAAGTGGGGAAAAGGCGTGCTAGTGGGACCAACAGCGTAGTCGCGATGCGTTCTCCCAAACGGAATTCTCGGCGCGGACCCGCCAAGAGCGCCGGTCTGAAGATAATGAGAGAGCGAAGACCTAACGCTTTGACTTGATTTTCCGTGCGGCCTTTGACCTGATTGTAAAAGAACAGGGAGTTCTCATTCGCGCCCATCGCGGAAATCAAGGTGAAGGAGTGCGCATCATGCGCTTTCGCAATCTGTGCAAAGGCGATCACCGCGTCGTGATCCACGTTTTCGAAGCTCTCTTTGCTGCCGGCCTTCTTGATCGTCGTTCCCAGGCAACAGAAATAAAATCCACCGCGAATCCTGGGCGCGATCGATGGCAACTCCGCCAGATCGGAAACCAGGATTTCCGTTAGCTTTGGATTTGAAAGATTCGACGGCTTTCGCGAAATAGAAATAGCGGTCGTTATGTCCGAATCGGCTAAAAGCCGGCGCAGCAGAAACGACCCTGTAAGGCCAGTGCCACCGATGAGTGTTGCGATCACGCCAAAGTGTACTCATTACAAGCGCTGGCTCTTAGCAACGGGTATCACATTATCCGTTGGGCCGATCGTGCGATGACGTATTGGGTGATCTCCGATTTAAACGCCAAAGAATTGAACGATTTCGCGGAGCTGCTGCAATCCAACCCATCGTAGAGATGAAAAAAAATCCCCGTCGCCGAGTTGGATGTTTAATCCAGGACGGCGACAGGGAATGAGAACGACGTCGAACTAAAGGACGAGCCTGTGACTAATGGGCCTGAATGGAATCGCCGGAGACCACGAGTTCGACGCGCCGATTGCTCTGGCGGCCTTCCGCCGTGTCATTGGAGGCAACCGGCTTTGTGCTTCCAAAGCCGCGCGACACAATGGCGTTCGCCGACACGCCCTGGCTGATGAGATAATTGCGCGCCGCCTGCGCGCGATTTTCAGACAAGGTTTGATTGTCCGTATCCTGGCCTACGCTGTCCGTATGGCCTTCGACTTCCAGCTTGAGATCCGGATGCGCCTGAACGATGCCGGAGATTTTCGCCAGCTTCTCACGCGCTGCGGGCATCAAGTCCGACTTGCCCGTTGCAAAGAGCACGCCCGACATGTTGACGATCAATCCACGGGCGCTGTCCCGCGTCTGTAGAATGGTGTTCAACTGCGCCAGCAATTGCGCGCGTAGCGCGGCTTTTTCGCGTTCCGCATTTTGCACCTGCCCGACGGCCACGTTGCGTTCGTCGGCCGCTTGATGCCGGGCCTGCTCGGAAGTTGCGGCGGCGGCGAGGGCGGTGTCACGTCCGGCGTTGGCCTGGCCGGCCGCTTGGATCGCGGCCGCGCTGGCGGATTCTGCCGCTGTGCGAGCCGTGTCCGCTTGTCCTTTTTCTAATTCCGCTTTGGCCTGCGCGGATTCCGCCTGGGCTTGTCCCAGGGCAGCCGTCGTGGCCGCGCCGTTGGCGAGGCCAATCTGGTCGGCGGATTGTTGACGCTCTTTGGCTAAGCCTTCGACTTCCTGGCGCTTGATGGAGACGAGGCGCGCATCTTCGGCTCGCTGGACCGCTTCACGCGCATTCGACGCGCGTCCTTTTTTCCCGCCTTCTTTGGTTTCCGCTTGCGCTAAAAGATCTTGCGCGTTTTTGAACGCGTCCGGCGCATACGTTTCCGCGCCCGCCGCTTTGGCGATGCGGACGGCATTGCGCGCTTCATACACCGCTAAAGGAGTTTTAGAATCCATGGTCATCCCGAGTTCCGACGGGACGATGTTCGTTTCATACTGACCGCGCTGGAGCAACTCGTACTTCGCGTCAATCGATTCGATTTTTCCCTTCGTATCGCTGCGGATCGCATTTTCTAAGACGACCACGTTGCTGGGCTGCGAAACGGCAAAGTAAGGTTCCGCGGTCACGAGCAAGCCAAACGCTTGCAATTGTTCGGTCACTTCCAGGGCGCTGTTGCCATTTTTAACGATCAGTTCGCCCAGGTTGGTCGGCCGTCCTTCCGGTGAAATGGCCCACAGGACGTACGTGAGATATTCCGCGCCAAATTGCGTCGCCGCCGGCAAGTTTTGAAACTCCGCATCAATATTCGTCGCGCCGGCTTTGCTCTTAATTTCGGCCGATCCTTTCGCGTCCGCCAGCAGCACGGTTCCCTTGAAATCGATCATCGTCGACGATTTGAGGTAGCGGTAGTTAATGGCTTTGGCGGAATTTTGAACGACCGTCACTTTGTAAAGCGGAACGGACGCCGGATCAACGAGTGGCACCGCGTACGCCTGCGTCAACAGCATCATCCCGGTGACAAAAACTGCGAACGACTTCATGGTCTTCATACATTTACCTCCCAGTAAATCCGGCTCGAAATTAAACGGTCAGCGATTAAGGGGCTTTGAAGGGCAAGGCCTACCCGTAGGAATGTGCAGAATTAGACACCGTTCCCACTAGACGGGATACAAATTAAAGAGAGAGCGGATGGCGGCGCGACTGGTTCGCTACGGAGAAGAATCCAGCTCCAGGGAAACCAACGAAGGACCGACCAAGTGTCCGATGCGGTTCCCTGTCTGATAGAGGACGATGCTGAACCCCACAAATGCGACGAGCGCTACCGTAAATCCCCAAAAGTGACGCGCTTCCAGGCGTTTTATCGAACGGCCAAAAGCCAAAATGGCGAGCAGCGCGGTTAAGACAATCACCGCATCAATGCTGGCGCGTTGCCAATAGCTCCCGCCCAAGTGCAGCCACATGCCAAACTCATCGAAGGTAAGCGCCATGGCAAAGCCATAGGCCAATGCGGAACGGTCCGCGGCTTTTCCGACGGGCCGCTTGAAGAGAAGGAAACCACCGACGGTCGCGAGCAGGAAAATGCCGTAATTCAAATGGTGGATATGCGTGCCGTTCAGGAAGAAAAAAAGGTTGGGGATTCGCCGCGCCATGATTAAAAAAACCACGGTGCGAGACGCTACAAACGTTAGAACAAAAGCGAAGAGCGCGAGATGTGCCGCTCGGACATACGGAGGTTCGTTGTCCATGGTCATTGGGGAGATAATAAAAGATCGGTGGCCGCACGGCGAATAATTGTTGTAACGTTCTTGGACGTGCGATGTCTCATTGGTACCAGTTTTTAAAAAATGAACGCATCTAATCAAATCCGTTGGTATAGTTTTGCCGTCTTAGCCGTTGTGATGGGGTCCTCGTTATCGATCGCCGATAGCTATCAGGCGCAAAGTTTCCCCGCGGCCCACGAACTTTTCATGCCGTTGCAGGCGGATCCTACCGAATTGCAATTTGCTTTCCAATTTGGCTTTCCAGTTTCACAAAACTCAATTGCCAGGGTAAATCTTGGCGATTATCTGGGTGTTTATCGCTGGGCTCTTGGCGATGTCGGAGCGCTGCAGCTGAATGTGGGCGGCGCGGTCAATTCGCGGTTCGACGCCACGCCTTCCCATAACTTGCAGGTCATTGATTACTATGGCAATGTGCCGCTGGATTTGAAAATCGGCCCCTTTTCGGCGCGATCGATGTTTTACCATGACAGTTCGCATTTGGGGGACGATTACCTCCGCGTGAGAGGCATCGAAGACGAGAATAATTCGTGGAACGCCTTGCGAGAAATTATGTCTCTCCAGGTGGCAAAGGCGTTACGGCTTTATGGCGGATATACCTGGGCGGTCAATACCAAGCCGGACTGGAGTGGAAGACAGGCTATTCAGGGCGGGATGGAAATTTATTTCAACACGTCTGAACATGGGTTCTGGCACCCCTACTGGGCCAATGATGTGCAAGCGTGGCAGCGTTCGAATTGGGACGCCACCTGGGTTTCCCAGTTGGGATTTAAAACGGGTGACCAATTTTCATACGGCCGGGGTATTTCGTATTTTATTCAGTTCCAATCTGGGCCTCGCTATGAAGGCCAGTTTTATCAGAACAAAGAAACGATTTGGGGCGTGGGTCTCAAATTCGCCCTTTCGGACCGACTCCTTCAACCCACCGCAAAACCGGAAACTGCGACCACTAGCGTAACGACGCTTCCTTAATAAATAATAGTCGCAATGTCTCTGATCGATTTTGTATTAGGTCGGACGCTGTCATCCCGTGAAGAGCGAGCGGAACAAATTGGGCCTGGCGCGGGAGTTCCGATTTTCGGTTTGGACGCCCTGAGCTCCGCGGCTTATGGACCCGAAGCCGCACTCACGCTTTTGATCCCTCTCGGCGCGGCTGGTGTCTCCTATATTTTGCCTATCACATGTTGCATCCTGGTTCTTCTCACGATTCTCTATTTTTCATATCGGCAGACCATCGCCGCTTATCCCGGCGGCGGCGGATCCTATACGGTCGCACGCGAAAATATAGGCGAGCACGCGGGGCTTTTGGGCGCTTCCGCGCTCATGATCGATTATGTCCTGACGGCTGCCGTAGGCATTTCCGCGGGGGTAGGCGCTCTGGTGTCCGCCGTTCCCAGCCTGCAGCCCCATATTCTCGCGATGTGCCTGGGCATCCTCTTCATCATCATGATGATCAACCTGCGTGGCGTAAGGGAAGCGGGCGTCTTATTCATGATTCCTACGTACCTCTTCATTGGGTGTCTGTTTACGATGATCGCGATAGGCTTAGGCAAAACATGGATGGCTGGCGGTCATCCTATTCCCGTAGAGGCCATGCCGCCGCTGCCGCGAGCGACGGCGGTAGTGAGCCTGTGGATCCTGCTTAAAGTTTTTTCCAGCGGGTGTACGGCGATGACCGGCGTGGAAGCTGTGTCCAATGGCGTAAAGGCATTCCGGGAACCCACGGCTCCCAACGCGCAACGAACGCTGACCATCATTATCGTGATCTTAGCGGTGCTTTTGGCTGGCATTGCGTACCTGGCTTCCGCCTATGGCATTGGCGCCACAAATCCGACGAAGAATTATGAAAGCGTATTGTCGATGCTGTTGCGCGCGGTCGCGGGAAAAGGGATGTTCTATTACGTTTCCATCGGATCCATTCTTCTTGTGCTTTCATTGTCGGCGAACACGGCGTTCGCCGATTTCCCGCGCCTCTGTCGCATTGTTGCGCTGGATGGATTTCTTCCGCAGTCGTTCTCATTCGCTGGCCGCCGTTTGGTCTACACGGAAGGAATCTATGTGTTGGCCCTTCTCACGGCGGGATTGTTGATCCTTTTTAATGGCGTCACCGATCGGCTCATTCCGCTTTATGCGGTCGGCGCATTTTTAGCATTTACGCTCTCCCAAGCCGGAATGGTGGTGCATTGGAAACGACAGGGAAGCGGCCATTGGCAAAAAATCGCGATCAACGGGCTGGGCTCTGTTGCAACCGGGACCACTACGCTTGTGATCTTAAGCGCGAAATTTGTCGAAGGCGCGTGGGTCACCGTGATCTTGATTCCCATGATGTTGATCGTGATGAATCTTGTGAAAAGGCATTACAACGAGGTAAGTGAAGAAACCTCAAGCCATGTGCCCGTTGATTTCGCGGATCTGCAGGCGCCGCTCGTATTAATCCCCATTGCCATATGGACCAAGGTCAGTGATAACGCGTTGCGCTTCGCTTACACGCTTTCGCACGAGGTGCGGGCGATCCATATCGCCGCTAATCCGGAAACAGAACAGATGTTCCGCAACGATTGGACGCAATTCGCCGCGCAGCCCGCAGCGCAGGCCGGACTGCCACCTCCCGATCTCGTAGTTCTTAACTCTCCCTACCGACACGTCCTCCGACCCATTGTCGATTATGTCCTGAACGTCGAACAACAAAATCCCCACCGACAGATCGCGGTGATATTGCCCGTCCTCGTGGAACACCGTTGGTATGACTATTTTCTTCACAATCAACGCCCCGCCGTGTTGAAGGCCTTGTTGATGTTCCGAGGAAGCCAACGCATCGTCATCGTCAACGTCCCATGGTACTTGAAGGCATAGTCAGTTCCTCGTGCAGACATGGCTTGTTTTCCGGACAAATCTGATTTAAACGTTAAGTCTAAATAAAGTGCTTCGGAACATTTTAGACCAGGGAGCAGTCTAAGGTTAAGACTCGACACTTGCAACTTACTAATAGGACAAGGAGGTCATATGAAATCAATGATGATGAAACGGGTTGCACTCGTGGTGATGGCGATTGGGCTGATGGGCTCGGCGACATGGGTTCGCGCCGCAAATCCTGGCAACCCAACAGGGGGCAATTTTGCTAACAAACACCCACGACGCAACCAGGTCAATAAACGGGTCAAGAATCAGCGCAGTCGCATCAACAAAGACGTGGCCAGCGGAAAACTTACGACCGCGCAAGGCCAACAATTAAAGGCCAATGACCGCGCCATCAAACAACAAGAACATGCCGATGTAAAGGCCAATGGGGGTTCCCTCACAAAGCCTGAGCAAAGACAGTTGAATCAAGAAGAAAATGCCAATAGCAGTCTAATTCACAACGAAGCGCATCCTATCGGCCAGTAAATTCATTGGCATCAATTCCGTATTAATGACGATAAAGGAGAAACAACATGAAAAACAGACTCATCCTCATCAGCATCGGCTTGGGCTTGGCGGGTTTCGTGGCGGCAGGTCCTTTAGCGGGCCATCCGCATCTGCAGGCGGCGCGACGTTCCATTAATCGAGCGCTTCAGGATTGTCGGAGCGCGCGGGCGGACGAACGAACGGGTGAATTCGGAGGTCACCGCGATAAGGCGGAACAGCTCTTACAGGAGGCAAAAGCTGAATTGGATGCCGCGGCCGAATACGCTAATTCGCATCGATAAATTACCAAGGTTTTCCAAGGGAGCCCTTCAGATCGCACATTGACGGGCTCCTTTCTTTATATTCTGGCGGATTTCTCGCCGCCTACCGTTACGTTAACTTTGTAATGAATCTAGTATCGGTAGTGGTCGGGTTTGAAGGGGCCTTCGATGGGGACGCCGATGTAATCAGCTTGTTCCTTCGTCAGCGTGGTGAGTTTGACGCCGATTTTTTCCAGGTGTAGGCGCGCCACTTCTTCGTCGAGCTTTTTAGGGAGAACATAGACGCCGGCTTTATAAGAGTCCTTATTTTTCCAGAGGTCCAGCTGCGCAAGGGTTTGGTTGGAGAAGCTGTTGGACATCACGAAGCTGGGGTGTCCCGTGGCGCAACCCAGATTGACCAGACGGCCTTCGGCTAACACAAAAATGCTGTTTCCCGACGGGAACGTGTACATGTCCACCTGCGGCTTGATTTCGATTTTTTTGGCGTCGGATTCATTCAGGCGATCCACTTGAATCTCGCTGTCAAAATGACCGATGTTACAGACGATCGCCTGATCTTTCATCTTGCGCATGTGCTCGAGCGTGATGACGGATAGGTTGCCCGTGGTGGTGACATAGATATCACCGCGACCCAGCGTGTCTTCAATGGTGGTCACTTCATAGCCTTCCATGGCGGCCTGTAAGGCGTTGATCGGATCAATTTCCGTGATGACCACACGCGCGCCTAAGCCGCGCAGCGAATGGGCGGACCCTTTTCCGACGTCGCCATAGCCGCAGACCACGGCTACTTTGCCGGCCACCATGACATCGGTGGCGCGTTTGATTCCGTCGGCCAGGGATTCGCGGCAGCCGTAGAGATTGTCAAATTTCGATTTGGTCACGGAGTCGTTCACGTTGATCGCGGGGATCAGGAGTTTGCCGGCTTCGTGCATTTTGTAGAGACGGTGGACGCCGGTGGTGGTTTCTTCGGAAACGCCCTTCCATGCTTTGACCACCTGCTGCCAGCGCGCCGGGGTCTCGGCGTGGATTTTCTTCAGAAGGTTTTTGATGACCTGCTCTTCTTTGTTGCTTGACGCGGAGTTCACCCAGGCCGTATCGCCTTTTTCCAATTCATATCCTTTGTGAATAAGGAGCGTGGCATCGCCGCCGTCGTCGACAATGAGTTGAGGCCCGAGACCGCCCGGATGGCTCAAGGCTTGATCGGTGCACCACCAATAGTCTTCCAGCGATTCGCCTTTCC
>Ga0206844_10059_pt2 | contig 29013 bp, 26 predicted proteins | sample Alteio_BWOrgCont_22_FD_152907 | JGI IMG/M metagenome (GOLD analysis project Ga0206844, IMG submission 152907) | Enriched cells from forest soil in Barre Woods Harvard Forest LTER site, Petersham, Massachusetts, United States -... | ecosystem: Environmental > Terrestrial > Soil > Temperate forest >...
GTGACGCATCACCAGAGGCTGGATCGTCCAGTCTTCGATAAAGCGCACTGCCAGGCAAACGATCCACACTAAAAAAATCTTCTCCGGATCGCCCCACTGAAAAAGCGCGACGGCGCTGCCCAGAATAACGCCGACCAAAGGCCCCACATAAGGCACCACATTGGCAAGCCCCACGATGAGCGCAATTTGCAGCGCGTAATCCAGACGAATGAGCGAAAACCCCGCGAACGCCAGCATGCCCACGCAAAACGCTTCCAGACAAAGTCCGCGCACATATTTTCCAAGGGAATTATCAATTTCGACCAGAATGTTGAGCGCCATTTCCATGTACCGGGAAGGGATCCAGCCTAAGGTGGTATCGCGCAAAACCTGTCCTTCGCGCATCATAAAAAAGGCGATGAACGGCACAAGGAAGACAATCTCGCAGATCGGGAGCAGACCGCTGGCAAAAGAAGGCATGCGCTCCAGAATATCCTGCGGCCAGGAACGTCCATGTTCGGCAATCATGTCCAGCGCGCGCGGATTTAAAAGAATCGGACGCAGGAGATCCAGCCGCGCCCATTTCTTTTCCGTCAACATATCCAGAAAATACTGACCCTTATGCACGTAGGCCGGCATCTGCTGCGCCGCCTCCTGCGCTTCTTTCGAAACAATCGCGCTGCCAAAATAAATACCCAGGGACAATCCCGAGACAATCAGAGTATAGAGAACGATAACCACGGGTCCGCGCCGGAGCCCGCGCACTTCACAAATGCGCACCAGGGGATTGAGCAGATAGGCTTGCGTGGCGGCCAGGACGAACGGCAATAGAATGTCGTGAACGCGAAACAGCAGGTATGCCGCGGCGCCCACAATTGTCAGAGGAATCAGCGTACGGCCGGAGAGTTTCACAGACGATTAAGCTCGTTGGCCGCCTTCACGGTCGAGGCCAGAGAGAGCGGCGATTTATCGGTCAAGGCGCGCAGCCGGGCCGCCAGCAGCATGGCCAGATGCGTCATGAGCGCCGCGCCAATATGCGGGACCTGACGGACTAACTTTTCCAGATCCGCTTTATAAAGGAAAAAAACCCGCACCGGTTCCATCGCCGCGCCGGTTGCCATGCGCGGCCGGTCATCGAGAAGCGACATCTCGCCAAAGTAATCGCCGGGATTTAAAATCGCCAGCCGCACCGGTTCGCCATTGGGCCCACGGCGAGCGACTTCGACATGGCCGCTTTCGAGAATAAACAGCGCACGCCCCACATCACCTTCCAGAAAAAGAATCTCCCCCGGCGCATAGGACCGCGGGACCAGGCATTGGAAAAGATGGCCAAATTCATGCCGTGAAATCCCCTGAAAGAGCGCCACGCGCTGCAGGAATTTCCGCTTGCGGTGGAACTCCGGGTCCAGCAAAACATCTTTAAAGAAGGCCCACATGCTGGGCAAAGTATGAGGCGGGAACCCTCTGCAAACAAGGGGAATTTACGTCGCGTACTGGATAGCGGATTGAACGCCGCGGAGTAGAAAATCCATTTCTATTTTTGAGATCCCCAGCGGAGGCATTAGTACCACGGTATCGCCTAAAGGACGCAACCAGAGGCCGCGCTCGAGCGCCGCGTCGCAAACGCGCAAGCCCAAGCGCTGCGCGGGTTTATAGGGTTGGCCCGTGGCTTTATCGGCCACCAGCTCGATGCCGGCCATGAGTCCTATCTGCCGGACCTCTTTGACATGCGGATGCTGCGCGAGCTTGGCGAGACCCTGACACAGCTGGCGGATGCGCGGTTGCAGGCGCATGATGAGTTTTTCTTTCTTATAAAGCCGCAGGTTTTCCAGAGCGACCGCGCAGGCGAGCGGGTTGGCGGTGTAGGTATGGCCGTGAAAGAAGGTTTTGAATTCGTCGTAGCGGCCGAGAAATGCGCGAAAAATCCGCTCGGTGGACAGCGTTGCCGCTAATGGAAGATAGCCGCCGGTGAGGCTTTTGGCGACGCACAGAAAATCGGGCTGCACGTTTTCCTGCTCCACGGCAAACATAGTTCCCGTGCGGCCGAATCCCGTGGCCACTTCATCGACAATCAGCAGGACATTGTGGCGACGGCATACTGTTTCCACATGTTTCAGATAGCCGCGCGGCATCACACGCATCCCGGAGGCGCCCTGAATCAATGGCTCCAAAATGACCGCGGCAATCCGAGAATGATGGCGAGTGATCAACCGTTCAATGTCGCCAAACGACTCCGCCTTACCCCAACCCTCTCCTTTGCCGGAGAGGGAGTTCGCCTTCTCCCGTGAGGGAGAAGGTGCCCGTAGGGCGGATGAGGCTGCATCCGGAAGTGAAGCCTGCCAGCCCTTAAATAACAAATCTCGAAACCGTTGATGAAAAAGATCCACGCCGCCGACGGAGACGGCGCCCAGCGTATCGCCGTGATAGCCTTCCTTTAAAGAAACAAAGCGGGTTTTCTTTTTGCGACCGGAGAGCTGCCAGAATTGGTAGGCCATCTTGAGCGCAACTTCGACGGCGGTCGATCCATTGTCGGAATAAAAAACGCGCGCGAGGCCGGACGGCGCGATGGCGATCAGTTCTCTGGCTAGGCGAATGGCGGGTTCGTGCGTGAGCCCGAGAAATGTGGAATGGGCGATCTTATCGATCTGCGCTTTAAGCGCGCGGTCTAATTCCGGTTTGCGATGCCCCCACACGTTGACCCAGAGGGATGAATTGCCGTCCAGCAGTTTGCGGCCATCGGTCGTCTTGAGCCAGACGCCGCGGGCGGATTCGATAATGATTGGCGTCCGGCGTTTCCATTCCGCCTGCTGCGTGAAGGGATGCCAGACGTATCGCTGGTCCCAGGAAACTAACGGATGTCGCACAACCGCTTGAGCACCTGCACGCAGAGCGGCCAGTCCGCCAACTCATCCGCGACTGCGGTGGGATCTTTGACATACGCCTTATTCTGCGGCAGCACGGCCAGCACCGGGACCGTCGTATATTCGCGCAACGCTTCGGGATTTGTTTTTTCCGCCAGCGTTTGCTGCGTATCACCATTCAAAATAATTCCCACGACGGGAACCTTGGCGCGGTCCAGCGCTTCCAACGTGAGCAAAATATGGTTCAAGGTTCCCAACCCGGCACGCGCGACAATCAGCGCCGGCAGGCGTAAAGCGCCCATCAAATCCGCGACCGATGTAGAATCCGCCAACGGCACGCGCACGCCGCCAATGCCTTCGACAATCGTAAAGTCATGGCTCTTGGCGATTTCCCAAAAGGCCTTATACACCTGATCCATGTGCACGTCTTTCTGCTCTACCGCGGCGGCGACCGCCGGCGCGAGAGGCGTTTTGAAGAATTGCGGATTAATAAGAGAAAGCGGAAACTCAGACTGCGCGGCTTCCATCAGCAGCCGGGCGTCATCCTGATCGCCCGTCGCAAAAGGCTTCATGACGCCGACCTTCACTTTCCATTGCATCAGGAGCCGGACCAGCCCGCAGGCCACGACGGTTTTCCCAATACCCGTATCGGTTCCTGTGACAAACAATCCTTTATTCATGGCCATCTCCTAGCACTTTTGCTAAATGATCGAGTTGCTCTTCCGTATGTTCCAGCGTGACGGACAGCCGCAGGCGGCATTCCTGCGCGTGAACCGCGGGCGGTCGAATGGCCGGCGCGAAAAATCCGCTCTCCCGCAAACGCCCGGAAAGCGCCAGCGCTTTTTCCGCGTCGCCCACATGCACGGGAATAATCTGACTTTGCGACTGCAGAACATTCCAGCCTTGCCGCGCCACGCGCTCACGCAGGCGTTGCGCGCGTTTTTGCAAAACTTCACCCGGCTGCACATCCCGGCGGACAATCTGCAGCGATGCCAACGCGGCAGCGGCGCAAACGGGCGCGAGGCCGGTCGTGAAAATAAAGGGCCGCGCCTTGTTAATGAGATAGTCCATGAGACTCCGGGAACCGGCCGCGAAGCCTCCCTGTGAACCCAGGGATTTTGAAAGCGTGCCCAGAACCACATCCCATCCTTCGCTTAAGCCGCGTCCTTGCGATCCCAGAACCCCCAGCGCATGCGCTTCATCGACCACCGTCATGGCACCATAGGTTTGCGCCAGAATCTTCAGTTCAGCGAGTGGCGCCCGATCGCCGTCCATGGAAAAAAGACTTTCCGTCACGAGCAAGCGCCGGCGATGGGATTGCGCGCGCTTCAACACCCGCTCCGCATCCGCCGCGTCAGCATGCCGATACACCAGAAGCCGCGCCCCGGAAAGCCGCGCCGCATCAATGAGGGAAGCATGGCACAGCCGGTCCATCACAATCGCGTCTGTAGCACCAACCAGCGCCGTGATCACACCGATATTGGCCATGTAACCGGCCGGAAAAACGAGCGCGGATTCCTGTGCAAGCCATTGCGCCAGCGCTTCTTCCAAAGCGGCATGCACAGGGGTATGGCCGCTCAGCAACCGAGAGGATGAAGAACCGGCGCCCCACGCTTTCAAAGCATCTTGCGCGCGGGCGATGACTTCAGGATTATCCGCGAGGTTCAGGTAATTATTGGATGCAAAATTAATCAGCGCGGGATCCGTCAGACGCAAACTGCGGCGCATGGCGTGGTCCGCCAATATTTTTAATTCATCCTCCATCCAGGCCGTCAGCATCGGCTGGCCACCAACGCGCCAATGGGTCCGCCAAATCCAAACGAGAGAGATACGGCATGCTCAAAGACTAAAGGCTGAGCATGCTCTCGCGTGTAATCCAAATCACAGGCCGCGTCCTGCGTGGTTAAGTGGGCGGTCGGCGGAACCTGCTGATCGCGCAGCGCGAGCGCCGTGAGAATGAATTCCACGCTGCCGGCGGCGCCCAGTAAATGGCCCGTGGTGGATTTCGTAGCGGAAATCTTAAGACGCGCGGCATGCGAGCCAAAGGCTTTATGCAGCGCCTGCGTTTCCAGCGCGTCATTCAAGCGCGTCGCCGTGCCGTGCGCGTTGACATGGCCGATATCCGACGGAGAAAGACGCGCTTTCGCCAGCGCCTTCCCCACCACATCCGCAATCCGCCGGCCGCCGGAATTAAACGCGACCGCGCTGTGCGCATCCTCGCCGCAGCCCCAGCCGGACAACCAGACGAGAATCCGCGCGCCGCGCGCCGCGGCATGCGCTGGCGACTCAAGGATAATCGCCCCGGCGCCTTCGCCAAAAACAAACCCCGAACGCGCTGCATCAAAAGGCCGCATGACCGCCTCGGCGCTGAGCACGCCGAGCCGCGCAAAACCGGCCGCCATCAAAGGATGCGGTCGCGGTTCCACGGAACCCGCAATCACCACATCGCAAAGATTCTGTTCGATCCAACTCCCGGCCAGAGCAAGACTGTAGGCCCCGGTCGCGCAAGCGGCAATCACGGTGCGCGACTCCCCCCGCAACTCAAAACGAACCTGGATGTCATGGGTTAAAACGCCCGGCGAAACAACGGCGTTCTCTTGGGTAAAAAGGGGTTTGGAAGCGCTGAAGGTGCATCCGATGCGTTCCGCATCCAGAGCTCTCCTCTGCGGAAGAGCTCCGAGTCCCGCTTGCTGCAACGCTTCCTGGACAGCCGAAAAGGCTAATTCTTTGGTGCGTTCATATCCTTGCAGCAAGCCGTCATTGGACGATGGTCTGTGATCTGGAAAAAGCACTTCTTTCCAATTTTCAGCGATCCCCTTTCCAAAGGACGTATGCAGTCCCATGCCGGTGATGGCGATACGGCTCATCCGCCGACGATCCTGGAGTCCACGTTATAGACCTGGCCGGAAACACTGGTATTTTCGACGATCGCAATCGCCATGGCCGCTAAATCGTTCAAACGCGTGCTGCGGCCGAGGGGATGTTCCGCGAGAAGTTTTTGCCGGCGATCCGCAGGCAGCGGCGCCGACATATCGGTTTCATGAAACCCGGGAAGTACGGCATTCACGCGAATTTCAAAGCGTCCCAGCTCACGCGCCGCGCTCTTGGTGAGGGCAACAAGGCCGGCCTTGGAAACGGAGTAATTGGCATTGCCAAACCCGCCGCGAAACCCCATGATCGACGCTACATTCAGGATGGAACCGCCACCCTGCCGAATCATGACCTGCGCCGCGGCGCGCAAACACCAGAAAGCGCCCGTCAGGTTGACGCTCAAGACATCCGTCCATTCCTCATCGGTCATTTTAAGAATGGTGCGATCGCGCGTGATCCCGGCATTGTTAATGAGCACATCCAGCCGTCCCCAGCGTTTAGCCACGGTTTCGACCAGAGCAGACGCCTGATCGCTGTGGCGAATATCGGCGGGGAAAACATCGATGTCCGTCGCACCCTGCGCCCGGGCTTCCTTGATGACAGCCTGCGCTTTATCGGTCTGCTCGATGCAATTGATGGCTACGGCATAACCCGCTTTGGCGAACGCCAGCGCCAGGCCACGCCCGATCCCGCGCGAACTGCCGGTGATCAAAACTGTTTTCATTTTAGACGGACCACTTCATTTCCACTTTGGGAAAGGCAGGCTCAAGCGCCACGGCGGTTTTCGGATCTCCCTCGATCTCAAAGCCAAGATCCCGAATCATGGACAGATCCGCTTCGGCCGCCTGGCCTTTCGTGGTCAGATAATCGCCGATAAAAATAGAGTTGGCCACATAAAGCCCCAGCGACTGCAGCGACCGCAAATGCATCTCGCGGCCGCCGGAGATCCGCAGCGACGCCTTGGGGTTGAGGAAACGGAACAGACACAGGATATTTAAACAGCGCGTGGGCGTTAAGGTGTAGCGGTCGGACAATGGCGTGCCTTCAATGGGCATGAGAAAATTAACGGGCAGGGATTCCACCGAGAGTTCGCGCAGGGCATGCGCGAGATCGATGATGTCCTCGGAAGATTCCCCCATGCCGACCAGCGCACCGCTGCAGGGCGATAGACCCGATTTTTTGATTTTGTCCACCGTGTCCACGCGATCCGCATACGTGTGAGTTGAACAAATCTCCTCGTAAAAATTTTCGCTCGTATTCAGATTATGGTTCACGGCGAAAACGCCGGCGTCCTTGAGTTGCGTGGCCTGCGACCCGGAGAGCAGTCCAAGGCAGGCGCAAATCTCCAATTGCGGATAACGCTCCCGCACCGCCTTCACGCAATCCACCACATGCGCCAATTCTCCTTCGCTGGGACCGCGGCCCGAAGCCACCATGCAAAAACGTCCGGCATGAACATCCACCGCGCGCGCCGCCATGGCCAGAGTCTCGTCGATGGATTTCAGGGGATATTTTTCAACCAACGCCTCCGACCCTTTCCCCTGGGAGCAATAGTGGCAGTCTTCCGGGCACAACCCGCTTTTCGCGTTAAAAAGATAATTCAGCCGGACGCGCGAACCAAAATGTCGTTGCCGCACAGGCCACGCAGCGGCTACAAGCGGCAGCGTATCAAGGGGCGATGCCTCCAATATTGCATGGGCCTCATCTCTGCTTATAGCCAGGCCTTCCAATGATTTTCCCGTCAGGGCATTCCAGTTCATCTGCGACTCCTCTCACGCTAGGTGTTAACCCATTATAGGATTTTCAGTTGACAGCCATAAAAACCATTGCGAACTGCGAAGCCACGCTTAATACTTAGCGAGATTATGCATCGCTCTGCATGGCTGATGATATTTGCGGTGGCCTCCGGCGTCGGTCTCGGCGCGGCGCAGGCCAGCTCGCTGGACTCTGTGGCGGACCGTCTGGCCAAAGGGGCGTCGAAGCTTCAGAGCCGTAAAGTCGCCGTGCTTCTTTTCTCCTATCCCGACGGCGGCATCTCCACCGGATCCTCACTCGTCGCCGAAAAATTGACAACGCTCCTGGTCGGCCGCCGGAAAATCACGGTCATCGAGCGCTCGCAGCTGGCCAAAATCCTTTCGGAACAAAAGCTCGAACTCTCCGGCATCACGGAATCCTCGGGGACGCAGAAGCTCGGGAAAATTTTAGGCGTCGATGCGATCGTGACCGGAACGCTCGTGGATCTGCCTGACGATCAGACGACGGTCAACGCCCGCCTGATCGCCTCTGCCAGCGGAGAGGTCCTGGCCGCCGCCGAAACCACCATTGCACGAACCTGGGAAGATCCGCCGCACCAGCCGCCCTCCCCGGAAGATAAAGACGCTCCGGAAGTTCACGCCATGTCCGCCCTCATTCCCGTACAGCAGGGATCCGCGTTTCGACGCGCGCCACGCCGCCATCCGCCCATCGGCGTCTACAACTAGTGTTGCACGGCTTTATTTGTTAGTGTGTGTTTCATGTTTGAACAACTTAAGGATTTTTTTGGGATGGGCGAACGGGCGCGCGCATTCATTGTGATTCGCTGCCAAGCCTACGAGGGTCGGTTTCATTTTTACGTCGAGCGGTGCATTCGCGCAGGTGATCTAAAAGGCTGGATGCGCGTCATCCAAAAACCTATGTACGACTACATTGAGATGGAATTGGAAGGGTCAAAATACCAAATGGACAAATTTATCGCCAATCTGCAAAAAGGGCCGCCGGACGCAAAAACGAGTGGGCTTGAAATCTCCTGGAAAACACACAAAGCCATGTACAAAGGTTTTCAGATTCGGCCGTAGCGGCTGTCTCACATCGTTTCCGGGGCGCTGACGCCCAGCAATTTCAAACCCAGTTGAAGAATCGAACGCACCGCCTCCAGAAGTTCAAGGCGCGCGCGCGTCACCGTCGCTTCCTCGCCAAGCACCCGGTGGTGATCATAGAAATGATGGAACTGGCGGGCCACTTGAAGTAAATACGTCGCCAAAGGATGCGGTGAATTCTCGTGCGCGCAAATGCGCAGCGTCTGCGGGAAAAAAATCAGCCGTTTAATCAGGTCGCGTTCTTCCTTGGATACCAATAAATGCAGGGGCGCAGGGCTGTCCGTCCCGACAATTCCGCCGGCCTGGCGGAAAATCGAACAAATGCGCGCGTGCGCATATTGAAGGTAATAGACCGGATTATCCACCGTCTGTTTTTTGGCGAGCTCTAAATCGAAATCAAAGGCGGTGTTGGGACCGCGAAGCGCAAAGAAAAAGCGGCAGGCATCGCGGCCGACTTCCTGCAGCACGTCCCGCAGCATAATGAAATCGCCGGAACGTTTGGACATCGAGACGGGCACGCCGTTGCGCGTTAAGGACACCAATTGATAGAGAATGACCTGCAGCCGGCCCGCATAGCCCAGCGCCAGCAGGGATCCGGAGACGCGCGCGACATACCCGTGATGGTCGGCGCCCCATAAATCGACCAGGCGATCAAACCCGCGCTCGAATTTGTCCGCATGGTAGGCAATGTCGGTGGCGAAATACGTCCAGCGGCCATCCCGCCGCTTCAGTACGCGGTTCTTATCCTTCTCTTCGTGTTTTTCCCCCGGCGCCACAAACCACAGGGCGCCTTCGGATTCTTCCACGTGGCCGCGTTCACGCAGCCGCGCTACATGTTTTTCAACGGCGCCGCTTGCGACGAGTTTGGCTTCACTGAACCAGGAATCAAAGTGAACGCCAAAATCTTCCAAATCTTTGCGGATCGCCTCGAGAAGATACTCGAGGGCAAAGGCCGTAGCCGCGGGAAGCGAAGCATCAGATGTTTTCTTTACGAAAGCCTGGGCCACTTCTTTGATGTACTCGCCGTGATAGCCTTCTTCCGGCATGGTAAAAGGTTTTCCTTCGATTTCCAGAACTCGCGCCAACACGGATTGACCGAGCAGTTCCACCTGGTTCCCCGCATCGTTGATGTAATATTCGCGCGAGACGGCGTAGCCTAAATGCGCCAGAATGAGCGCCAGCGAATCCCCCAGCGCGGCGCCGCGCCCATGCCCCACGTGCAGCGGGCCCGTGGGATTCGCGGACACAAATTCAATCAGGATTTTTTCCTTGGGAGCTTCGTCCAGATTCCCGTAAGTGTTTTTATGCGCCAGCAGCTTTTTTAATTCCGTCGTTAAAACGTCCGGCTTCCAGGTCAGATTGAGAAATCCGGCGCCCGCGATGGACATTTCCGCGATCGGCCCCTGAGGATCAGCGCTTAAAAGAGCCTGGAGTTCCTGTGCGAGCTGGCGTGGGTTTTTCCGCAAGGATTTAGCCAACAGCATGGCCAGGTTGCACGCCACGTCCGCGGCAATTCCGGCGGGCGGCTCTTCCAGAGAAAAAGCCGGCAGCGGAATCGCTTGCTGCGCGGCCCAGGGGGTAAGGGTGTGGATTATCCACTGACGCAGAACATCCAGAATCACGAGCGCTTTTCCCAGGCGACTTTTTTAGACGTTTCCCACAATTGATCAAGACGATAGAACTCGCGCGCCTCTACCAGAAGAATGTGCACCATGATGGCGCCGTAATCCACGACCATCCAGCGATCGCGCGGATTTCCGTCGCGATGCAGCGGGCGAAGTCCTTTCTCACGAAGCACCTCTTCAATAGTGTTCTGGAGCGCAGCCTGCTGCGCGGAGGACTCAGCGCTGGCGATCACCACAAAATCCGTGAGATCGCTGGACGCATGAATATCCAGCACAACGATATCGATTCCTTTTTTTTCATCAGCGGCGCGCGCCGCCTGAACGGCCAGCGTACGATAAGACGGTTTAATCGGCATTATTACTCCTGAATTTCAAAATCGTTTCCAATAATCACCCACACATCCACCTGGCGTCCCAGATCGACGCGGCTCACCACATCCGGCTCCACACCCTTCAACGCCTGCGCGACCTGCTGCGCGGGCCGCAGTTTTCCCGAACGGTCAATCACAAGCGTCCGCTGCTGGCGCGTTGCGAAGGGGCCATATTTGACCACATCAAACCCCTGCGCGCGCAAAAGATTTGTGACATAGCGCGCCGCGTTCGGATGCGTGGACGCATTCCAGACTTCCACCGTGGGCGCCATCTCCAGCCCCTCGGCGGAGCGATGATTGGCTTCTTCAATCGCCCGTCCAGACCGGCCCCAGGCGTAGGCGCGCGGCGGCGGCGCTTTCATGAGCGCCAGAATCTGGCCCGTCGATTCAGGATTCATTTTCCACAACTGTCCGTTGGGCTGGCCCGGCAGCGCGGTCGTGCGCATATTGGATAGTTTCATATGCCGCGCTTCCAGGAGAAGCGTGAATAAATCCCAGGGGGTGAAATTCGTATGGAAGCCCGACCATAACGTTCGCGCATATTCCGGGAAACGCCAGAGCAGCTGCGGACTTTTAAGCTGCTTGAGCAGTTCTCTGACAAAAAGCTGCTGGCGCAGGACGCGTCCGGAATCCGCGCTTTTCCCGCGGAAACGCACATATTCCAGAGCGCTTTTCCCGTTCATCCGGTACGTGCCTTTTTCAAAATGAATGTGCAGATGTCCCCAGCTGTCGTCGTAATTCATGGGTTCGGTCACATGCACGGTGACGCCGCCAATGGCATCGATGAGCGCTTTAAATCCCTGGTAATCGATGGTGAAAAAATACGGGAGCGAAACCGTTTGCCCGGTCCCGGAAGACAGCAGAATTTCCACATCGCTTTTTAACGCCAGGGACGCCAGCCCAAAACTTTTGCCGGAATGCCGGAACTCGTACGTGAACACCTCGTTGATGCGCCGCACATGCGGAAGTTCGGGGAACGCGACCATCGTATCCCGTGGGATGGAGAGGACATCCAAAAACTGCATCTGGGGCTCATAGGAAACAGCCATCAGCGTATCCGAATGACGGGCATTGTCTTCGTAATCACTGCCGATTAAAAGTCCCCATAACCGCTCGCCGCGGCCCAAGGATCGCGCAACCGGACTCTGAAGGTTAAATACCAGAGTCACCAGCGCCGCAACCGCGCAGACGCTCAACACGGCCACATCAAAGCCTCGCGAACGATTCAATGATGCGGCCTCTGATAAAAATGTCCTGCGCGGATGTACGCGCCCACAGCATCCGGAACCTGATAGCGAATGGAATGTCCGGTCCCGGCGCGCGCACGAATCGTATGGCTGGCCACTTCACATAGAGGAGCCTGCACGCGCAAGACGTGCCGGCGCAGCGGCCGCGCGATGGTGCTCCAAGGCGCCTCTTTGCGGTCGACAACTAAAAACCGGCACTGCCGTAAAAGGCCGGTCCCTTGACGCCAGGTCGGAACATCGCGCAAGGCATCGGAGCCGAGAATAAAAAAAAGCGCCGCTTTGGGATAGAGCGTCTTAAAATGGGCAATCGTTTCGAACGTGTACACGGTGCGCCGCTGCCGGATTTCCCAGTCGCTGCAGACAAATGCCGGATTCCCGCGAAGGGCTTTACGAACCATGATCAGACGCTGTGAGGATGAAGCGACGGGCGTTTTTTTATGCGGGGGGAGGCCGGTCGGCAAGAAAAGGATGCGATCCAGCTGAAATTGTTCGCGCGCCGCCTCCGCGACAAGCAGATGTCCCATGTGAATGGGATCGAAGGTCCCTCCGAAAATGGCGAGCTTCATCAGAACGCTATTGACGGATTTGACCCGTGCCGTGCACAAGATATTTCGTGGTGGTCAACTCGCGCGCGCCCATGGTGCCGCGGGCATGCAGTTTGCGCGTGGAGACGCCGATCTCGGCGCCTAGACCGAAGACTCCGCCGTCGTGCATGCGCGTGGACGCGTTGTGCATGACCGCTGCGGAATCTACATTCAGAAGAAATTGCTGCGCCGCGGCGGCATCCTGAGTAATGATGGCATCCGTATGACCGGACCCGTACCGGTTAATGTGCTGAATAGCTTCCGTCACGCTTGCGACGTGACGCACGGAAACAATCAAGTCCGAATATTCCGTATGCCAATCCTCTTCCGTGGCCGCCGTTGCGCCGGGAACCAGACGGCAAACCGCTTCATCACCGCGGATTTCAACACCGGCTTCCTTATAAAGTGTCACGATACATGGCAGAAAATCGGCGAGGAGTGCCTCATGAATCAGCAGGGTTTCCATGGCATTGCAGACCCCGGGACGCTGGACTTTGGCGTTAAAAGCGATTTTTTCCGCCATCCCCAGGTCAGCCTTTTCATCCACATACACATGACAGACGCCTTTCCCATGCCCAAGCACGGGAACCGTGGCATGCTTCATGACATGCAAAATCATGTCTTCCGAACCGCGGGCAATCACCAAATCTACGAGCTGTGGTAAGCGGATGAGTTCCATAACTCCTTCGCGGCTCGTGTCATCCAGGAGCTGTACCGTTCCCTCCGGTAAAGAAGCGTCGGCAATAGCTTTCGAAAGCGCCTTGATAATGGCCCGGTTCGAATTGATGGCTTCCGATCCGCCGCGCAAAAGAACGGCATTCCCGGATTTCAAACAAAGCGCGGTGGCATCGACCGTCACGTTCGGCCGCGACTCGTAAATCATGGCGATAACGCCCAGAGGAACGCGTACTTTCTCAATAACCAGGCCATTGGGACGGGTGGTCGTTTCCAGGAGTTCGCCGATCGGATCTTTTTGCAGGGCAATTTCTTTCAGAGCGTCAACCATGCCCTGAACGCGCTTGGGATCCAGCACAAGCCGTTCGATCATCGCTGAGGGCAGGCCCGCCTGACGGGCGGCTTCCACATCGATTTCATTATGAAACACAATATCCGCGCTGGACGCGGCAAGGCTTTCCGCCATGGCCAGCAGAACACGCTGTTTGACATCGGAAGACAAGACGGCCAGAGCGCGGCTGGCTTTTTTCGCCAAGACCGCCTGACGCATAATGCTCTCATTCAATGTCGATGTGCCCATTGTTTTATTTTACAATACCCCTACACTTAATCTTCTGGACCGAATGATCTCTTAAAGGAGCCTGTATGAAACGAATCTTTTCCATGGGAATTTTAGCCTTCGCGGCGGTAACGGGATTAACGTTCGCCGGAGCGGACGCGCCGGCCATGCCTACCTCGCCCGTCGTTGCGCAAGTCGGATCCGTGACCATCACGCAAGATCAGATGGATCAGGATGCCGCACTCCAGCTCAGCGCCTATCAAGTTCAAACCGATCTCTATAACAAAAAGCGCGCCTGGCTCGATCGCAAAACCCATGAGATTTTATACGGACAGGCCGCGCAAGACGCCAAACTCTCCGTTTCCGCCTGGCGAAAAAAGGAAATTGACGACACCGTTGTGCCGCCAACCCAGCAGGAGATTGACGCGCTCGTCACGCAGTACAGCCAGCAGGCCGCGCAGCGCGGCCAACTGGTTTCCGATCCCAAGATCCAGGATCAAATGAAAAAACAGGCCGCGGACAGCTTGCTCCAGCAGCGCAAGGCTCAGCGCGAACAACAGGTCTACACAGCCCTGGTTCAGAAGTACCCTGTCACCATCAATTTACAAATGCCCGAAGCGCCGAACGTCAAGATTCCCTATAACGCGGATGATCCGGTCAAGGGACCGGCCAACGCGCGCGTGACCATCGTGGAATACACGGACTTCCAATGCCCCTATTGCAAACGATCGCAGGACACGCTGCACCAGGTGCTGGCGGCCTATCCGAATGACGTGAAGCTCGTCGCCAAAGCCAATCCCCTGCCATTCCATCCGCATGCACGGCCTGCCGCCGAAGCCGCGTTCTGCGCCATGGATCAGGGCAAGTACTGGGAGTTTCGCGAAAAAGCGTTTGCCAGCAGCCCGCAATTGGAAGATGCCGACTTTATGACCTTTGCTAAGGAGATCGGCTTAAACATGAAGAAATTTGAGAAGTGCTATCAGAATCACACCTATGCCGCGCGCGTCGACGCGGACCTTGCCTCAGGCCAGGCTTTGGGCGTTCAGGGCACGCCGCATTTCTTCGTGAACAATCAGGAAATCAATGGTGCGCAACCGTATGAAGTGTTCAAAGCCGATATCGATAAGGAATTAGCAAAGAAATAGAGATTTGTAGGGGCGCACCGCAGTGCGCCCTTTCCTTTAATACAACCGGCGAGCCCCGGCGAAATGAAGCTGATAGTACGGATCGGCCATTGAGGTAACGATCACTCCATGGCGTTTGTTGGCGGCATGCACAAATTTGTTGTTGCCGGCGTATACGCCCACGTGTGAAATGCCGTGTTTGTAGGTATTTTTAAAGAACACGAGATCGCCCGGACGCAGTTCCGCCACTTCAACGGGGCGTCCCGATTTATAGAGGGCCGAACTGACCCGCGGCACGCGGTGCATTTTCAAATCCGCATAAATACGCGAAACCAATCCCGAACAATCCATCCCGCGTTGAGACGTGCCGCCAAATTTATAGCTCGCCCCTTTATACGCAAGCGCCTGCCGGGCAATCTCTTTTCCCGCATCCGGTTTTCCAGGGATCGTCTTTTCTGAAGAGACTCGAACCCGGACGACAGGCGATAAAGGATAATCTGTTCGGGTCTTAGCGCTGTGATGCCCGGCGCCCCAGGGATGGTGTTTAACATGCGAGGCCTCAGCGGGAGTTAAACACCCCGCCGCACTCAAAGAAAAAAGCGCTCCCCATAACGTAAGACTCCGCATCTTACTTCTAGTTTATCCCTCTCAGAGAGAAAGTTCAATAGATCGCATCAACTCACTTAAAATGTTACCGAACGTGGGATCGTCAACTCATTTGAAATGTTACCCAGCAAAAGTCCAAACTTTGGACTTTTGGAGGGATCATGACCAGACTGTGGAAGCACACTTACATGACGACGATGCACCCGCGGTATCAACGCGCCACACGGACTCAAAAGAAGATGATGCTCGACGAATTCTGCCAGACCTACAAGTGCCACCGGAAGTCTGCGATCCGGCTCTTAAGCGGTCCTGCGCCGGCCAAACACCCCATTCCCCGGTCGGGCGGACGCCGACGGATCTATGGACCGGAGGTCATCAAGGTGCTTGAAACGGTGTGGGAAGCCTCCCATTATCTGTGGTCGGCACGCCTGAAAGCCGCATTACCGGTGTGGATGCCCTGGATCCGTCAACGCTTTGCACTCACGGCGGTCCAGGAATATCAGCTGCGTCGCATTAGCCCGGCCACCATGGATCGCCATTTGGCGGGCATCAAGCGACGCTTGCGCCGGAAAACCTACGGCACCACCAAACCCGGGACCCTGCTCAAGCACATGATTCCCATTCAAACCGAAGCCTGGGACGTGCGCCGACCGGGATTTTTAGAAATTGATACGGTGGCTCATTGCGGGACCTCTTCCGAAGGTCCGTTTATCTCGACACTCGATACAACCGACTTCGATACGACCTGGTCCGAACGCCGTGCGATCCTGACAAAAGGCGAAGCTGCTGTTGTCGATGCCATGACCGATATCGAACAAGCCATTCCCTTTCGTATCCGCGGCCTCGATTCGGATTCGGGATCGGAATTTATCAACGACTTGCTGTTGCGCTTCTGTCACAACCGGAAGATCCGCTTTACCCGCTCAAGGCCCTACAAGAAAAACGACAACGCTCATATCGAGCAGAAAAATTACACCCACGTCCGCAAGATTTTTGGCTACGCCCGCTTCGATTCCGAAGCCGCCTGTGAGGCGATGAATGATCTCTACCGCAATGAACTACGTCTCTTTCAAAATGTCTTTCAACCCTCGGTCAAACTGCTGAAGAAAGTACGGCGCGGTTCACGAATCACTCGGCTCTACGATAAACCCAAGACGCCCTGGCAGCGCGTCCTGCGTTCAAACCATGTCGATCCTCTGAAAGTGAAGACGCTGCAACGTCAGATCATCGGCCTCGATCCGTTCATCCTCTCAGATCACATCGACAAAAAATTAATGGCCATTCAACATCTCGTCGCTAAAGGTCCAGTTCCCAAACCCACGCAACGGCCCGACTGGCAACATAAAAAAATCCTGGATCGCAACACACTTCCGGGGCTGACAACTACTACGCTTTCACACTGGCACGATGATAAAGAAAATCCCGTCAAAAAACTTGAACAAACCCTACGAAAGGAACGCTTCCTTCAAACCGTTTAATTATGATCTCCGGTAACATCAGTGGTGAGTTGACGAATCATTCTTCGGTAACATTCTCATATGAGTTGACACGTAGATAGGAATATTATTATCAAGACAAGGGAGCGTCTAAAAACATCCGGGCATGCTTTTGGTCCCACTCCTGATACAGCTCGTTCACGTTAGCCTTCCACACATCCTCTTCTCCATTGGCGGCGCTGACATCCAGCGCACGCTGAACATAGGCCTGTGCCTGATCAGGTTGGTTGCCCATCCGGTAAAGTGTCGCCATATTGAGCATGGCGTAAGGATCATCGGGCAATAGGGCAATGGCGGTTGCAAATGCGCGTTGCGCATGCATGAAATCTTGACGATTCATATAAATGGCGCCCAGGAAATTGTAGGCAGACCCCAGTTTCGGATAGGTCGCCACGCATTTCTGGAATGTGCGTAAAGCCCGCTCGTTGGGATCGGACCGATCCGCGCGATAATAAGCGACCCCCATCTTAAACAGATCGTAAGCATGGACATACTGGGGATCGGAAACGACTCTGTAGATCACAGTTTGTTCCACTGGATCGGTATATAAAAGTTGAAACCGCTGGGGATAATGCGCGGCCCACAAACGCAGACGGTTCCAGATTTGGTTCGGATCTTGCGCGCCGCTGACGCCGGGGGTAAGGAAATCTCCCGCACGCAACACGAGAAAATCCATATGCTCCTTCATGAATCGATACGAGAGCCATTCGAAGTTATTGCTATAAATTCCATTGGTCGCGGGCCGTTCCGTATAAAGATTAATCGTCGGCGCAATGTTGCTCATCACGACCGCATCCGATGGCGTATGGTCGCGCAACCACGCCAGACTCCGCCAGGGAGGCACGTTGATGGGCTTCGGACCCGACACGTAGGTCTGGCGAATGGCCAGGCCGTTTCGATAAAAATCGAAGAGCAGCAACACCGCAAAGGCGACTTGCGTCCAACGTCGACGCTGCTTCAGCGGAGACAGCGCCGCATTGGTTCCACGAATGAGAAACACCAGAATAAAGGGCAGCATGGGAATCGAATAGCGGGGCGCTTTTGCGTGCCAGAAAAGATGAACGATAAAATATAAACCGCAGAAAATCCCCGCCCCGATCAGGATTGCACGTTCCCCCGTCCGCTGTTTCCATAAACTGCGAAATCCAATGCCCATAATGCCCATGCAAATGACCATCAAGGCGCCATTGATCGCACGGGAAAGATGAGCGGTGATTTTCGTGGAGAGGAGCGGATGGTTCAGGAAGTCTTGCAGCAAATCATTCAGAAATTGAAGGCCCGAGGTGAAATGATGCGCCCAGTAGGACGTAAGGGCATTCAGATCACTCCCGTATTCAGAACCGGGAAATGTACGAATACGAAACCAATAAAAAGCAAACACCCCCCAGACGGTCAAAGGAATCAACATGGCCAACAGGAAGCGCCTCCCTTTTTGCCTCAGGACAACGGGGACGAGAATGCTGATCAGTAAAATACCGCCTTCCGGTCGCACCAGGCATCCCCACCCAACAATAAAACCCAATCCCAGCGCCTTCTTCAGCGTTGGCTTTTCCAGTTCCTCGCTCAGCAACACATAACTGATAATAATCGCGACCGCATAATAAATTTCGGACATGACGGAACCCGAAAGACGCGCTACCACCGGATTAAAAGCCAGGAGAGCCGTGACAGCCAGAGCTTCCCCAGGCGGCAGTAGTTTCCTGGATAAGAGTCCCATGAGGTACACCAGAAAAACAGTGAAAACGATGGTCACCGATTCAAGCAGCGTCCAGTGGGGAAAAACCAGTTTGGCGAGAGGCGATAACAGGAGGGGCAAACCAGGACAGGGATAATCGGGCTTCAATAGATGCGAACGCATGGCCGCGCCGCGCCAGAAATCTCGCGCGCCAATGACGAAGATGGCGTCATCATTAAAAGAACCCGTTCGATATTGGGGATTGCGCAAGCTATAGATCAATGCCGCGCCGGCAAGGATTCCATACAACAACAGCATAAAATGCTGCTCAACCCAACGTCGACGGACCGCGCGATTAGAGGCCGGCTTCGTTTTCCCCATCCGTATCCCTACCTTAATATATTGGACTCCAAGAGAATAACGCAGAAGAGGAAAAAAAGTGTTAACGCGTTGAAAAGACAAAAGCATTGACGCCTTTGCCGCCCGAAGGTTTTACCGTAACGGTAGATCCTTCAGGGATTTCGCCGGCAATCACTTGCTTGGCCAGCGGGTCCACCACCAGGCGCTGGATGGCGCGCTTAAGCGGGCGAGCGCCGAACGCCGGGTCATAGCCTTCTTCAGCGATCATTTTCTTGGCCGCATCCGTGAGTTTGAGCTGAATGTGCTTTTCCGCCAGGCGTTTGGATACGCCGGCCAGCTGGATGTCGACGATGCGCCCCAGCTGGTCTTCCGCGAGACGATGAAAGATCACAATGTCATCGATCCGATTGAGAAATTCCGGACGAAAGTGCGCTTTCAGCGCTTCGTCCACGCGTTTCTTGATTTCGCTTTCGCTTTTTTCTTCTTGGATCCAGTTGGATCCAATGTTCGACGTCATGATGATGATCGTGTTTTTAAAGTCCACCATGCGACCCTGACCGTCGGTCAGCCGGCCGTCATCTAGGATCTGCAGAAAAACATTAAAAACTTCCGCGGCCGCCTTCTCAATTTCGTCAAACAAAATAACGGAATACGGCCGGCGCCGCACCGCCTCCGTCAACTGGCCGCCTTCTTCAAAACCCACATAACCTGGAGGCGCGCCAATGAGTCGGGCCACGGAGTGCTTTTCCATATATTCAGACATGTCGATGCGCACCATGGCGCGTTCATCATCAAACAAGTCTTCCGCCAGCGCTTTCGCCAACTCTGTTTTCCCCACGCCCGTGGGACCGAGGAAAATAAAACTTCCGATGGGACGATTGGGATCGGAAAGTCCGGACCGCGAGCGACGGATGGCATTTGCTACCGCATCAATGGCTTCTTCTTGTCCAATTACCCGCGCCTTCAGGCGTTCTTCAATGTGGAGCAGCTTTTTCATTTCCCCTTCGAGCATGCGGGACACGGGAATCCCTGTCCATTTCGCAACCACCTGCGCAATATCTTCCTCATCAACTTCTTCCTTGAGCATGCGGTTGTTTTTCTGAAGTTCCGCCAATTCCTTGTCGCGGACTTCCAGTTCTTTCTGCAGCATGGGCAATTTTCCGTAGCGGATTTCCGAGGCCGTGGCCAAATCGCCGGTCCGCTCCGCCTTCTGTTCATCCGCTTTTAGCGTTTCTAGCTGCTCTTTCACTTTGCGCTGAGCGGTGATAATTTCTTTTTCTTTCTGCCAATGCATACGCAGGCCTTTCGATTGCTCCTGAAGGTCCGCCATTTCTTTTTCGAGCTTCTTCAAACGTTCAGCCGATTCCCCACCCGCCGCGGCATCCTTCTTCAACGCTTGACGCTCAATTTCCAGCTGACGCAGGCGGCGTTCAATAACATCCAGTTCCACCGGCATGGAATCAATTTCCATGCGCAACCGGCTCGACGCCTCATCAATAAGATCGATGGCTTTATCCGGCAAAAAGCGGTCGGCAATGTAACGGCTGGAAAGCAGCGCCGCCGCGACAAGCGCCGAATCTTTGATCCGCACGCCGTGATGAACCTCGTATTTCTCTTTGAGTCCGCGCAAGATGGCTATCGTGTCCTCGACGGAAGGCTCGCCCACCATCACGGGCTGAAACCGGCGCTCCAGCGCGGCGTCTTTTTCAATGTACTTGCGGTATTCATCGAGCGTGGTCGCGCCGACGCAGCGCAGTTCGCCGCGCGCGAGCATGGGTTTCAGGAGATTGGCGGCATCCATCGCGCCCTCGGCGGCGCCCGCGCCCATCAGGGTATGGAGCTCGTCGATGAAAAGCACGATGCCGCCCTGGGCGGCGACGATTTCTTTCAACACGGCCTTCAAGCGGTCTTCAAATTCCCCGCGATATTTAGCGCCCGCAATCAGCGCACCCAGATCGAGCGCGAACACTTTCTTATTGCGCAGCGTCTCGGGCACGTCGCCGGCGATAATGCGCTGGGCCAGGCCTTCGACAATCGCAGTTTTTCCCACGCCGGGTTCGCCAATCAACACGGGATTGTTTTTGGTGCGGCGGGCCAGCACCTGTACCACGCGGCGGATTTCTTCATCGCGGCCAATGACGGGATCCAATTTGTTCGCGCGCGCGGCGGCCGTTAAATCGCGCCCGTATTTTTCCAACGCTTCATATTTGGATTCGGGATCCTGATCCGTCACGCGCTGTGAACCACGAATCTGCGTGAGCGCTTGGAGAATTCCCGCGGATGTGACGCCCGCTTTCCGGAGCAACTGTCCTGTGGCGCCCTGTTCTTGTTTCACCAGCGCCAACAGCAAATGCTCCGTCGACACATAATCATCCTGCATGGCCTTGGCCTGGGCTTCGGCCTGATCAAAAACGGCAATCAGCTCACGCCCCATATAAGGCTCACCACCGGAGACGGCTGCGAATCGAGACACGGCCTTCAGAACGTCCTGGCGAACGGTCCCAGGGTTGACATGAAGATGCGTCAAAATAGAAGGGACCACGCCTTGCGGCTGGTCAAGCAATGCGAGCAGTAAATGTTCGGGCTCTAACGCCTGTTGCCCGCGCTCCTGAGCAATGCCGGGCAAGGACTGCAACGCTTCCTGGGCTTTAGTCGTTAATTTTTGGGGGTTCATAGAGTCTCCTCGTCTACAACATCCGGTGAAACGAGTTTATGATCCGAAGGTTCCCGACGGCGTCTTACTTCGGATCCACCCATTTGTTGTGAGATTTGATCAGGCCGATGAGGCGTTCGTCGGCGGAATCGAAGTCGATGCCTTTTTCAACGCAGTTTTTGCCGACGTAGAGGTTGATTTTCCCGGGGGCGCCGCCGACATAGCCGAAATCGGCGTCGGCCATTTCGCCGGGGCCATTGACGATGCAGCCCATGATCGCGATTTTGACGCCTTTCAAGTGGCCGGTCTTGGATTTGATGCGTTCGGTGGTGGATTGCAAATCAAAGAGCGTGCGGCCGCAGGATGGGCAGGACACAAATTCGGTTTTCGTGATGCGCACGCCCGCGCCCTGCAGCACGTTATAAATCAATTCCAGATCCGCTTTGGGATTTTCGCCGATGCCGGTCTGCACGCTGTCGCCAATGCCGTCGCAGAGGAGAGAGCCAAACGCGATGGACGGGTTAATGCGTTGCGCTTCGATATCCGCGTTGCCGGACAAACGCAAATGGAGCGGATAGGCTTGGCCCGTCACGCGCATGCGGGCCACGGCCAACCGCGCGTTGGCGATCAGGTGTTCCGCCGTCGGCAAATTAAACGACAGCAACAGATTCGTATAGCCTTCTTTTTCGCAGGCGGCAACGCCCTTCAAAAGGTTCGTCGCAGGCTCCAACCAGCCATGATGGCAAGGACCCGATTCCAAGAGCACGGGGATATTCGCGGCTTTGGCCATTCCAATGAATTCTCTAAATTGTCTGGAACGTTCTTCCGGCGCGATGTCCCGTGGGCCGATGTAGAGCGCGAGATGGACGCTCGCGAGCCCTTCTTTTAACAATGCAAAATCCGTGAAGCGTCCGAGAAAAGCCAGTCGTGACGTTTCCCCGCCCAGGGCCCGGCGGCACGCCTGCAGCGCTTCCAGCTCCTGGCGATTGGACACCTTCCATTCGATGATTTCCGGCACTAAATCTTTGCCGGTTTTGAGCGCGTCTTCCAAAAGATCCAAAAGCTTGAGGGCTTTGGCTTTGGGCTCTGTTTCCTTGGCCAGCCAAGATGAAAAATCATTAAACACGCGGACGATGTTTTCGCCGCCCATTTTGAACGGCCCGATTTGCAGCTCTTTTGTGGGCCGGCGGGCATAGTGGTAGAAGTTGTCGACGTGCGACAAACCGGATCCAGGGGATTCCACCGGTTTCGCTGTCGTTGGATCCTTCGTCAAACAAACATTGGGCTGATAGGGTTTGGCGATTTCAAATGCCACCGGCACTTCAAATTCGGGATCTTCCGTCAATGAAACGCGAATGGTATCGCCGATGCCATCATTCAAAAGACTGCCGATACCGATCGCGGATTTAATGCGACCGTCTTCGCCATATCCCGCTTCCGTAACGCCCAGATGAAAGGGATAGTCCATGCCTTCTTCGTCCATGCGCGCGGCCAGAAGCCGATAAGCGGCAATCATGACCTTGGGATTGGACGCTTTCATGGATAGAACCAGCGCGTGATAATTGTTTTTCTGGCAAATGCGCACAAACTCCAACGCGGCTTCCACCATGCCTTCAGGCGTATCGCCATAGCGATTCATGATGCGGTCGGAAAGCGATCCGTGATTGCAGCCGAGACGCATGGCGCGGCCCAGATCGCGGCATTTCAAAACCAGGGGCGTGAAACGTTCTTCAATGCGCGCGAGCTCGGCGCTGTACTGGTCGTCGGAATATTCCTTGGTTTTAAAGGCTTTGGCATCCGCGTAGTTGCCGGGGTTGACGCGCACTTTTTCGACGTGGTTCGCGGCTTCCATGGCGCATTCGGGATTGAAATGGATGTCCGCGACGAGCGGCACATGCACGCCCTGTGCCAGAAGTTTTTTCTTAATCTCGCCCAATGCGCGCGCATCCGCCAGTTTGGGGGCGGTGATGCGGACGATTTCACACCCGTATTCCACGAGCTTTAACGTTTGTTTGACCGTCGCGTCCACATCCGTCGTCGGCGTCGTGGTCATGGACTGCACGCGGATCGGATTATCGCCGCCGACGCCTACGTGTCCAATCATCACCTCGCGTGTTTTGCGGCGCCGGCGCAGAAAAAGATCAGGCACATAAGCGGCGGCTTTAGGCAGGGTCAGATTAGCGCTGGACATGGCTTATTTTACAATAGCTGCCAATAAAGCGCATATTGCCCTGGAGCTGATTGATCGCACCAGACTACTGCCATATGACCCGGATTTAAGAGCAAGACGCTGGGAGTGCCCGCATGATGGAGGCGGGGAGAGACCTCATGCCCTCCGGATTCCAACAGCTCATGACCGTCCGCATTCAAATGCTGAATGTAAAGGCCGGTTCCGCTTTTACGATTCTCGATCCAAGCGGCAAAAACGCCCTGCGTTCCATCCTCGACTAAGGCAAGACGGCCCTGATCCCCTGAAAAAGAGGTCGACAGCACGAGGTCGGCGTTATCCCGGCGCAGGTAAATTTTCCAGTTTTGTTCATTGCGGTTATCTTCCCAGCCCAGCCAATAATGCCCCGCGCCGTCACCTGATAAAACGGGATTCCATTGATCGCCCGCGGACACGGGTGCATTTTTCTCATCGGCCAGCGGAAGCCCCTGCGGATTGATGCGTCGAACCTGGACGCGGCTATGTCCATTCTCAGCGTCAACCCAGGCGACCGTCAGCGACCCCTGACCCCAGGGCGCGATGCGCAGGGCGGAACTTCCGGTTCCGGCGGGCGCCGTCATCTCGACCCCTTCCAGACCCCAGAGACGAAAGCCCTGGTAATTAATCCGCTGCACGCGCCAGTCCGAGGAAAAATCCAGGTAATCCGCCCAGGAAATAATAAGACCCGCCGCGCCGTCAAAAGCGACCACGGGCTGCCGCTGGTCCGACGGACGCAGGGAGACCCGAATCGCCACCGGCCACAACGGCACAGCCTGCGCATTCAAATGCTGAGCCATCAAGACCGCGCGGTCGGCGTACATTTTCTCCCGCCAGACCACGTAGAGTCCCCCGGCCCCATCCGCGATACCCACGGGATTGTCGGAGATAAAACGCGAATCGCTGACCTGGACCCGGGTTTTCCAGGCCGCCTGTCCATCCGAGGTCCAGCGTTGGACAACTACTTTTCCCTCTTGAATCCAGGCGACCCCTACCCCATTGTGGGAATCCGAGAACGCCGTCCAGGGAGCCGTATCGTTGACGACCGGCAAAAAGGTTTGCCCGGGCGACGTCCAGAGCGGCGCACCCTGCGCCGTGATGTGCTGGCCCAAGACGCGTGCTCCATCGGCATCGCGATGCATCCATAAAAGATAAAAACCGCCGTTATCATCTTCGATGGCTTTCCAGGACAGCGCATTCGTAGATTCCGTCACCCAGGGAACAGGGGCTGCTTGCAGGAGCGGTGCATAGAGAAAGGCGACTAAAAGCAGCTTATTCATACCTTTGATTTTACAAACCGTATGGCTATACTATGTGCTTATGGGCGATCAGGCATTCATTACACGGGTGGGTTATAAAAAGCTCCAGGACGATTTAGCGGCGTTGAAACGCCGGCGTCCCGTCATCGCCGGGCAAATTCAGGAAGCGCGCGAAAAAGGCGACCTGAAAGAGAATGCCGAATACCATGCGGCCAAAGAAGAAGCCGCGCATAATGAACGGCGGATCAGCGAAATTGAAGGCAAGTTGAGCGGCGCGCGCATTCTCGAAGATCAGGGCGATCTACCGACGGACAAAGCCTATATTGGCGCCACCGTATACGTGAAAGCGGAAGACGGCTATGAAGCGAAGTACAAGCTTGTGGATGTTTCCGAATCCGATCCCACCAACGGATTTATTTCCGTCGATTCTCCGATTGGAAAAGCCCTGCTGGGCCAGCCGCCCGGCATCACCGTGAAAGTCCCCATCGGTAAAGCGGGATTTTCACTCGATATCCTAAAAATTACTCGCGAATAGACGACGGTTAGTCGAACTTCTGCGACGCGTCCAGGTGAATGCCGGGGCCCATTGTTGAGGAGAGCGTAATGCTCTGAACGTATTGGCCCTTGGCCGATGACGGCCGCGCTAGGATAATGGCGTGCATGACCGCGGTAACGTTGGCGGCAATCTGTTCCGGCGTGAAGCTGGCTTTGCCAATGCCGACGTGCACAATGCCCGTGGAATCGAGTTTGTATTCAATACGGCCGGCTTTCAACTCTTTGACCGTGCGGCCGATGTCAAAGGTGACAGTGCCTGCTTTGGGATTAGGCATGAGACCCTTGGGTCCCAGCACTTTTCCCAATTTGGTCAAATCTTTCATGGCGTCCGGCGTGGCCACGAGCACGTCAAAATCCATCCAGCCTTTAGAAATCTTTTCAATGATATCGGCATCACCCGCGGCATCCGCGCCGGCGGCTTCGGCTTCCTTCACCTTTTCGCCTTTGGCGATCACGACCACGCGCTTGGTTTTCCCCGAGCCATGCGGCAAGGCCACGGTTCCGCGCACGTTCTGGTCGGATTGTTTGGGATCTACGCCCAGTCGGGCATGGAGTTCGATGGTTTCATCAAACTTGGCGGTGGCCGTTTTCTTGACCACATCCGCCGCTTCCTTGACGGGATAGAACTTCACCGCGTCATAAACTTTGCTTTTTTCAAGTGTGGCGAGTCGCTTGCCCATAATTAAGCTCCGATTTCGATACCCATGCTGCGGGCGGTGCCCTTCACCATATTGATGGCGGCTTCCAGGCTGTTGGCATTTAAATCCGGCATTTTTTGTTTGGCCACGTCTTCGGCCTGCTTCAAACTAATTTTGGCCACCTTGTTCCGATTGGGAACGCCGGATCCTTTGGCGAGCCCCGCGGCCTTCTTCAAGAGCGCGGAGACCGGCGGCATCTTGGTGATGAATGTGAAGGACCGGTCATCAAAAATGGTGATCACCGCGGGAATGACCATGCCAGGCTCATTCGCTTTGGTGCGCTCATTGAATTGTTTGCAGAAATCCATGATGTTGACGCCGTGCTGACCGAGCGCGGGGCCCACCGGAGGCGCGGGATTCGCGGAACCGGCGCCGATTTGCAACTTGATGACTGTTTTTACTTTCTTTGGTGGCATGGGAGTTTCCTTATAATTTTTCTACCTGCAAAAAGTCGAGTTCAACGGGGGTCGGGCGTCCGAAAATGGATACCATGACCTTGAGACGTCCGCGTTCTTCATTAATTTCTTCGACGACGCCAATGAAGTGGCGGAACGGCCCGTCATTAATGCGGACGTTCTCTTCACGCGTAAACGTGACGGCGGGGCGCGGTTTTTGCGTGGGCTGCGCCGTGGCCATATCCAGCAAATTCTTGACTTCCGCTTCGGGCATCGGAATCGGCGTCATCCCACCCAGGAAGCCGGCCACCCCGGGCGTATTGCGAATCGCCCAGTAGGTTTCATTATCGACTTCCATGTCCGCCATGACGTAGCCCGGATAAAATTTGCGCTTGCGCACCTGTTTCTTGTTGCGCTTGATTTCCATGACTTCTTCGGTGGGAATCAACAGCTGATGAATCTTCGTCTGCAGGCCGGTCACGCCAATGGTTTTCTCCAGAGACGCCTTGACCCGGTCTTCATGACCCGAATACGTTTGAATAATGTACCAGCCGCGAGGTTGACTCATAAATATTATCCGATTCGAAAGAGTATTTGCGCGAAGAAGAGTAGGACCCGATCCACGACCGACACATACGCCGCCATGACCAACGTAAACAGAAGCACAATGATCGTGGAAGCAATCATCTGCTGGCGTGAAAGCCAGCTCACGAGTTTCAGCTCATGAACCGCTTCTTTGACGAATTGAGTGGCCTGCGAAATATAGTCCATACCTTTAATGTCCAACGCTTTATCTAGGCAAAAAAAACGCCCCTCGACAAGTCGAGAGGTTGACAAGATTCTACTCTGTCAGAATGCGAAATGTCAATACTTCGCATCAACTCACTTAAAATGTTACCGAACGTGGGATCGTCAACTCATTTGAAATGTTACCCAGCAAAAGTCCAAACTTTGGACTTTTGGAGGGATCATGACCAGACTGTGGAAGCACACTTACATGACGACGATGCACCCGCGGTATCAACGCGCCACACGGACTCAAAAGAAGATGATGCTCGACGAATTCTGCCAGACCTACAAGTGCCACCGGAAGTCTGCGATCCGGCTCTTAAGCGGTCCTGCGCCGGCCAAACACCCCATTCCCCGGTCGGGCGGACGCCGACGGATCTATGGACCGGAGGTCATCAAGGTGCTTGAAACGGTGTGGGAAGCCTCCCATTATCTGTGGTCGGCACGCCTGAAAGCCGCATTACCGGTGTGGATGCCCTGGATCCGTCAACGCTTTGCACTCACGGCGGTCCAGGAATATCAGCTGCGTCGCATTAGCCCGGCCACCATGGATCGCCATTTGGCGGGCATCAAGCGACGCTTGCGCCGGAAAACCTACGGCACCACCAAACCCGGGACCCTGCTCAAGCACATGATTCCCATTCAAACCGAAGCCTGGGACGTGCGCCGACCGGGATTTTTAGAAATTGATACGGTGGCTCATTGCGGGACCTCTTCCGAAGGTCCGTTTATCTCGACACTCGATACAACCGACTTCGATACGACCTGGTCCGAACGCCGTGCGATCCTGACAAAAGGCGAAGCTGCTGTTGTCGATGCCATGACCGATATCGAACAAGCCATTCCCTTTCGTATCCGCGGCCTCGATTCGGATTCGGGATCGGAATTTATCAACGACTTGCTGTTGCGCTTCTGTCACAACCGGAAGATCCGCTTTACCCGCTCAAGGCCCTACAAGAAAAACGACAACGCTCATATCGAGCAGAAAAATTACACCCACGTCCGCAAGATTTTTGGCTACGCCCGCTTCGATTCCGAAGCCGCCTGTGAGGCGATGAATGATCTCTACCGCAATGAACTACGTCTCTTTCAAAATGTCTTTCAACCCTCGGTCAAACTGCTGAAGAAAGTACGGCGCGGTTCACGAATCACTCGGCTCTACGATAAACCCAAGACGCCCTGGCAGCGCGTCCTGCGTTCAAACCATGTCGATCCTCTGAAAGTGAAGACGCTGCAACGTCAGATCATCGGCCTCGATCCGTTCATCCTCTCAGATCACATCGACAAAAAATTAATGGCCATTCAACATCTCGTCGCTAAAGGTCCAGTTCCCAAACCCACGCAACGGCCCGACTGGCAACATAAAAAAATCCTGGATCGCAACACACTTCCGGGGCTGACAACTACTACGCTTTCACACTGGCACGATGATAAAGAAAATCCCGTCAAAAAACTTGAACAAACCCTACGAAAGGAACGCTTCCTTCAAACCGTTTAATTATGATCTCCGGTAACATCAGTGGTGAGTTGACGAATCATTCTTCGGTAACATTCTCATATGAGTTGACACGTA
>Ga0206844_10110_pt1 | contig 28807 bp, 28 predicted proteins | sample Alteio_BWOrgCont_22_FD_152907 | JGI IMG/M metagenome (GOLD analysis project Ga0206844, IMG submission 152907) | Enriched cells from forest soil in Barre Woods Harvard Forest LTER site, Petersham, Massachusetts, United States -... | ecosystem: Environmental > Terrestrial > Soil > Temperate forest >...
AAGAACCAACACAACTTCAGGCTTGGGGCGGGGGATACGTAAACTTTTGGATTGGACGTTCGCGTCACTTTCTTAAGCCTGTCGTTGACGAAAAAATTCAATACATCATGGGAGCCAGCTTGCTCATTCCGCGGCGAGCCTTGGACGCGGTGGGTTTACTAGACGAAGGGATCTTCTTGTATTGGGATGATCCAGATTACTGCTGGCGCCTGCGCAATGCGGGGTGGAAGCTGGCTGTGGCTGGGCAGTCTAAGATCTGGCACAAGGGAATGTCGGCGTGGGGCAGAACGAATCCCCGTTCTGACACTTTCTTTAACGCTTCTGCGGCCCGCTTTTTCACCCAATACTCGCCGACTCCACTTCTTTCACTCTGGGTCGGGACCTCACTTCGAATTGCAAAACGGTTGATCGAGGGGGACTTAAAGAGAGCCCATGCTGTCTGGGTCGGGGTTACAAAGGGCGCTTCCGAAGAGACGACCCTCGGTGTTGATCGCAAACGCAGTAATTAAGCAGGTTCAGCCGCGGATGTTGGCAAGCGCGCAAATCTCGAAAGCGCACTTGCTGATACATCCGCCGAGTGCGAGTCGTACTTGCCCTCAGCACTGTATTTCGGCATTCCGCGGAGCACATCTGAACTGCCGATTCTGGGTTCCGGATTCTTATTAACTGTGTCCTAGACAGGAACGGACGAATTGTGGCTTTGCACTGACAGTCGACGCAGGTAAGCCAGCGAGCGTGTGTATGGGGACGCGCAGCGGCGATACGATCCTTATGTTCGGCCATCCACAGAACGGAGAATAAGAGTCTTGAACGCAGTCGTCAGAGCACTAGCGTCCGGCAAACTGGTTTATGTGACTGTTCGACAGGTTTTGTTTACGGTATCTCGTGTAGTTCCATTGCCCTTCGGTTTCTTGGTTGACTCTGGCTCTCTCGAACGCCCAGCGCACGCTTATTGCATGTGGCACGCTGCGAAGCTCGCCCGGAAACTTGGTTATGACGAGATCTCGGTCGCAGAGTTCGGCGTAGCTGGTGGAATCACCCTGATGATCTTGGAAGGCTATGCGAAAAAAATCGAGAAGGTTCTTGGGGTGCGGATAAAGGTGTACGGTTTCGATACCGGCGACGGCTTGCCACAGGTGGAAGGAGCAGAAGATCTGCCCTATTGGTTTCGCCCGTCCCAATACGCAATGGATGTAGTGCGACTGAAGCGACAACTTGAAACAGCGGAGCTGATTATTGGCAACGTACGGGACACAGTCCAAGGTTTTTTCACCGAGGCACGGCCACCTCTGGCAGCAATTTTTAATGATTTGGACTTCTTTTCATCATCACGCGATGCACTCCGGATATTAGATACCGGCAGCGCGAATTTTCTGCCGCGCCTGTTCCTATATCTCGATGACGTCATCGGCGACACGATGGAAATGTACGGGCCGTTCAACGGAGAGCTCGCTGCAAATGAGTTGTTCAATCGCACGCACGACCGGATCAAGATTCATCTCAATCAGAACTTACAACCCTACTCGAACTTTCGTTGGCGATCGCAAATATACTACGTCCACCTATTCGATCATCCGCGATATGGAGACTATGTCGGCGGCAGTGACCAGTCCGAAATCGAGGCCAAGCTGAAACTCCGCGCTTAGCCTTCTCAGGTCGTCTCGATCGAAGGGTATCCTTCGAAAGTGCTCAACGCTACCGGGGCCGTGACGCATCCAAACCAGAAGGACGGTCTTAATTGGGCAGCGGCATGATTCATCTGTCCGAGTGACTGCCTGAACCGTGTGTTATCAACCTCGTAAGCGACGGAATCAGCGGCCCTGGTGCCAGTACGTGCCGAACAGCCTCACGGCAATCCGAGTTTATCTTCGCGACCCGGAGTTTATTTAGTTGACTAAGGAGAAAGGTTCTTGGAAGTAACACCCATCGGATGGGCATTAATTCCTCTCGGGATCATTTTTTTTCTCGTTGCCCCAGACCGATTGTATTTCTGGATGGTGTTTTTTTTGCCATTTTCGGCCACCGCTGTGGTGAACATAGGATCAGGTGATTCAGCTTCTGGAGTTCAAGCAACCATCTTTTTTGGCGCCCTTTGGATGGTACGAGAACTTCCAAGATTCGTTGGCGCCAGGGATTCTCGGGCTGGACAAAACTTGCGGCAGCCAGCCAATCAACTGCGATGGTTCGTGTTGGTTGCTCTGGTGTCGTTGATTATGCCGATCTGGATAAATGGACGTATGTATATAGAAGATCCAGAGTTCTCGAACGGATTTTCGAATTCACAGCCGTTGCTGTTCACGCTTCGAAACATAACCCAGATTATTTATCTTGTTTACGGTGTGTTACTGTCGGTTCTTGTTGCTTTCAGAAACTCAGAAGTTCGGGAATTGGTGCGTAGCATTCGCATTTTTCTGATCTCCTCCATCTTTGTCAGTCTTTGGGGCTTCCTGCAGCTTTTCTGTTCCTTGCTGAATATCGCTTACCCTGCGTACGTCTTCAATACGAGCGCCACAGGAAGCGCACAGGGCTATCTGGACCAACTTGAAGATCTCGGAATCTCACGAATCTCTTCGGTGGCGACCGAGCCTTCGACCTTGGCTGCCTCCTTATTGATTGCTTTTGTTTTTGTTCTGTTCGCGGTTACCAGAAAGCTGCCACTGATTTCGAAAGGATGGGATCGTTTTGCGCTAGTGAGCATTTTTGGGGCTCTGATGATTTCGACATCGACCGCAGCATATTTGGGACTGGCCATAGTTTTTGTTATTTATATGGTTCTCCTGAAACAGATGAGAATTCTCCGCCGCGGGCACATTGTTGCTCTTCTTATGCTTGCCGGTTTGGTGGGGCTGACGGTTACGCTTTTTTCTCCCGCCCAGGACATATTTACTTCTCTTGTGGTTGGTAAAGGAGAAACCTACTCCGGAATCGCGCGAGCTTACTCTATTGCTCTCGCAGCTCAGTATTTTCTACAGTACCCCATTCTCGGACTTGGATGGGGGAGTGTCACCTCTCACGATTTGGTTTTCAAGCTCTTGTCCAATACCGGCATCTTGGGTTTCTCAGCATTCTGCCTCTTTTTGTATTCTCTGCTCAGACGGCTTTGGCGAGGCTCGAGAACCTTCGGGATGGTTGATCCTGAATGGAGGTGGTGGTCCACATGCCTTCTGGGTGCTTGTCTGGTCATGGTCTTCACCAATCTGACCGCCGGGTTTGATTTTGTTTTTGAATATCTTTGGTTCCTGCTTGGACTCGGGATGTCGGTCCCGCCACTAAGTTCAGCACTTCTTGTTAAGCACCCGCCTCCGGACCTCCAAGGCCAGGAGGCAATTGTCACGTGAAGGTGGCGCTTCTTTGTGGACCCTGCCCTGCGGGTGCGTGCGGAGTCGGCGACTACACCGTCTGCCTGGCAAACGCGCTCAACCAGCGAGGCATAGAAGCCCAAGTAATCTCCTCGGCTGATTGGAACTTGCTTGGTGCCATAAAGGGCCGCGAGGCGTTCGGCAGTCCGAAGTTTGATGTCGTGCATATTCAATATCCGACGGTCGGGTTTGGAGGGGCGTTAATTCCCCAGGGTGTTGCTTTGCTTGAGAAGTGTGTAGTTACGATTCATGAGGCGAGCGGAGCCCGCATTCTTAGGAAGCTCGCCCTCCTGCCGTTCAGCATTCGCCCGAGGCGGCTTGTTTTCACCAGCGATTGCGAGCGCCAATTCGCTGTGAGATGGGTGCCATGGATTTACCGAGTTAGTTGCGTGATTCCCATCACGAGCAATATTAGTGCGTTTGAGGGGGAGAGTACTCGCAGCCTCGATGAGATCGTTTATTTTGGCTTGATCATGCCGAACAAAGGACTAGAGAGTGTCATTGCACTTGCAGAACTCGTGAAGGCGTCGGGACTCTCACTTCGGATACGCATCATGGGTTCTTGTCCGCCTAAATATGGCGCATACTTTGAAGGCTTGAAATCGAGGACCTCAACGTTCCCGATCATTTGGGATAACGAACTCAGCGAACAGCAAGTTGCGAGGAGACTAGCATCGTCCTCGATCGCTTATCTTCCATACCCCGACGGTGTTTCTGAAAGGCGAGCTACTTTCAAGGCTGCGCTGCTGAACGGCGTAACGGTAATCACGACTCGTGGCCAGCACACGCCTTCCGGGCTGGAAGACATTGTCACCTTTTGTCCAAACCCCGAAGAAGCGATGGTGGCGGCTCGGTTCCTCGCCGATAACGCCGAGCAAAGAGCGAAGTTAGCCGATAGGGCTCGCCTCTACGCACGTCAGTTTACCTGGGAGAGTGTAGCGGAGATGCACTTTGTACTTTACAGGGAAATCCTGAGCGAGAAATGTGGCGGAGAGCAAATTGTGCTTAAGAGTCAGGAACCAGATAATCACCTGGATTCAAAAACGGTTTGATATGAAGACCTACGATAGTCGACAACGACCCTCGTTTCTGACTTTGCGCGCAAAGGTGTTGGGCGGTGGAGTATGATTTTAACGTGCCGACTAGTCCAGCTTGGTGAGAGGACGATCGTTGAGATTAGCTTGCAACTGGAGTGCGGACACTTAGCCGGAATGTCGAAATTATGAAATCCAGCCTTTATCCACCGCAACGAGATGTGGCCTCGTCTGGCGCCGCAGACCGAACGAGTGCGTCGGCGGCCGAATCTCGATGGAATGACTTTGCCAGGATTGACCCTTACACCTACATTATGACCCACCTGCCGCAGGGGGACCGGGAGGCGTTCTGGCAAAGTGGCGAGACTACGATTTCACAAGAACTTCTTCCGGTCGTCCGCAAGAATGCTGTGCGTCTTGGTACCGCACTCGAGATTGGATGTGGCGTGGGCCGCCTCGTCTTTCCATTGGCTAATCATTTTGAACGAGTGTTCGGACTGGACATCTCCTCAGAAATGGTCCGCCAAGCAACGACACTGGCAGTGCAAAAGGATATTACCAACGCACGATTCTTCAGCCTTGCGGATTACGAACGTCGACCGGACGATCTTGGTTTGACGGCAAGCAGCGTGGACTTCGTCTATTCTCTGATCGTCTTCCAACACATCGCAGATTTTCAGTCTATCAAGAATTATTTTGAACTCATAGGATTATTGCTTTCCTGCGAAGGAGTTGCCTACTTACAGTTCGACACCAGACCACAAGGCTTCACATATAGAGTGAAGAACTTTCTTCCGGATTTCATGCTTCCACGTTTCCTGCGTCGAGGCATCCGGCGCATACGCCGTTCGGTCGAGGAGTTAGAGTCTAGTTTTGCCGATTGCGGCCTCAACATTGTGGAGAGCCTCGCGCCCTCAACCGAGTACAACCGCTTCGTTCTTAGAAAATCCGGAGGGTAGTGCGCCTTCTTTTGCACACATAGTTCGCACTTTCCCGCGCTAGCGTGAAAACATGGTTTTCTGTCAGACGGAGGATCGATCGTTAAGAGTTGCAATAGTCCACTATTGGTTTGTCGGGAACGGTGGAGGCGAACGCGTGGTCGAGGCATTGGCTGAGATGTTCCCGCAAGCGGATCTCTTTTGCCTATTCGCGGAACAGGAGACCATGACTCCAAGGCTGCGAAGACACCGTTTGACCACGTCGTTTCTGCAACGGATTCCCGGAGGGCGGCGCTGGTACAAACAACTGCTTCCTCTTCATCCTCTGGCCATTGAGCAATTCGATCTCTCGAAATATGATCTCATTTTGAGCAGCGAATCTGGTCCTGCCAAAGGTGTGCTGTCGTCTCCGGAGGCTTGTCACATCTGCTACTGCCATTCTCCGATGAGATATCTGTGGGATCTTTATTCTCCATATCGCCGTGCCATGCGGCCTCTGGCCGGGATTGCTTTTGCTTTGACGGCTCACTATTTGCGGATGTGGGATTTGGCTTCGGCCGGTCGTGTGGACCACTTTGTGGCGAATTCGTACAACGTCGCTGCCCGTATACGAAAGCATTATCGTCGTGACGCTACTGTTGTCTATCCTCCTGTTGACCTTTCCTCGGGATACCTTGCTGACCGCGTGGAGGAATATTATTTGGTCGTGAGCCGTCTGACCGAATACAAGCGTGTGGACTTGGCAATCGAAGCTTGCAACCAACTCAATAGGCCCTTGCGAATTGTTGGAGATGGAGACCAGTATAAGTACTTGCGAAGGCTGGCGGGTCCAAGTATCAAGTTCCTAGGCCGTCTGGACGATGAAGCGCTCTGCGAGAACTATGCTCATTGCCGCGCTCTGCTTTTCCCTGGGGAAGAGGACTTCGGAATTGTTCCCGTTGAGGCACACTCTTTCGGGCGCCCAGTTATAGCCTTTGGGCGAGGTGGTGTATTGGAGACGGTACGAGGTTTGATGACAGGCGACCGTTTGAATGTTGAAGGCGCGACCGGCGTTTTGTTTTCCGAACAGACGAGCGACAGCTTGGTACGGGCCATTGAGTTCTTCGAGTCGGTGGAATCTCGCTTTTCTCCGTCATTCATACGACATAGCGCTGCCCAGTTCGATGCTTCCCGCTTCAAGTCAGAAATGAGGGATTTGATCAGCCAAAGTCTGGAATGTCGGAGGATTCCGAATTCTCTGGTTCAGATGACTAGTAAGTCCGACCAAGTTGTTGGTTGTTGATTGCCGTCGTGCAAAACGCTGAGCAGCTACGGAGATCAAAATGAGCAGGTTATTCCCAGCGGATGATCGGGACAGCAGTCCATTCCAGATCAGGAGTGCACCGCACTATTTTAGGATGTTTGAACAAGTCGTCGCGCGTCTTCCCCATTCCTCTATCGAACAAGCAGCGGCGGAATTACTGGTCGCTTACGAACAAAACCGCACTATCTTCTTGTTTGGCAATGGAGGCAGTGCGGCGCTGGCGTCGCATTTCGCATGCGACCTTGGAAAGGGCACCGTAACGAACCGAGAAGGCCAAAAGCGTTTTCGGGTCTTGGCACTCACGGACAATCTGCCACTACTAACTGCGTGGGCTAACGACAGCTGCTACGAGGACGTGTTCGCAGAGCAATTGCGGAACTTCATGGAACCCGGCGACGTTGCATTCGCTATTAGTGGAAGCGGTAATTCTGCGAATGTTCTGCGGGCGCTGGAAGTTGCGCAAAAGGGTGGCGCCTACAACATCGGTTTGGCGGGTTTCTGCGGAGGAAAGATGAAAAACTTATGCGACCTCTGCATCGTTATTCCTTCCGAAAATATGCAAATAATCGAAGATTTGCAGCTAAGCGTCACGCATGCCATTTTTTCTGTTGTCCGGCATCGACTCAACCAAAGCAGGCCCTCCGAATTTGTCGTAGGAGCGAGTTCCGCTGACTGAATTCGAATCATATCGAGCGTCCGGCAGACGAGTGAGTTGTCGCGAATCGTCTCGGAGCGGAACGTTTTTGCGGAATTGCTACCGGTAAAGATGCCTACAGACGTCACGACAAGCACTCCGAGCGATGCGATTGCAGTGATGGTGCGCCATCCGCGCAGCTGGGAGCGGGCCTGCAAACGAGTCATCGATTTGCTGGGATCGGCAATACTCATTCTGCTGTTTGCACCTGTTTTTCTGGTGTTAGCGGGTCTCGTTCTCCTGATCGATGGGCTCCCCATCATTTATCGCCGCCGGGTTGTCAGTCCCAGAGGAGAATTCGATGCATATAAGTTCCGAACGATGATCCGCGACGCCGATGCAGTATTGGCCGCTAATGCGCAACTCAGCGAAGCGTATGCCCAGCAGTTTAAGCTGAGATCGGATCCAAGGGTTACCCGGTTGGGCAATCTGCTTAGAAAGTACAGTCTCGATGAACTGCCCCAACTCATGAATGTTCTCAAGGGTCAGATGAGTCTAGTGGGTCCACGCATGATAACGTCAGCAGAACTGCAAAAATACGCCCCTTATGGAGCGCTTCTTTTGACCGTGAAACCGGGCATAACGGGCTATTGGCAAGTTGAAGGCCGTCAAGAAGTTTCGTACGCAGAGCGGGTGCGGATGGACATCTACTACATCACAAATTGGAGTTTGTGGTTGGACTTGAAGATTCTTCTCCGAACTCCATCGAAAATCATTCGCACGCAAGGGGCCTACTGAAAATGGCAAACATCCTGGTTACGGGAGGCGCCGGATATGTTGGGTCGGTATGTTGCCGCCAGTTGGTCGAACGAGGCCACCATGTCGCGGTAGTTGATGATCTTTCGGCCGGACATGCGACTGCAGTACCGCAGGGGGTGCACCTCCATATCGTGGATATAGGGGATCGGCGCGCAATGAGGCAAGTGCTCGCCTCAGATAATTTCGGTGTGGTTTTTCATTTTGCGGCCAAGGCCTTGATTCCAGAGTCGGTGTACAACCCGGGTGTCTTTTTCGATTCCAACGTTGCTTCCGGTATTGCATTGCTCGAGGAGGTACGTGCAGCTGGCATTAAGAAGTTTGTGTTTTCCTCTTCTGCGGCAGTCTACGGAACTCCTCGATCCACGCCTATCGCCGAAGACCACCCCAAGAATCCTGTCAATCCCTACGGCGAAACGAAACTCATGCTGGAGCGTGCGCTGAGCTGGTACGCAAATGCGTACGAATGGACGGTTGTCGCATTCCGCTATTTCAACGCTTGCGGAGGGACGCCTGCGGTTGGGGAGGATCATCGGCCAGAAACCCACATTATTCCTCTGCTGCTGCAGGTCGCATCTGGCGAACGCGAATATTTCGAGGTTTTCGGCTATGATTACGCTACTCCCGACGGAACGTGCCTCCGCGATTACGTTCACGTTCTGGACATAGCCGACGCTCATATCAGAGCTCTACAGGCACCCGATCATCCGGGCATGACGGCTTACAACATTGGGACAGGAGCAAGTTTATCCGTCCGTCATGTTTGTCACGTAGTCGAGCAAATAACGGGAATCAAGCTACGCACCAGAGACGCTGCCCGAAGAGTCGGTGATCCTGCTATTCTTTGTGCCAACCCCGAACGGCTCATGGCCCGGCTGGGTTGGAAACCCCGCTTTTCCGATATCGAACAAATCGTGCGCAGTGCGTGGGAGTGGAAGCAAAAACACCCCGTCGGATATGGGATGCAGGGGGTGGAAGCAGTTGAGCACTCCGGCTAATGGTTCGCAAGGACGTGCCGTTTTTTGCTATGCGCGAGTTTCAACAACGTTCCACTTTCCAGTTCTATCAGCAGAAGACTGGCTCTTGGTTCCCGGCTCTACAATGACAAGACGGAAGTCTTGAACATCGAGATTCATCCATGAAGAAACAGAGACTGCAACACTGGATTCTGGCTGGGGATATCACGTGGGCGTTTGTCGCGCTGCCATTGGCGTACGTAATGCGATACGGGTTGACTTGGCATGGTCCGAGTAACGGCACTTTTCTTGCATTTGTTCCGCCTTTGCTCCTTGCAGTGGCGGTGTGGGCTCTCCTTTTTTCGTGGATGAAGTTGGACGGCTTTCGGCGCGGTTGGGACCTGCCCGCCACGCTCTCTCAATTATTCCTCGCATTGTGCCTGCTAATGGCGGTCTTGATGGCGGGTGCCTATCTGCTCCGGATATTTCTCTCACGATTAACGTTGTCTTATTTCGGTATTCTGCTCTTCTTTGGCTTCCTGTCTATCCGGTGTGCTGCGAACGCGATCTTGGGTTCAAGGTACTTCGCGAGAGCAATGCGACGTGTTCTGATTGTTGGAAATGGACCGGTGGCCCGCGAGATGGCCGCAAAAATCGAGTGCCATCCCGAGGTGCTTTGCCAAGTGGTGGGGTTTCTCTGTTCCTCCGATACTTCGTTCGACACGCGGTTGCCTGGCGCCGTTAGCGAAGCCAGAATGATCCAGACGCTGGGCGTGATCGACCTTCTGCGCGAGCAGCGAGTGGACGAGGTAATCATTACCTTATCCAAACCCGGCAGTCCGGAAGTGATGAATCTCGCAACTCGTTGCCGGCGCGAAGGCATCGGTGTGAGCATCGTGCCCCATCCTTACGAACTTTATCTCTCCAAACCGCAACTGCTCGATCTTGGGGGGCTGCCCATCTTGCAGTTACGCGAAGCGAAGTCAAAGTTCGCCAACAGTGGGGTGAAGCGAAGCGTCGACATAACTTTTGGATTTGCATTATTGCTAATATCGAGTCCCTTTGTGGCTCTGGGTGCGATCGGTTTGCTTACGAAAAAGGGCGGGCCGTTCGCGCGTGAGCTTCGTTGCGGTCAGTTTGGAAAGCATTTCTGGATGTATCGTCTGAATTCCGATCGCGACTGCCAAGAATTGTCCACTTTCGAAGTCATCCTGCAGCAGCTTAGCATCACAGAGATGCCTCAGTTTTGGAATGTCTTGCGGGGAAACATGAGTCTGATTGGTCCACGGCCCGAATCACCGAGTCGGGTCAAGCACTATTCTGAGTGGCAGTATCAGCGGTTGAATGTTAAGCCCGGTATGTCCGGCTTGGCTCAGGTTTGCGGATTAAGAGAAGCGCATTCATCTGAGGAGAAAGCCCGTTTTGACCTGCAATATATGATGCAATCGTCTCTATTCTTCGACATCTCGTTGATTTTGCAAACAGGATGGACTCTAATGGGGAGGCTACTGCGCCAAAATAAGTTGGTCTCACGAAGAGCGGCAGCGATGAGCGCAGTCGCTACAGACTTTATGGTTGAAAGGACTTTGCCGAATGCTCATAGTTCGCAGTCCAGTGCGGATTAGCTTTGGAGGCGGAGGAACTGATCTGCCCTCTTACTACGAGCAATTTGGAGGCTGCGTATTGAGCGCAGCAATCAACAAATACTTCTACACCATCTTGGGCGCTCGAGACGATGGCCGGGTTCAGGTGATTTCTTCCGACTTGAGAGTATTTGAAAATTGGCAAGACATTGCGAATATGCCGGTTCAGAACAGCGAGTTGGAAATCCCCCTGGCGGTCCTCAAGCAGCTGGGCTCGAAAGTCTCTGTGGATTTGTTCTTAGCCTCGGAGATTCCGCCGGGAACTGGTTTGGGATCCTCTGCTAGCGTCTGCGTGAACATCCTTCAGACTCTTACCAATTATTTGCACACTCCTCTCTCGAAGTATGAACTGGCTGAGCAAGCGTTCCATATTGCAAGGAATGTTCTTAGTAAGCACGTTGGCAAGCAGGACGAGTACGCCGCGGCGTTTGGCGGATTGAATTTCTTATCGTTTAACCGCGATGGCAGCACCCAAGTCGAGTCTATGGACTTAGACGCGGACCTGCTACAGGAGTTCCAGTCAAACCTAATGTTGTTTTTTGCTGGTGCTGCCCACCACTCCTGGACGATCTTGCGGGAACAGGAAGATTCGACGCGGGCTCAGACCAGTTCCACTTTGGAAGCGCTCCACGACATCAAGGCTCTGGGCGTTCGCATGCGTGAAGCTTTGCAGCGAGCCCAACTCCAGGTCTTTGGCGAACTTCTGCATGCGGCGTGGGAGGCTAAGAGACGCGTGTCGAAGAAGATTTCTACGCCTAGAATTGACGAACTCTACGCTCTCGCTCGGGAACACGGGGCCATAGGTGGCAAAATCACCGGGGCCGGAGGCGGCGGGTTTCTGTTGCTTTATTGCGACAGACCTCACCAGGAGGCGGTACGGAAGGCCTTACGGGAGGTAGGCGTGCACGAAATGGCCTTCGCCTTTGATATGCAGGGTGCGCAGGTGATCGTAAACGATCCTTTCATCGACAGCGACGAGCGCGGTGGTTCGCGCTGGACGTTTGTTCCTGCTATCGCACGTGCCCAATGATCGGAAGCGAGGAGATCGTACTGCCCAAGATGGGGATTTCTAGGTGAAGGCCTTCTTGTTGGCCGCGGGTTATGGCACACGGCTGCGGCCTTTGACGGACACGGTTCCCAAGTGCTTACTGCCCATTCGTGGCGTGCCGATACTGCAGATCTGGCTGGACATGTGCAGCCGCTATGGTATTGATGAAATACTGATAAACATTCACGCCCACGCAGGAACGGTACACGAATTCTTGCAGAAGCATCCACACGGCAACAAGGTACGAGTGGTGGAAGAAACAGAATTGTTGGGTAGCGCCGGAACTTTGTTGAAAAACCGCGGCTGGGTCAGCTCCGAGGATTTTTTCTGGGTGTTTTATGCGGATGTGTTGAACCAGGTGGATCTTTCCGAGATGTTGCGAGTACATCAAGCAAGGAGACCGGCTGCGACCCTCGGTGTTTATTGCGTTCCGGACCCAAGTCGTTGCGGGATTCTGGACATAGGCGAAGATGGCACGGTAGTCGATTTCGTTGAGAAGCCCGTGCATCCACGGAGTAATCTCGCGTTCTCGGGACTCTTGCTTGGAACTCAGTCCCTGCTCGACGCAATTCCGCTCAAACAACCCTCCGACTTGGGTTTTGATGTTCTTCCACGGCTGGTGGGTAAGATGGTTGCATATCCCATTTCAAGGTATTTGCTGGATATCGGCACGATGGAGAATTACGAAATCGCGCAGAGAACTTGGCCAGCCGTTCATCCCGGAAAATTGAATGATTGAGGGAATAGTTTTTGATATGGATGGCGTTTTAATTGACAGCCATCCTGTACATCGGGTTGCCTGGAGTAAATTCCTTGCCACCCTGGGGAAAAGTGTAAGCGATGAGGGGCTTAGCTTCATTTTGGCGGGAAGAAGACGCGAAGAGATCCTGCGGCACTTTCTCGGGGATCTCCCTGAATCCAAGATTGTCGAGTATGGGCATCAAAAAGACTCATTCTTTGAAGAGAACTTCCGTGATGTGAAGTTAATTCCAGGAGTTCGCAAGTTCTTGGAATCACTGGAAAGCGCGGGGTTGAAGTCCGCGATCGCGACGTCCGCCAGTTCGGCACGTACATTGGGGACGCTGCGTCGCTTGGGGTTGGGGGGGAAGTTCGCCACGATAGTAACAGGCGACGACGTCCACATTGGCAAACCTGATCCGGCGGCTTACACGCTAGTTTCTCGTCGGATGAACGTATCGCCTGAAAAGCTTCTTGTATTTGAAGATGCTCCTTGCGGCGTCCAAGCAGCCAAGTCTGCCGGGATGCGCTGTATTGGCGTGAGCACGAATGGACGGGCCGAGACGCTCCTCCAATGCGGAGCCGAGATGATAATTCCGGATTTCCTCGGCCTCTCAATTGAAATGGTGTCGTCTCTCTCTGGTCGCTAACTTGAGCACGGGCGCCATGTCGCCATTCAGTGTATTTTCTTGAACCGTACCTAGCTCAGAGGATTCGGCTGCTGATTGAGTTAAAAGGGATCAGGGGATAACGGGAGAGGTTGAACATGGTTGAACCAGCGCTTACTCTTGAGGAGAAACTGGAAGCGCAAACATTTTTGGAAAACACAAACAAGCTGAGCGTATGGATAGTACTGCTTGGCATCATCGCCCTGATGTGCTCTGGCTTGGAGTTGGAAGTCCTAATGTCGCTAGACGGTATGATGCGGTTCATGACCGTTCGCGAGATTTTCTGGGACGTGGGTGTGGCTTTTGTTCCTTTATTGGGTGTAGCCGCGGCGTGGTGGCTCTGTCTCATGCTGTTTATGAAGGTTACTCGGGCGTTCCCTTGGAAAGCGCGCCGTCGTGAATCGATCTTCTGGCGCTTCGGTCTCGCCGCACCGTTACTTTATTTTCTTCTCGAACTAACTAACTCGACTCGGCTTCGGGTTTCTCCGCATTGGCATCCGGGGTTGTTCGGCTGGCTATGGATCTTACCGACGTTAATTCTGATCAGCACGTTTCTTATCTGTATGCCCGAGTTGTCGGCGCTGAGAAGATTTTGCCGTATCAAGTTGGCCCCTGTCGCGTGGGTACACATTGTTCTTGTAGTCGCAGTAGCAATCGCACTTGTTGCCCGCAGGGTCCATCTTTTCCATGATTTCGTGCATCCGGGGAGAGCGGTGGTGGCGTCGAACCTGCCTGACGTTTACCTTATCACTCTCGATGCGCTGAGAGCGCAGGACATGTCCGTATACGGCTATGAGCGCTCCACCACTCCGAATTTGGAGCGTTTTGCGCGACAAGCCTATACGTTCGATTTTTTCTTCGCGAATTCAAACTTCACGACTCCAGCGACAACCTCGATCGAAACGGGCAAGTTACCCTGGACCCATCGGGTATTTCAGTTGGGCGGATTTTTGCGTGGTCGGGCGCAACAAGAAACCTTGGCCGCCTTGTTGCGTCAACGTGGATATTACACTTTGTCGATTTCGTCGAATCCGTTCGCGAGCCCAGTACAGCACAGGACACTTGATAGTTATGACGCCGTGACGCTTTCTTTGCCGCAGAACGGAACTGGTTTATGGCTTCGCTCTACCGATTTGGTGGGACTCAACACTCTACACACTCTTCTGTACACGATGCTAAAGTCGTTGGGCGCCTTACGATCCTGCTTAGATGCGTTAATTTGGAGCGACCGCTATCCTAGCCCGCCAGAACCGGTTTTTGATCGTGTTCGCGACATTGTTTCCCGACGGGATATTTCGCAGCCTCGTTTCGTGTGGGCGCATCTAATGCCTCCACACGATCCGTATTTTCCGCCGCTGCCCTATCGCGGAAGCTTCTTAAACTCAAGCAAGCTAACCCGCAGTCGCGACTTTCTCGGCCAACGGAACGACTCGGCGCAGCGTGGTGTGTCGGTGGCGGAGTTGCGCGCCCGTTATGATGAGAATATCGCCTACGCGGACCACGCTATCGGGGATTTCCTTGACTGGCTCGATCAAACGGGTCGTCTCGACCGTTCTATTGTGATTATCTCGGCGGATCACGGTGAGTCCTTCGAGCACAATTGGCTCTTGCATACCGGGCCGTATCTGTACAACGGATTGATCCGAATCCCGTTGCTTATCCACCTTCCGGGTCAAGAACGAGGTTCACGAATTGACCAGGCTGCCGAGCAAGTAGATTTGCTGCCGACGGTTCTTGACCTAGTCGGCGGACAGGTCCCCGCCTGGAGCGAAGGCATTTCGCTGAAGCCACTATTGGAGGGCGAGCAGGTTCCGAAGAGATTGCTCGTTAGTATGAACCTGGATCCCGATAGCACATTCACGTCGATTACGAGGGGGACGATTGCTGTGATCGACGACGATTTTAAGTACGTCGCTCAATTGGGGACCAATCAGAGCGCTCTCTACAGATACAAGACTGATCCTCAGGAGGAGCAGAATCTGGTCGAATCCGATCCGGCTGTCGTGGCGCGGATGAAGGCTTGGCTAGTGGAAAAGCTGGGAGAGGTCAATGCACAGGCTACTCCCCACCCATGATGATGCGGCGGAAGTCTGGTACCTGAAGAAATGACGCGAAGACTCCGCTTATCTCTAAGCGCCTGGCGCAGACTGGCGACCAGAATTGATCATAACCAGAGTCGGCTACGATTACGCACCAAGCTCGCATATTGGCTTGCTAGTGCTGGCCATTCCTTGTTGTTTCGGTTGCAAGATGCGAGCCATGCCGAGGCATTGAAGGTGGCCTCGCCGACGCCTCCAGTTTTTGTGCTTGGTTTTTGGCGTTCGGGTACGACCCTGCTACACGAGCTCTTGTGTAGCGATCCGCAGTTCGGCTTTCCGAGCACCTATGCGTGCATGAACCCTTCTCATTTTTTGCTTACGGAAGCCTGGGCGTCTGGGCGCAAAACACCGCGCACGGCGAATCGTCCGATGGATAACATGTTGTATTCGTGGGCTTCGCCGCAGGAGGACGAATTCGCACTGCTTGCACTCGGTGCGCCTTCGCCCTATGAGTCCGTAATCGTTCCGTCTCTCATGCGCGACCCAAGGATACTGCTAGACATTCGTCTGCGTAGTTCTGCAGAGCAAAAGCGCTGGGGCGATGCGCTCAAACATTTTTTGCTTCTTCTGACCGTCCAGCAAGCTAAGACCATGGTCTTCAAGTCTCCTCCCCACGGTTTCAAGCTGCCGCTGCTGCTATCGATGTTTCCCGGGGCCCGGTACGTAATTATCGAGCGAAATCCATATGAAGTATTCGCATCTAATCTTAAACTTTGGAAAACACTGCTTAGCATGTACGCGGTCGAATCCTTCTCGCCGGATGAAATTGAGCAATTCATTGTGAATGCCTACCTCATGCACGAAAAAGCTATCGCAGAGGGCGTGAGTATGGCCGCTAGGAGTCAGTTGGCTTTTGTGCGCTATGAGGAATTATCAGCAGATCCGATCGGACAAATGCAGCGGCTGTACAGGGAATTAGACCTAGGCGACTTTGACAGGGCGCGAGCACCCATAGAAAAATATATCGCCGGTGCAGCGGGTCACGCTCGCAATTGCTTTACACTCTCCTCAGTGCAAAAGGCGCGCGTCGAACATTCTTGGGGTACCATCATCACGGCAAAAGACTATTCCTGGCCGCAACAGTACTTGAGTTTAGCCAGTTAGGGTTCGGCGGGGTAGAAAACTAGAACCCGCGCCGGGGCGACAACAAGTCAAACCGTCGGTTCTTCGGGTTCTGTCCCGCGCAATCTGCGATAGAAGACCAAAAGCCCTCGGCGAACGCGGTTCGCAAATATCATCCACATCGCCCACAGCCCAGCGAGTAAGGGCATCAGAATTTGGAATAAACTTCCACCGGTTGGGTCGCCGTAAGCTCGCGCCGGTACTCCCGCTACCAGAAACAACATCACTACCATAACAACGTCATAGCGCTTCACGCTTTGGTGTCCCCCCTGAGACCGTTAACAACATTGTGTGTTATCAGTATGAGAATGTTGCTGCTTCTTGTCAACGTCTTTCCGAAAAACGAGGACAAAATAAGCTCAAGCTTCCCTCTCTTCGAAATCGGTCCGCAAGACAGACTCCACAACTTCTCTCGGCTGACCGCGCCCAAATGATCGAGTAGCGGGAATGGCAGTTCCATACCGCAGAAACGCGACACCCTACTACACTGCATAAGGCTATCATTGAGCTTCTTCAGACACGAAAAAATACCACTCGGTGTCAAAGTCACCCGGAACGTACTTTACAATGGCGTGCGCCTGCTCTTTTTGGCGCCGCTTCCATTCTTAGTGATTCCATTTTTCCTTAAGAAACTGGGAACTTCGGGATACGGTACGTGGGCCGTATTCCTTGCGACAAGCGGGATCACTTCTGTTGCTGACCTGGGTCTCGTCACCACACTCAGTAAGCATGTGGCAGAGTTCTATACCCTCAAAGATTTCCGATCCTTGGACCGCCTCGTAAGTACGGGGGTCGTTCTCTACTTCGGAATTGCCTGCCTGCTGTCCCTCATACTTTGGGTTAGTTCGCCGTTGCTGATCGCGTGGCTCTTTCGAGGCAGCCCGGTTTCTGTGCCGGAGTTGGAGAATCTCTGGCATTACTTAATCCTCCTCATATTTGCGAGCACTCTCACGATGTTGCTGTCTTCCGTCGTGATCGGTTTGCAGCGGATGGACTTGAGTACGGGAATCAACTCTGTAAACCTTTTATCCAGCGCCGGCCTCAGCGTGTTGTTTCTTAGATGGAATTGGGGGCTGCGCGGAGTCCTCTATGGATATGTGCTGGCAGCTTGGATTACCTTGTTTGCTTACGTTTACGCAGTTCGCCGGCTTCTCCCAGAAATAAAGGTTAGCCTTGTCTCGTGTCATTGGTCCGTGGCCAAAGAGATATTTAGCTTTAGTGTGCAAACATATGTCTCGCAAGTGGCAGTCGTGATCCACAATCAAATCGAAAAAATCTACCTTGCGCGGTTTGCGGGTGTTGTGTTTGTCGGATGGTATGACATCTCCGGTGATCTGGCGCTCAAGTTACGAGGAATCCCAAGTTTGGTCCTGACTCCAATTATGCCCGCGGCTTCCGAGTTGCATGCCCTGAGCGATCAGAGCAGAATCTCCCAACTCTACTATCGCACTCACAAGTATCTCGCCCTGATTGCGGTACCCCTGGCGGCCTACATTGTTTTTGCGTCGAGAGATTTTGTGGAGCTGTGGGTTGGACCGTCCCTGAGCGTAATTGCGATTCCGTTAAGCGTCTTGGTGATCGTTAATTTCGTAAACCTGACTACCGGTCCGGGGCTTATGATCTTGGTTGGTGCGGGCAAATTGCGGCCGGGCCTGCATAGTGCCATCTTCGGAATAGTGTTGAACGTGACGTTGAGCCTATTCTTGATCCGCGCTTACGGTTTCCAGGGAGCCGTAATCGGAACATCGATCTCAATCCTGGCCGGGTCGGTCTTCTTCCTCTGGCTGTTCCGTCGGGAGACGGGGGCCGCATTTCCCAAAGTAATTCGGACTGCGTATCTGAAGCCAATTGTTTGTTCGCTTGGAGGTATTCTTGTTCTTTGGACACTCGCCCGTTCGGAACGACCCTCCTGGAGCGGCCTCGTAGTGAGCTGCGTAGTTTTTATTGTCGTCTATCTTGTCCTCCTCTTATTGCTTCGGTTTTTCGACAGTTCTGACCTGGCGATAGTGGAACGCTTTCTTCCTATTCCTCAGATTGCAAGGAGAATTATTCCGGATGCTGAATTGGGCAGCTCGTTATTTTCCGATTCTGAAAGTGCTTAGACAACCCGGCGCGATGTGCGCTACCTTATTGGAGGTCGGGTCGGGTTCTGTAGGGATCGGGAAATTTTATCGCGCTCCCTTTGTTGGTTGCGACCTGAGTTTTCTGTTCCCACCGAGGGCCCCGATGCGGCCGGTCATAGCAACCGCTACAGGCCTACCGTTTGGCGACGAATCGTTTGACGCTGTTGTCGTCTCCGATGTGCTCGAACACGTCCCTCCCGAGCACAGGGCGGCCGTCATTCAGGAGGCGTTGCGGGTGATGCGGCGCGTTGCGGTTTTTGCGTTTCCTTGTGGGTCCCAAGCTTTCGATTACGACCGTAAGCTCGCTGAGACGTATGACAGGGAACAACAGATTAGGCCGGTCTGGCTGCAGGAGCACATGCAGTTTTCGTTCCCAACGGAACAGCTTTTTGAGCATTTGCATCGCCAATGGACGGTAACAACCTTTGGGAACGAAAACCTGGATGTCCATTATTGGATAATGCGGAAAGAGATGCATCGGCTTTGGAATTATGTGTTTGCCATTATGCTGGCTGCATTACCAGGAGTCGTTGAATACATCTTGCGGCGGGCAGATCGCGAACCCTACTATCGTCGGATCGTGGTGGTCCGGCGACGATTAGCGAGTACGAAATAATGCAAGCCTTGAGCGTTATTATCCCGACCTATAACCGCTGCGAGACTTTGCAGAAAGCTATTTCCGCATACTTTAATCAAAGTGCGCTCCGGAATATTTCTGAAATTATCGTGGTGGATGATGGCTCAACTGACTCGACTAGAGAGGTTGTCGCGAGACTATCCGAACGATCACTTGGATCTATTCGATACTTTCGGCAAGAAAATAAAGGACCGGCCGCGGCTCGCAACTTGGGTATCAGGGAAGCTTGCAGCGAGATGATTCTCTTTACTGACGACGACATCATTCCGGGGCCGTCCCTGGTGGCTGAACACCTCGAGTGGCACCGCCGATTCCCAGAGTCTTCGGTCGCCGTTCTGGGAAACGTAACCTGGGCTCAAGAAGTCAAACCTACTCCATTTATGGCATGGTACGGCGTCGATTTTCTGTTTTCGTACGCCGATTTCGTCGGCCGGACAGAACTCGACTACACGGATTTCTATACGTGCAATATCAGTTTAAAGGCTGCGTTTTTGCGACGCAACGGCACCTTTGATGAGGAATTCAAAGTTGCAGCGTATGAGGACATCGAACTGGGCTATAGACTGAAGAAAGCAGGGATGCGGCTCATGTACAATCCGGACGCCTTGGCGTATCACCAGCAATACATTTCGTTCGACGAAGCGTGCCGCCGAGCCAGAAAGTCAGGACAGGCCGAGGAGATTTTCAAAAAGAAGGAAGCAGGAGCATATTACTACGCTTCTCTGCAAAGCGTCGCGCTATCTCGCCTGGGGCGACGCTCTTTCTACTTCAGAAAGCAATTACGGTTTCTTAGGAAGGCTTTAGCATGGGGGCTCTCGCCTTTCAAGAGGGTTATGGATTGGAAGATACCTCTCCCGTGGAGCGTGTACAGGATGATGTTGCGAATTTGTCGGTAGTACTGCCGAGATTATGTCAGGTTGTCTTTCCTCGATGTTACTCCGCTATGTACTAACTCACCTCCTGCCCGCAGCCGGACGTGTGGCAGTCGCCTAGAACAATCTACGATCCAGCCCCAGCCGGTGAGCGGCTCACCGATTTCTCATTCATCTTGAAGATTCGTTTTCCGGCGAACTCTAGGGCCGAGGAAGTCAGAGGTTTGCGGTGAGAGGAAGCCACATCTTTTGTGGAAATCTGAAAACGGACGGGCGGGCGATGCAGTTTCTCGGTGCCCGTACTGGTGACGAGTTGTGTTCACGTTGGCGGACTAAACGAGGGCTAACCCGAACCATCCGGACGACAGGAGTCTCTCTCAAAGTTGCAGTCGGCGATCTCAATGGGACGGAGGACGATGCGTTTGGCTCCTACACTTAGGGATGCTGTTACGAGTGAAGAGAAAGCTAGAAAAGATTCCTTGGTAGTAAACTCATTTACTCGCCTTTTCCAGACACGACTGCGCGAAACTCGTAAGCGCTTTTAGATTCTGTGAGCCGAGGAGAACAACTACGCGACGAAGAAAAGTGTGCTGGTCAATATGATTCTCGGTGGTGCATTGCTCTGTAGCGTTGTAACTCTCGCCCAAGCGCCGGTGCAGAACATCAATAAGGATAGGCATCCCAATTTGGCGGCGGCACAAAGCCTTGCCGCTCAGGCCAACAACTACATCACGGCGGCACAGAAAGACAATAGATACGATATGCACGGCCATGCTCAGAACGCGAGGCAGCTTTTGGTCCAAGTAAACCAAGAACTGAAACTATCCGCTGGGGATGCCGACGCAGCCGAAAAAATGAAGTAGATTTGAAATCATGCGGCGCACGTGGGCAGCCTTGTTCTACATTGTGCGCTCCCTCGCGAGGGTTTGAAGGTGTAGTGGTTTTCCGTGCTGGATGACGCTTGACAGAGTCGGCGAAGGTCCGCGAGCACTACAACTACGGACCGCATCGTCCGTTGCGGACCGAACGCCGGCGGCAGTGGAGAGGCTGCGTAGACTGGGACCACGATCTGCCGACAATCATCATAGTTCAATGTCAGAGAATTGTACGTCTCGGTTATCCCTGTGGACTACGATTGCTGCCTGACTGTCCTTCCGTGTAGAACCAGGGGGTCTGAGGCCAATTTTCGCTAGTCCCGAAAAGAGTGGACCACCCAAATCCTCCCCTGAACCCTGCTTTACAATAACGTTTTTGAACCACGAAGCCCGCGCAAAACACGGGTGCCATTTTGTTACCATAAGTGCGCATGAAAATACGTGAAATCGGCATTATACTTCGCAACACGATACTGGGAGGAAACATAGAGTCCCTGTTCGCGCTGGCTAATCCACGGATGACCGCCTACTACCACACCGAGTGCAGATTCCTCTACAAATGCCTCTTTCCGAAAACAGAATTCGCTCAGAAACCCGTCTGGGAGATATTCGGGGCCGATCGGGTTCCGGTCGTGCTTTATCCGGACGCGGCGCAGGAATGGTTCCGGCCCATGGCATCCTATACAGCAGATCTGGTTTCGATGTGTATGCTTTGTCAACTACTTAAGCCGAAAACTATCTTGGAAATTGGAACCTATCATGGAGCCGGGGCGCTGCACTGGGCCGGGAACGCCCCGGACGCCGAGATTTATACTTTGGACCTGCCATCTGCTTTGACGCCCAAACTCTCAACCACCAAAGTGGACCGAGCGTTCGTCACCGGGCACGCAGAAACCGGACGCATGTTTTTTGAATGCACGCCAGAGGCCCAGAGGATACATCCGCTTTTTGGAGACAGCGCGACTTTCGACTTCTCTCCATTTTACGGAAAAGTCGATCTCCTTTTTATCGACGGAGCGCACAGTTACGAGTACGTCCGCAATGACACCCTTCGCGGCATGAAGTGCTGCAACCCCGGAAGCATCATCGCGTGGCACGATTACGGACGAGTCGGTTTCAACGGAGTGTCCAAGTGGCTGCACGAATTCGCACAGCAGAGTAAACCCATCTACCGCATTCCCGGCGGTTCTTTAGCTTATACCCGACTGTAGGAAGTGTGAAGAAAGGGAACTCGACGACGTGAGGTAACTTAATCGTGGACAGCGATACAATCAACGGAAGTGTAGGCCGCCGCCACCGCCGTCGCACCCAGGTTGAGGTAATCGAATTTGATCGAGGCCGCAAGTTTCGTCGAGGCCACGACATACACCGGTCCAGGCGTGCCGGTGAGCGTTCCAGTTCCCGTGCAGGTGACGCTGTAATTGGAGTCGGCGAAAGCGGTTGGCCAGGTTACAGCGACCACGCCGCTGCCGGTCGCGCAGCCATTGCCTAAACTCGAGCCCGTGGTGCATCCCGGAGTATTTTTCACCGACTGATAGAAACCCGTGACGCCGTTTCCGCTGACTCCCACGGTACCGGTGGCGTTCGGGAAGGTCCAGGTCTGCGATGCCGAGAGTGCAGCAAATGACTGGCATCCCGTGATTGTGCCCAGCCCATAATGGAAGGCGCAGTTCTGGGTTCCGGTAATGAAGGCGCCGTGCTCAATGTCGTTCGCCGCCCCGTAATGCGTACCGGAGCTGGGGTCAATCGTGTAAGTGATGTTCTGAAAATCCGGATTCTCCACCAGCACGTAGGCGTTGTTGCTGCTGGAGGTCACAAAGGCGTTCACGCCGGATGCCGGCGCCAACGCCTTCGGAGCGATAAAGGTGTACAGGCCGGACGCAGCAATATTGATAAGCGAAGAGGGGGTGGTGCCGTCTAACTGGAAGTTTGACGCGACGAAGGTTACATGACAGAAGGCAGGCAACGGGCACACGTCCGCTGAGGTGTTACCCACGACAACGAACGGGAAGCTGCCGCCGGCAGTCGCTTCAAAGTGATCGCTGTCGAATGTGATAAGCGTGTTACCTCCGCCCGCGATTGTGATCGGGCAGCCGTCAAAACTGACGCCATAGAAATGGATCTCGAAGTTGCTGAGAGTAGCGCAAGTCTGGACGGGAGTCTGGTTATACCCGGTAGATAAGACTCCGCCAAAAAAATTGATGTTCTCGTTGGTCGTATTGTTGCCAGTATAGGGGAAGTTCAGATTCGTGGCATTGCCGCGCAGGTACATCTTGTAAAAGTCGCTTATGTAGACCCGCTTACTCGCGGTATTGATTTGAAGCCCGGTACCAAATCCAAAACCTTTACTACAAGCAGCCTGAGAAAACCCACAAAGATCACCAATTTGAACGTTGGAGAATATGCTACCCACTGCCCCCCTCAACATAAAGTCCTGTGGTGCCGTTGCCTGAGCCAGAGCCAAAGATCGTACATCCGTTGATACCCCCACCCGGCGGCCCCACATTGAAAGTGACAGCGACGCCAGTGGTCGGCGTGAAATAGAGAGTCGTGGTGCCGTAGGTCCCGCCAGTCGAATCTCCGCCGGCCTCGCACTCCAGCGTGATCGGATATGTCCCATTTGGCCCAGAACTCAACATTACGGGCGTCGTATAAGGGTAGAACCCGGCGGGCACATGAACCGTACACCCCCTTGGATTCTGGCAAGCCGCAGCGGCATTCGTAATCTGCGCTCCAATGTCGCTGCCGGGAAACTGGCTCGCGTCCAAGATTTTTCCGAATCTTGCCGGAGGCCATCCCCCGCCGACTGTCCACGACGCATCCCGGAAGACCGCCATCTGCATCACCCAGTCGCCCACGGGGGCCAGACAGGAGACGTCCGAAAGGCACGCCGTAGCCCGTTGCAGGACATTGTTCCCAGTTATGGTACTGGTGTTCTGTTCAGTGATCGCCATTCCGCTGCTGAAGTTGTGCGACTGAATGCCGGTAAAGCCTGTGCCCGCGTTCGCCGTCCCACTGTCGCTTACGCCGCCTGCAAACAGCAGCAGATTGGAGTTCGCCGGGGCCACTGTGCCGCTGTCCAGCAGAGCGGTCGGGTTGCCGCTAGTGCTGTAGGCTGCGGAGACGTTGTCCAGAGGGTAGTAAATGTCCAAGCCGCTGTATTCGACGGCTACGACACCGGCGGAGGAAATGCTGCCTCCGGCAGGACCGGTGAAAGTCACTGTCACTTGGTCGTGCCCGACTCCGCTTCCCGTGATGCTCGCTGCATAGAAAATCTGACCGCTGGTGGGAGTGCTGGCCGCCGATTGCAGGGTCGGTCCCACGGCGCTGGGGAAAAATCCGTTGATCCCATTGCTTTGCGAGTCAAACACGGATGCAGCATACGTAGATGTCGATTGCCAGAAGGTCCAAACGGCAAGCAGGTTTTTTGTCGTGGTCGGTTGCGTCGTTAGGGTGACTTTGCAGGTTATCGAGGGGCCCGACCCCGAACAGGTCCAGTTTGCATTGCTTTGAACATTAGCGATTGTTGCGCACGCCGGAAGAGTCAGAAGGAGAATAGCGCAAAGAGTGCGTTTCTTCACAGGTTCGCCTTTAGAATCGTATCGCTTCAAGGCCCCATTGATAACGCTACATAGAATCGAAAGCTAGAGGGCAATCCGCCGCTTGTCAATTAACCAAGTGTATGCACATAAATTGTGTCCCAGTTGGGAACAACATCGAGACATCGACGGGCCGGACGATGCACTTAAGGAGTGATCTTGAATACCACTCCGCAGGTATAGGACGTATAGCACCTCGCGCCTCCGGCTTGGGTAGTTCCATAGAGATTGCCCGAACTGTCCCTCACTAAGCCCGCGTACGGAAACTCTCCATCCGCACCGCCCGTGAAGCTGTGCAGCACGGTCTCCTTGCCCGATGCATCGAGCTTGAACACCACCCCATCGTCGTTAGTGCCGCTGAAGTAAGTGGTCCCATACAAGTTCCCCGCCGAATCCCTGACTAGCGGGCCTGCTATCGGTCTCTCCCCGTCAACACAGCCGTCAACTGAGCAGAAGCTGTAGAGCACCGTCTCCGTCCAGCTTCCGCCATCGGGCGACAGCCTGAAGACCGTGCCACAGCCCCCGTCACATACTGTGCTACTGCCGCCGTTCTGGGTCGTGCCGTAGAGGTTCCCGTTGACATCAGCGAGCAGAACCGAGTTGGGACCGCCGCCGTCCGAGCCGCCGGTGAAGCTGTACAGGAGGGTTTCCTTGCCTCCGGCCACTTTGTATACCACGCCCGCGCCGTAGACCCCGCCCCCAGCCGTCACGCCGTACAGGTCGCCCGCTGCGTCTCGGATCACGCCTTGATAGGAAAGCGCCCCGTCTCCCCCGCCGTCTGGCGGCCCCGCAAAACTGTGCAGGATAATTTCTTTTCCATTAGTGTCTATTTTCAACACTGCTCCGAGGCCCTCAGCGCCCCCCTCGTACGTAGTGCCATAGAGGTTCCCAGCTTTGTCCTCGACCAAAAGCGCCTCAGGCGAATCACCATCCGGCGTACCTTTGAACTTGTACAGCACCGTCTCATTGCCGTTTCTATCCAGCCTGAACACAACCCCACACCCGCCTGCTTGAGCACCTCCACAGGTTTTGGTGACCTTGCCACCGTCCAATGTGGTTCCAAACAGGTTCCCCGCTGCGTCGCGAAGCAGACCTGCGTCAGGACCGTACCCGTCTCCGCCACCGAAACTATGCACCCACACTTGCTGACCGCTCCTGTTCAGTTTGAACGCGGTACCGCAACCCAACTTGCTGCATTTTCCGGTCCCGCCCCCGACGGTGGTGCCGTAAATATTCCCAGCAGCGTCCCTGACCAGCACGCCCATCGGGCTACCGCCATCAGCCCCGTGAAACGTGTGCAGCACGTTGAACTTCGTTGCCTGCGTCTGAGCGGCAACGACTATTGACGCCAGCAAGAGCGTCAAAAATATCGGGAAAACCATGTTTGCAGTGGGGAAAGGTTTCTGGGATCGCATTCTGTCACCTCATCTCAAGCGGTGGGCCGGGGGGGAAAGGAGAACCAATTCAGGCCACATCCTGCGGCCAAAGTATAGCATGGCTTCCGCGGCTTCACCGCTCGTCCGACAGGAGTTCGGGGAGAGAAAAAGCGTCCGAGTTGAGCCGCCAGCCAAGGGCAGAGGCCCCGAGCATCCTCGCCTCCCACCCTTTCCGCAAAGGACGCGGAAAGAATGGGCCACCCCTCATTCTATATGTGATTTAGGGGTCCGCTGAAAGGGTGGGCCACCAACCGTCCGCGACGCGTCCCGGAAGACCGCCATCTGCATAACCCAGTTGCCGGTCGGAGCCAGACAGGTGGTTAGCGAAAGGCACGCCGTCGCCCGTTGCAGCACATTGTTCCCGGCTATGGTACAGGAGTTCTGTTCAGTAATCGCCATTCCACTGCTGAAGTTGTGCGACTGAATGCCGGTGAAGCCTGTGCCCGCATTCGCCGTCCCACTGTCGCTTACGCCGCCTGCGAACACCAGCAGATTGGAGTTCGCTGGAGCCACCGTGCCGCTGTCCAGCAAGCTGGTCGGGTTGAGGGCTGTACTGTACCCAGCCGACACGCTGTCCAACGGGTTGTTCTGGTCCGTGCCACTGTACTCCACGATCACCATGCCAGCCAGGGAGGCCGTGCCAGAGAACGTCACCGTCACCATCACGGAACTGCCCAAGGGGTTTCGAAAGTTCTTTGCGTAAAAGATCTGGGCGCTGGTCGGCGTGCTCGCGCTCGATTGCAGCGTCGGGCCCACCGCACTCAAGTAGGTGTTGCATGGCTGGCCCGTACACGTCAGATTGTCTGCAGCGGACGCCGTAAATGAGCTCGTTGACTGCCAGAACGTCCAGACGACAACTAGGTCGCGTGGTGTCGGATTCGACGCGAACGTGGCCGCGCACGATGTCCCCGAACAGCTCCAATTAGACTGGGACTGGACCTGCGTAATCGCGGCAGAAGCCGACAAAGACAAAGCAAACATGACGGCGCACAGAAGAAGTTGTTTCACACGTACCCACCTTGCCGCTTGAATCAAAGCGCGGGGTACTGTTCAAGCGGCGGCGCGTGACTATCCTTACGCGCCTTCAAAGCCGTGGCAATTGACTAAGAATGTTCGTGGGACGAAAGCGGCTAGCAGCGCGGGCCGCGCTGAGGCGCGAGGAACCGGCGTATGTTGCCTAAGGAAACCCTGACTAACTCCAATTTTGTCATTTCGAGCGGAGCCGAGAAACCTGCCTTTGCTCCCTGCCGGACCTAATCAGAGTCTCCTCAGGGAGTAATCTCGAACACCACCCCGCAGCCGTGGCCGTTGCTCCCAAGACACTTCGGGTCGCCGCCCTGCCCGGTAGCACCGTAAAGGTTGCCCTTGGAATCCATGACTACGCCCACTGGAAAGGCTCCGTCGCTGCCGCTGAAGCTGTGCAGAACAGTCTCGTTACCGGAGGGATCCAGCTTATAAACTACTCCGCAGCTGCCTCCGTTGTAGCACTGCGGATCGTCGCCGCCGAAATCCGTCGTGCCGTAAATATTTCCGGCGGAGTCTATGACTAGCGTGCTGTCCGGATACTCTCCATCCTTGCACGCGCCAACCTGGCAGAAGACGTAGAGGGTTTTCTCAGTCCAGCTGCCGCCATTGGGCGAAAGTTCAAACACCGTGCCGCAGCCGCCCGTCCCGCAGTTGCCGTTTCCGCCGTAGCCGCTGGCGCCATAGAGGCTCCCGCCGTAAGGGGTGAAGAGTCCGGAGTTACTGGGACCACCGCCGCCGGTGAAGTCGTACAGGACGGTCAGCTCTCCCGAAGTAGTCATGCGAAATGCCGTTCCCTGACCATAGGTTCCCCCGCCACAAGCGCCGCCGTAAAGGCGTTTGTCGCCAGGGCGCAGGATTAGCGGACTCGCGGGCCCTCCCCCCTCGGGTCCGCAGGGCGGACCCGGAAAGTTGTACACAATGGTTTCCTTGCCAGCCGGACTGATGCGGAATACGATTCCACCGTTGTCGCCGGTTCCTCCATATTCGGTACTCCCGTACAAATTTGCCGCCTGGTCCGCGACGAGGAACCCCTCCCCGTAGTACCCGTCGTGATATCCGTTGAAGGGCCCTCTAAAGCGGTGAAGCACCGTCTCCTTTAGAGCCGTGTCTAACTTGAATACGATCCCGCAGCCCAAGGTGTAGCCTTCGTCGCAGACAATCCCACCAAAATTTGTTGTTCCATAAAGATTCCCGGCGGCGTCCTGGTAGAGACCCTCGTCGGGCTCGAAGCCCTCGCTGAAGTTCTTTAGGCTGTAGGACCACACGATCTTGCCGGAAGTGTTCATGTCGAACACCGTGCCGCAACCCGCGTGCGGGCTGCAATCTCCCGTTCCTCCGTTGACCGTGATGCTGATTAGGTTTCCGTCCTTATCCCACAGGAACTGGCCAGACGGGTTTGCGCCGTCCTTGCCGTGAAACGTGTGCAGCACCTTGAAGGTCTGCGCCTGCGCCGGTTGAGCAGCAATTGCCAACGCCAGCAAGGACATTAGGAAGATCGCGAGAACTGATTTCGCCGCGGAGCAGGGCTTCTTGGATCGCATATCTCGTTACCTCTATTCACACGGCGGGCCGGGGAGGAAGGAAAAGCAGTTCAGGCCGCATCCTGCGGGCAAAGTATAGCACGAGGCCCCGCTCCACCCGACTCCCCGCGCACTTCCGCCATTACCCAACCCTGCCGATATCCCGGCATCTGTCCGCAACTCCAATCGACGCAATCCACGACGCTTGATTAATATCTTGTAGCTATAGCAGCCCAGTCCCGACAATGTTCCACGTGGAACACTTCTCTACTCTCGCCCCTCGCTCATACCAGCGCGGCGATCTCAGCAAAGGATTTGAAAGTGCCTGTCCATCCGCCCGTCTAATGAGCGCCGATGGCTT
>Ga0206844_10108_pt2 | contig 28793 bp, 28 predicted proteins | sample Alteio_BWOrgCont_22_FD_152907 | JGI IMG/M metagenome (GOLD analysis project Ga0206844, IMG submission 152907) | Enriched cells from forest soil in Barre Woods Harvard Forest LTER site, Petersham, Massachusetts, United States -... | ecosystem: Environmental > Terrestrial > Soil > Temperate forest >...
GACGCGGTAAACTTGACCGGCACTCAGGAGAAACTTGAACCATGAAGGCGGCAGCATTTGGAGTTCGAATGCATTCCGGCTGGGGAGTGCTGGTGGCTGTTTCCGGGGATCCAAGTTCCCTGGAAGTGATTGACCGCAGGCGCGTCGTCATTGCCGATCCGGCAATTCCTGGGGCCAAGCAGCCCTATCACCATGCCGCCGGTCTGGGAACCTCGGAGCTGGGACTCCGTGAGTCGGAGAAATACCTTGCCAGTTGTGCCACGGTTTCGGAGCGCCTGGCCTTCACAGCGATCGAGGACGTGGTACGCAAATTGGAAGGGCGTGACCATCGCATCGTTGGTTCAGCCGTGCTCCTGGCATCGGGCCATGCGCTGCCGCCGCTTGCGAAAATTCTCGGCTCGCATCCCCTGCTTCATACCGCGGAAGGACAATTCTTTCGCAATGCAGCCATCCAAGCTTGTCTGCGACTGAAACTTGTGGTCGCGGGAATTCGAGAGTGCGATCTGGAGGAACAGGCCAAGACGACATTCGGACGTGCAGCCAGCCGAGTGCAGGAAAGAATCGCAAGCCTGGGGAGTTCGATCGGCCCGCCCTGGACCAAGGACCACAAAGCCGCGGCGCTGGCCGCCCTGATAGCTCTAGCAGCCTAGCAGAGACCCTGAGCCAATCGGTCACCGCGCGCCGAGGCACATTCGCATCACGGATTGACCACCAGGTAGCGATTGAAGAACATCAGCGTCTCTACAGCGAGGCGATGGCGCGCTTCCGTGCTCTCGAATGTGTGACCGTCGTCCAGCTTGATCAAGGTCACCGGAACTTTTGCCTGGTGAAGTTTGTCGTAGAGTTCCTGGGCTTGCGCAATCGACACATCTTGATCATTTGTGCCATGCACAATGAGGAATGGCGCATTCGATTTGTCGACATGGTAGACCGGTGAAGCGCTGCGCCACACCTCAGGAAGTTTGGTAAAGTCTCCGCCAAAGAAGCTCGCCAGGAAGGCGTCTCCGTCGGGATCGTGATTGGTTAAGAAATCGCTGGGCCCGCTCACGTCGACCACCGCTTGCACCCGGCTGGAATATTTGGCAAGCGCAGGATCGGAGTTGTCGCGAGTGTCCTCCATTCCCAGCAGCGCTGCGAGCTGCGCACCTGCTGAATGTCCAAAAGCCCCGATGCGATTGGCATCAACGTTGTACTTCGAGCCGTTCGCCCGTAACCAGCGAACCGATCTCTGGACATCATCCAACTGCACCGGCCAGCGATTTTCGGTGCCGTGAAACAAACGATAGTCTACCGAGACAGCTACAAATCCCGAGCGCGCCAGGAAATTTCCCATTCCGCGCATGGTGCTCTTGTCGAAGCCCGACCAACTGCCGCCGTGGATCAATACGGCAGCAGGTCGCGGCCTGGAGCCGGATTCGGCTGGCTGATAAATATCTAGCAGCAGCTTTTCGCCCCCCTGCACTCCATACTCAATGTCTTGCTGAAGAGAAACCTGGTCGGACGGCAATGGGTTCTCGGCTGCGCGCGGAGTTGGTGGCGTTGGCGTGTGTGAATTTAGCTGAGCAGGAAGATAAATGGCACATACGAGCAAAAGGCCGGCGAGTAATAACCTTTTCTTGAGCATGCGCGAATTCATGGACACTCCCGATTGAGGTACGACGCTCTTCTAGAATAAATTCAAGTCGGCACGCAGCAAGACATCGCGGTCATTTTATCGTGCGGCGGGTTATTATTGCCTGCATCGTTGCCTCCCAATGGAAGCAGGAAAGATGAGCCCCGACGAATTTAGAGCATCGCTTGCAAAAGAGGCGCCACCGGCGGCGCTATCCGCCCCACTCACGGCGTTGTGGTGGGATGCAAAGGGAGATTGGTCCCGCGCGCATGCGCTAGTTGACGAACTGGAAACTGTAGATGGAATGGCTGTTCACGCTTACCTGCACCGCAAGGAAGGTTCTGCTTCGAACGCTGATTACTGGTATCAGCGTGCTGGTCGCAGCTTTTACCGGCCCACGCTTGAGGCCGAGTGGGCGGCATTGGTAGAAGCACTGCTATCCGACGCAGAGAAGGCATGAGCAACGCCACGGTATTTCAGCGAAGGTGGATGGATATGACGGCAGCGCGGTCGAGAGCGGCGAAACAAGTGTTGCGAGGCAAGGTCGCACTGGTTGCCGGAGCAACCCGCGGAGCAGGGCGGGGAATTGCCATCGCGCTGGGCGAGGCCGGAGCGACGGTCTATTGCACCGGGCGGAGTTCGCGCCGACGGCTCGCAACTCCAGGTCGACCTGAAACCATCGAGGAAACCGCCGAACTGGTTACTGCTGCAGGCGGGTTCGGTATTCCCGTAAGGGTGGACCACACCGAGCCTGCAGATGTGAGAAAGTTGGTCGCTCGCATCAAACGACAGCATAAGGGATTGGATATTCTGGTCAACGACGTCTGGGGTGGAGACAAGCTCACCGAGTGGGGCAAAACATTCTGGACGGTCAATCTCGAGAATGGCCTGCGCATGTTGAAGCAGGCCATTCATTCCCACATCATTACCGCGCACTACGCCGTCCCGCTGATGCTTGGGCGGCGCCGAGGGATCATTTTCGAAATCACCGATGGCGACGCTTTTTACTATCGTGGAAATCTTTTCTATGATCTGGTGAAAATTTCCGTCATCCGGTTGGCGTTCGCTATGTCCCGCGAACTGCGCAAGAAAGACATTACTGCGGTGGCGTTGACTCCGGGCTTCTTGCGCTCCGAAGCTGTGCTGGAACATTTTGGCGTCAGCGAGGCCAATTGGAGGGACGCAGGAAAGAAAAAGAACGGAAACAGCGCAAACCAGAACGACGCGCCCGGCGACTTCATGGTGTCCGAGTCGCCGCGGTACATAGGCCGCGCGGTAGTGGCGTTGGCGGCAGATCGGCAAGTGAGCAAGAAGAGCGGACGCGTCTTCAGTTCCTGGGCGCTCGCGCGAGAATACGGATTTACCGACATCGATGGGACCCAACCGCACTGGGGCAACTACGCACGCAGGAAGTATGGAAAGTACAAGATTTGCGACGAGCGATTTTATTCCTACTGGGTTCCCGGGCTTGTGGAGCTGATATTTCCGGATTGGTTTTGATCCGGATCGAGCTACCGATGGTGCGGTTGCTTCGCCGGACTTGAAGAACGCGGGCGAAAGCTGGCTGTCTAATTCGCTTTCATTTTTTCTTTGACACTGTGCGCCAGCTTCTCAATTTCCTCTGCCTTTTTCACAACGTCCAGTGACAGTGTATTCTCGTTGGATTTGTCCACCGACTGTTTAAGTTCGTTGGCCAGTTTAAGCAAGTTGTCGGTATCGCGCTGCAGTTGGGCCTGGCGTTCCCGATTCGCTTTCTTGGCGATATCCTTTTCGAGCTTCGCCCGGTTCTCGTCCTCGGCTGTGTCGGGAGCAAGGCCAGGATTGGGGCCTAAACGCGGGACTGGTACGGGATTCTGACCGAATGATAGGATCGTGAACGCAGGTGTGATCGACAGGAGAAGGACCGCCACCGCGAAAAGTCGGAGTCGCACAATGACCTCGTCAACACCGGAATAAAAAAATTATACGAGTTCCGAGAGATTGGGTTAAACAATACTTGGAGACTTTAGTCGCAGGATTAAAGAAGTTCTGTAAAATCTTCGGGCTTGATGTCCGCGTCACGTAAAATGCTCCACAGGAGTTTGGGGTGCAGGATTTTCTGAGCATGAAATGGAACTGTCACTCGCCTTCCAGAGGCATTCTTGTAAATCATGTGGCTTCCACTCTGACGCGCAAGGGAGAACCCAGCTTTTTCCAATACACCTGTAATTTTTCGAGCTGTGACTCGCGGTAGTTTCGGCATCAGACTGAAACTTCGACTGTGGAAAGACTCACAGATTTCTCTTCTGTAAGCTCTTCATGGTCTGCTCGACGGTCTTCAAGGTGCAATCGGATGGCGTCTTTAATATTTGCGATCGCCTCGTCGTACGAGGCTCCCTGCGTGTAGCAGCCTTGCAGGGCGGGGCAAGAGACGAAAAACCCTTCCGCGTCGCGTTCAATAATGATGGGAAGCGTGTAGTGCTTCATAAGTCGTATTGTACTGCTATCTGTTGGGCCTCATTCGAACAGGCGGGCGAGGGCGCCCGCCCCACTCAAACAGGACTATAGCGAGCTCATGTTGGCCAGGAACTCGCCGTTTGACTTGGCTTTGTTTAGCTTGTCGATTAGCAGTTCCATGGCTTCTACCGGGGACAGCGGATTCAGCACGCGGCGCAAAACCCAGATGCGCGTCAAGTCTTCTTTGGGGATCAGCAGCTCTTCTTTTCGCGTGCCCGAACGCTGGATGTCAATGGCCGGGAAGGTGCGCTTGTCGACCAACTTGCGATCGAGGATGATTTCGGAATTACCCGTGCCTTTGAATTCTTCGAAGATCACGTCGTCCATGCGGGAGCCGGTATCGATCAAAGCCGTCGCGATAATGGTGAGTGACCCGCCTTCTTCGATGTTGCGGGCTGCGCCGAAGAATCGTTTGGGGCGCTGCAGCGCGTTGGAGTCGACGCCGCCGGAGAGCACTTTGCCGCTGGGCGGAACGATGGTGTTGTAAGCGCGCGCCAGACGCGTGATGGAATCTAACAGAATCACAACATCACGTTTGTGCTCAACCAATCTCTTGGCTTTCTCGATTACCATTTCCGCGACCTGCACGTGGCGAGCGGCGGGTTCGTCGAAGGTCGAGGAAATTACTTCGCCTTTTACCGAGCGCTGCATGTCGGTGACTTCTTCCGGACGCTCATCGATCAGCAGAACCATCAGCACTACTTCGGGATGGTTCGTTGTAATGGAGTTGGCGACGTTCTGCAGCAGCATGGTTTTGCCGGCGCGAGGCGGCGAAACAATCAGGCCGCGCTGTCCCTTGCCGAGGGGGGTAAGAAGATCCATGACGCGGGCGCTGACGTTCTCGCGAGTGGTTTCGAGCTTAATGCGTTCTTGCGGATAGAGCGGCGTCAGATTGTCGAAGAGGATCTTGTTGCGGGCCTCGTCGGGTGACTCGAAGTTGACGGCTTCGATCTTGACCAGCGCGAAATATTTCTCGCCTTCGTGCGGAGGACGGACCTGGCCGCTGATGGTGTCGCCGGTTTTGAGATCGAACTTGCGGATTTGCGACGGTGAAACATAGATGTCGTCGGGGCCGGGCAAATAGTTGTAGTCGGGCGAGCGCAGGAAGCCGTAGCCGTCGGGCAGGATTTCGAGCACGCCCTCGGCAAAGATGTGGCCTTCTTTTTCGCTCTGGGCCTGAAGAATTTTGAAGATCAGGTCTTGCTTGCGTAGTCCACTAGCGCCGGGCAAATCCAAAGATCGGGCGATCTTGGTCAGCTCTGTAATATTTTTTTCTTTCAGTTCTGCGATGGTCATTATTCGATATCACCTGCGAAGGGAATTTTCAAAAGGGGGGTTACTCAGGAAAGACTTGGCAATCACGGGGCAGGCGGCGGGGCTGGTTTTACGCAGCCCGCCGTTGTGCCTCAGCGAAGTTTTCCGGTTCCGACAGGACCGTCTGCCGTTCCGAGCTTGCAATCTTGTCCAGAACCTCGTTCATGGTTTCCTGGATTCTGGTGTTGGGCTTGTGAAACTTACGGGTAGCCTTCGACGCAAGCTGGCAAAGCATATAACGATTCCGCAAAGTATGTAAAGCGTCAAAAACGCGATCAGACCGCATAATAAGTCACTCTCCTAATCCGAGCAAATGGCCGCACGTCCCTTTTCTGGCAAGACGAAACCCGCCCAGAGCGTCCAAGTTACTCAATTCAGATGGGTTGTACGGGAAATCTCTGGTTACTCGTATAGATGCTCCGTTGGGTCCGAAAGTTTCTCGGTTTCGGGATTATGTTCCGGTTGCCAGCGGAGGTTCGTCAGACAAACTAAACGTTATAAGCCTTCGGAACTGTACACCCTACGTGAGAATGAACGCGACGTCAAGTATTTCTTGCAATACTGTTCGAGCTGTCACGAAAATGCCCACCGCAGGTTGCCGCCAGTGCTCGTCGTTGTTGTGTTACGACACTCAATATGATGATAATAAACACCTTAACGTCTTGCCAAAACCGGACGAGCGAGACGCCCGTCTCTCCATTGTTCTAGCTATGCCCAGAAGGTTCGATCCAGTGTGCGATATTGGATAGCCTCGGCGATGTGCTTGGGCTCGATTGCTTTTCCTCCTTCCAGGTCGGCCACGGTTCTCGCTACTTTAAGGATGCGATCATGAGCGCGAGCGGTCAGGCCCTGCTGGGCCATGGCGCGTTCCAGTAGTCTTTCGCAATCTGCGGAAAGTTCGCAGAAGGCACGAATATGCCGGGGTCCCATTTGAGCGTTGCAATAAAGCTTCTCTCGTGGCGAAGTCAGGAACCGCTCTAACTGCGCCCCGCGGGCTCGCATCACTCGCTCGCGGATCTTGGCGGAGCTTTCCGGTTCAGCGCCTGACCTCATCTCCTTATAGTTCACCGCCGGGACATCAATATGAATGTCAATCCGGTCCAACAACGGCCCCGAAATCTTGGACATGTAGCGCTGGATTAAGGGCGGCGTGCAGTGGCACTCGCGCGAGCGATCATTAAAGTAACCGCAAGGACAAGGATTCATGGCCGCTGCGAGCATGAAGCGGGCCGGGAAGGTCAGCGACATCGAGGCACGGGCGATACAAACGGTGCCGTCTTCGAGAGGCTGCCGCATGACTTCGAGAACATTGCGTGGGAATTCCGGCAGTTCGTCCAAGAACAAGACGCCGTTGTGGGCCAGGGAGACCTCGCCGGGACGAGGCACGGCTCCGCCTCCGATTAGTCCAGCGTCCGAAATCGTGTGGTGAGGCGCGCGAAAAGGACGCACTCCGACCAGTCCGGCGCCAGCATCGAGCACGCCCGCAACACTGTGAATCTTCGTGGTCTCAAGGGCTTCCTCGAATGTGAAAGGCGGCAGAATCGTTGGCATGCGCTTAGCCAGCATGGTTTTGCCGGAACCCGGCGGCCCGATCATCAAGATATTGTGGCCACCGGCACAAGCAACCTCAAGGGCACGCTTGGCCGAGTGCTGACCACGCACATCCTTGAAGTCGACGAGAAATTGCTGGGCCTCACTCAGTAGCGTTCCGCTATCGACTTTAAGGGGCTGGATTCCGTTGCCGGTGTTCACGAAGCGAATCACGTCGAGCAGCGATTTCACCGGATAAATCTCGACTCCTCCCACCATCGCGGCTTCTTTGGCATTCAGTTCAGGCACGACCAGACGAGAGATCTTTCTGCTGCGGGCTTCAATTGCGATGGGAAGCGCTCCGCGGACTCCGCGAACACCGCCGTCGAGGGACAGCTCCCCTACAAAAAGGCAATCGGGCACATCCTTCTTATTCAGGCCACCGTAGGCGCCCAGAATTCCAAGGGCCATGGGCAGGTCGAATCCGGAGCCTTCTTTGCGAATGTCCGCCGGCGCAAGGTTGATTGTGATATGGGTAGGTGGAATGTCATAGCCGCAGTTCTTCAGCGCCGCGCGCACGCGATCCCGGCTTTCCCGCACGGCAGCATCGGGAAGGCCGACGGTATGAAAGTGATCTTCCATCGTCTTGATTCCAGACACATCGACCTCGACCTCGATGATGTTGGCATCGATGCCGAAAACCGCGGCGCTCAGGGTCTTATAAAGCATGGGGCGTGTCGCAAAGTTGGATCTGCGCTTCAGATAAACAGGATTTGTTCGGACTCGTCGTGACGAGGGAAGGCCCAGCGACGAGTCAGCCTGATACTTACCCTACGCCGCGCAGTCTTAAACCCGTGGTGACTGATGTCACAAACGAAGTGTGACGAGTGAACACCGGCCCAACGTTTTGTCTGTGAACCAAATTACCCAACACAGTTTTGGTTGTCTGCACCCGCGTGGTGAACTAGGATTCGCCTAGACCCCGGCTCGCCTCGAACCAGGATTCGCCAACCGGACGAATGATGCCAGTTGTGAGTGATTCTTATGTCGGAACCAGAGAAACAACCGACGCGTCCCGCGACCACGCCAACCAGCCTGGAGCAAGAGGAAGCCTGGCTGTGGCGTATTGCGCTTTTCTTTGTAGTCCTGCTGGCTACAGGGTTGGCTGCTGAGTCTTGGGAGCGGTTGCAGAGTCTTCCCTATCATCTCGGGCTGCTCTCGATTGGCTTGCTCTGCGTAGCCATAGCGTTTTCAGGTTTCGCCTACGGACGAAGAAAGCGGGTAACGGAATTACAAAACCTGGTCCGCGGATTTCAGGAGCGCACAGCCGCACCCACGGATGAGCAACTCGATCAACTGGGGGAGCTGATTGCACGCTCCCAACGCAGCTTCAAGGAACTGATCGATTCCTTTGACGACATCGCCTTCGCCACTTCGCTGGAGGGGAAGATCAAGACTGTGAACCGTCGCGTTACTGAACTGCTCGGGATTCCCTACCCCGAGGTAGTTGGTCATCGAATAGACGAGTTTCTGGATGAGCCGAAACGCGAGGATGTTGATCGCGGCTTGGCCCGGTTTCTCGATAAGCGTCGCTGGTCGGGCGTGGTTTGCGTCCGCCTGAAAACCAGTGCGCGCACGCTTTATTTTGATTGCGCACTCAATGCGATTGTCAAAGGTGACGAGGTCGTCGGCATGAGTGCTCTTGCCCGCGACGTCACGGAAGAACGCGAGAAGGAGCGACGATTTACCGAACTCTTCGAAACTCTTCAGGAAGGCGTTTACTTCAGCACGCCGGAAGGCAAGTTGCTCGACGGCAACGCGGCCCTGGTGCAGGTCCTGGGATACGGAAGCAAGGAAGAGCTTCTCTCTCTTGATCCCAAGGCTTTGAACTCTGATCCCAATCAGAGTCCGGTGCTGGGAAGGTCCGCCGATGACGAGGGAGGCGTGCGCACGAGAGAGATCACGTTGCATCGCAAGAACGGCACGCTTGGCGTCTTCCTCGACACTTCCCGCGCGGTATGGGATGCAGGAGGCAAGATCGTCCGCTACCAAGGTACGCTGGTAGATGTGACCGAGCGCCGGGAGATGGAAAAGGCGTTGCGCCGCCAGGAAGAGTTCCACCGCTACCTTTTGGAAAGCTTCCCCGACCTGATCCTGGTGATCGATCTGAACGGGCGCTATAGTTTCGTAAGTTCGCGGATCCACGACCTGCGTGGCTACAAGCCGGAAGATCTGCTAGGGAAGAAAGTCGAAGAAGAACAGGATTATTCACCCGAACTGTTCGCGCTGTATCGCGACCTGATTACGGGCCGGAAGATGTTCGGGTCGTGTGACTATAACGCGCGTCACCGCGATAGTAGCTGGCGCACCATGCGAGCTTCGGCTAGCCCGCTGTTCGATGCGGAAAATAAGCTCAGTGGCGTGATTGTTTCAGTGCGCGACATCACGGTAGAGAAGAAACTAGAACAGCAGATCATTCAAAGTGAACGGCTTGCCGCCATGGGGCAGATGATCGGCGGGTTTGCTCACGAGCTGAACAATCCGCTGACCAGCATTCTGGGGATGTCGGAACTCCTGCAGGAGGGCGAGGCTCCCGAGTCCGTGCGGAAACAGATGGTCATTCTGCAACAACAGGCGCGCCGCGCCGCAGAAATCGTTCAAAACCTGATGTATTTCTCCCGACCGCCGGCACCTGGCAAAAGCCCGATCGATTTGGGCGAACTGGTGCAGCGGACTTTGCACCTGCACGCCTATTCTTTGCGCAAGAGCAACATCACAGTCGACTTTTTGAAGGCAAATTCGGTGCCACCGGTAAGTGGAGACGCGCACCAGTTGATGCAGGTGTTCCTCAATCTTATTTTGAATTCAGAGCAAGCCATGCGAGAAGTTCGTGATCGCGGGACCTTGCGCATCCGCATAAACAAGGATGAAAAGTCGGTCTCCGTTATTTTTCAGGACGACGGTCCCGGGATCTCTCCTGATATTCTGCCCAATATCTTCGACCCCTTCTACACCACGAAGCGCCCCGGCCGTGGAACCGGCCTCGGCCTGAGCATTTGCAAAGCCATATTGCGAGAACACCGCGGGAACGTGGAGGCCGCTTCGGGGGCCGGCGGCGGCGCGGTGTTCACAGTTACGCTGCCGATAGTGAGTATGCCTTCGGAGACCGCGAACTCGACCCCAACGGTATGAGAGCCACATATCTACTTTTCACGGTTTTCGAGAAATGAGCGCCGGGAGCGCCTGACCTTTCATAGTTGTCAGGACCAGGTTTTGTCGAAGCCAAGTAGTTGCGAAAGTCAGCCTATCTTTCGACAGCCATGGCCACGGCGTTGCCACCGCCCAGGCAAAGAGCTGCGATGCCGCGATGAACATCGCGGCGAATCATTTCATAGATCAGCGTAACCAGCACGCGCGCTCCGCTGGCTCCGATGGGATGTCCGATGGCAACAGCTCCCCCGTTCACGTTCACTTTGTTGGGGTCGAGACCGAGTTCGCGCATCACGCCGAGCGCTTGCACGGAAAAGGCTTCGTTCAGTTCGTACAGGTCTACGTCCTCATTTTTCCAGCCAGTCTTTTGCCAAATTGTGCGGACCGCACCGACGGGAGCCATCATTACCCATTTGGGTTCGACTCCGCTGGTGGCCTGCGCCACGATCCGGACCATGGGCATCGCGCCGAGCTGTTTCGCACGCGAGGCGCTTGTGACCACGACCGCGGCCGCGCCATCGTTTACTCCGGGAGCGTTACCGGCTGTGACTGTGCCATCTTTCTTGAATGCCGGTTTTAGGGAACGCAATATCTCGATCGTCGTATCTTCGCGCGGGGATTCGTCTTTATCGAAGATGACTGGCGCTTCGCCTTTTTTCCTCGACGGCAATTCGACCGGGACAATCTGCGATTTGAAACGGCATTCCTTGATCGCGGAGATTGCCTTGCGGTGTGAGTTGACCGCGAACTGGTCCTGTTCTTCGCGGGTGATGCCATATTTTTCCGCGACGTTCTCGCCGGTAATCCCCATGTGGTAGTTGTTGTAGATGTCCCAAAGGCCGTCGTTGACCATCGAATCGACGATCTGCGCGTTTCCCAGGCGATATCCTTTTCGCGCCTGCGGAAGCAAATAGGGGGCGTTAGTCATCGATTCCATTCCGCCAGCGACCACGACGGAACTGTTCTCGGTTTGTATTGCCTGCGCCGCGAGAGCAACTGCCTTGAGTCCGGAGCCACAGACTTTGTTTACGGTCATGGCACCTACTTCAGGAGCAAGACCTCCGAAGATTGCAGCCTGCCGTGCAGGATTCTGACCCAGCCCGGCAGAGATGACGTTCCCCATGATGCACTCATCGATCGCCTTGGGATCGAGGTTAGCGCGCTTCACCGCTTCGCGAACCACGATCGCTCCGAGTTGTGTCGCGGTCAAATCTGAAAGACTTCCTTGAAACTTTCCCACCGGTGTGCGACAGCCTGAAATGATGACGACATCGTCGAAAGCAGCCATTTATACGCTCCTGCGAATATTTCCTGCCTCTCAATTATAGATGTCGGGCGACCGAAAAGGATGAACTCAGTTATGGCGTAGCGATTCCTGCGCAGCATTTTTTTGAAAGCACCACCTCGGCCAGAAACAAATGGAAACGTAATTCCGTCGGTGTTTCGCGCGAAAATTCCTATCGAAGGCACACGCTCATCGAGTTTCCGGTGCAGAATTTTCTTACTTTAGCTCGCAGCAGTGACTTTGGTGTGGGGGTCGCATGCTCATTCAACATCATTTTTTTCTTGACTTCACTTTTTATAGACTCTATACATCAATCAGTTGCAACAAACGATCGTTGCATTTCAAGTCCATGAAAAATGGAAAGGGAGAATAGATCAAATGGCAACTAAGAAAAAAGCAAAGAAGGCCGCAAAGAAGAAACACTAAGAGCCTTCAACCAAAGTAAAACCGAGGGGACGCTAAAAAGCGTCCCCTAAGTTTTTGCGAGCTAGTTTCGGCTGCTTGATTTCTTATCGACGGGAATTGCGTAGAGTCGTTTTTCGGTAGCAGGGCAAAGACTGCGATAAGCACAGAAAGTGCAATAGAAGCCGGGCTTGGCCTCGAATTCCTCAGCAGCTATTTTTCGCGCGACCTCTTCCACCTCGTGCCTGCATTCCTGCAGTTGATTTTCGGTACGGTGCGTGACTACCGAGCTGTTGTCTTCGAGGTTGTAGAAGGCGATCTGATCGCCGTGATAACCCCATTTTTCCCGCGCAGCCAGAGCGTAGATCGAAAGTTGGAGGCTCCTGTCGGCATCTTCCTGCGATTTGGGCCGGCCGGTTTTGTAATCGGTAATCACGACACGACCGTTGCTCAATTGATCGATGCGGTCAATGCGTCCTACGACCTTGGTCTGTCCGATCTGCATTTCGAACCATTCTTCGGTATGCAGGACATGGGGGACGGGAGCACGCTTGCAATTGGCCAAGAACTCACGCAACTGCTCAATTCCCTGCCGTTCGTAGAGGTCTTGCTGGTATTTTTCCTCGATACCTGCGGCCCTGAGGTCGGTCCTGAAAAGCTCGATCAGTTGATCGTCCTCGATGGTTCGTCCGAGGCGAACCGACTCGTAGTACGCCAGCAGAATGCGGTGCATGGTCGCGCCGTATTCCATTGCAGCCGGGACTTCGCCAGGGATCCTCCACTCGCGCTCCAGTTTGAATTGCAGCGGACAAATTTCATACGTTTGCAAGGCGCTGGCGCTGAGTCGAGCGCCGAGATCCAGCACAGGCGGTAGCTTGAGCCATTCACTCACAGGTGAGCCTGGCAGCACGGGCGCGGCCTCGGCAAACAAGTCAGCCTGGAATTCAAGTGCGTGACGTTGGCGGAGCACAGGTTTCAAACCCGGATCTTTGATCAGGTCGCGTAGAAAACCATTTGGAGTGGGGTCTTTCTTTCCTGTTCCCTGCTTAGCGTAGATGGTGAGGGAATCCCGGGCGCGGGTCATGGCGACGTAGAACAACCGGCGCTCTTCCTGCCGACAAATTTCCTTGTCGTCGACAAACGGTATCGAGCCAGCGCCCTGCAACTCGCGAGGAAAATCGACCAAAGGCTCTTTATAAGATGACGGGAACGAATTGGAGTTCGCTCGAATGATGAAAACGTGATTGAACTCAAGTCCCTTGGCGACGTGCGCGGTCATCAACCGCACGGCGTTCTCTGCACCGGTAGAAATCGGGATCACGCCGCCGGCCGTCCGGAAATACTGCAAGTAATCGATGCATTCGCTGATCTCGCCGGTCTTTGTGATTGCCTTCGGCTTCTCTTCCCATCGTCTAACAAAATCGAGAACGGCGACGATCGCAGGCGAGGTGCGGCTCAACCCGAACTGACGGATGATAATGTTCAACACTGGGCTGCTCATGCTGCCGGCGCGGGTTACCTCGTCCCGAACCTGCTGCAAGGCATTTAATACCTCGGGACCGTTTTCGATTCTGGCCAAGACGGACGCCATCCCAGATTTTCGTTCTTCCCTCGGAATCGCTTTTATCCCAGCACGCAGCTTCTCTGGATCGATGGCAAATTGAGGGAAAGACGCGACTCGGAAGAGGCTGGCGCTGTCGTTCACCGAGACCACGGCGCCCAGGCAGGCGAACAGGTCGCGGGCCTCGGGAGTATCCATAACGTCCATGTTCTCGATCGCAAATGGAATACCCTGCTCGACCAACTCAGCCACAATTTGCTCTCGATGAAAATGCTGGCGGTAGAGAATTGCAAAGTCGCTCCACTTGCAACGCAGTTTGCGTTGCCGGTCACGAATGGTGGCGACGAGGTCGGCACATTCCACTTCCTTCGCCGCCAACACAACTGCATCGACCGGAGGACTCGCCAAGCTTCTCCCCGCTTGAGATGCTTCTTTTTCGCGGGCCGAAATCAGTGGGGAACGTTGGTAACTCGATGTTGGGCCATTTCCAGGAGGAAAGACATCCGGGTTTTTGGAAATCAGCGCGAAGGCAGACTTCAAGATGTTCGTAGTGGAACGACGATTCTTTCCGAGGATAACCATCTTTGCGTCCGGAAACTGTTCTTGAAAAAGCCCGAACGCGGCACTGGACGCGCCACGGAAGCGATAGATTGCCTGGTCCGGATCTCCCACCGCAAAGACATTCCGTTCTTGTCCGGCTAGTTGTTTAAGGATCTTGACTTGAGCAAAATTGACATCTTGGAATTCGTCGGCGAGGATGAATCGCGTACGCCGGCGCTCAGTATCAAGAAGTTCGGGATTTCCCTCCAGCATCGCATGGGCGTGAGTGATCATGTGGCCGAAGGTGCCGAGGTTATCCTCGTGCAGCATGCGCTCGACTGTAGCAAACACGCTGGCAATTTCTTGACAGCGCCCGATGACCTCTTCGTCCGACAAATCGTCGGCATCTTTTGATTTGCTGACCCGCGGAATGCTGACCTCGCCGCGCTCCAGTTGATGCACGTACGCGGCATACTTCTCGGGACCAACCAGATCGTCATGGCATCGCCGCATGAAACCAAGCAGATCATGAAGAAACTGGCTCACATTGGCCGCACGCACGAAATAGCTCAAGTGCAACTCGGGAATACGTTTCCGTAAATAAATCCAGAGGTCCTGGTCATCGAGCACGCCGAACTGCTTGCCGTATCGCCCCAGAAGCTCGTTGCAATATTCATGAAAGGTGGCAATCTGCAAACCGGATACATTGGTGCCGCGCAGTTCCTCGCGTACTCGTTCGCGCATCTCCTGCACTGCATTCTTGGTGTAAGTGACCGCGAGAATCTCGTCCGGTCGGGCCTGCCCTTCACGAATTAATCGTGCGATGCGCCGAGTCAGGACGGTGGTTTTCCCCGTGCCCGCGCCTGCGATCACCAGCATCGGCCCACACACGTGTTCGATGGCTTGGCGTTGGCGCTCGTCAGGTTCGAAGGTTCGTACTGCCGGGATGGGTTTTGCAACAGCCACTGAGCAGGAGCATATCAGAGATGATTGAGGATATTTTGGTCAACCTGTTTAGGCCTGCAACTCCGCGAGAACTACCGCAAGGCTGGCAATCGCTGCAGTCTCAGCGCGGAGAATTGTATTTCCCAGCGACGCTGAAATCCAGCCAGCTTCTTGAAACATCTCTAATTCGTCATCCGCCCAACCGCCCTCGGGGCCGAGCGCGAGCACAACGTCGCTTCGGTCAGCGTGAGATTGGAGAACGTCTTTCAACATCACGCTTGTCTCGGATTCGGATAGCACAATGCGTAAGCTTCCCGGCAAGTCCACGGTATCCTTAAGCTTTCGCGGATCCGAGATTTCCGGTGGCGATACTCGGCGGGACTGTTCCGCAGCCTGCAAGGCAATCCGTCGCCAACGGTCGACGCGTTTGGCAGCGGCGGACGCAAGATGAGTTTCGGTTCGTCGCGCAACCACTGGGACAATTCGAGTCGCTCCCAGTTCCGTGCATTTTTCAATCGCCCACTCCATGCGATCGAACTTGAAAACGGAGAGCGCAACCGTCACCTGAACTGCAACCGGAGCAGAAACTGCATCGCCGAGTTCGAATTCGACCCGGTGCTGTGCGATAGCCGTAACCCGTCCACGGCGAACTTCGTTTCCTGCAGTGACGTCGAATTCCTGGCCAACGCGGGCGCGAAGTACGCGGGATAAATGGTCGGCGTGGGGGCCCAGCAAGACCGCGCGCGTGCCCGAGACTTCATCGGCAATCCAGCGTCGGCGCGTCATGACAAGCTAAAAGCTTAAACCACAGAGGACAAAAGGAGGAACTTGGGACTCAAGAATCGCGTTCTTGGCAGATTGACTATCCGAAAATGTCTTTTACCTTACCTAGCAATGTTCTGCGCTGGGGTTTATTTTCCACCCGCGTCATTCCTTCCAAGTCCTGCAACAATTCACGTTGACGCTTATTGAGCTTCCCCGGAGTCTGCACGCGCACCTCGACAAACAGATCGCCCTTACCATGCCCGTTCAGCACGGGCACACCTTTGCCCTTTATCCGCATGGTCGTACCCGATTGCGTTCCGTCCGGCACTTTCAACGTGTGTTCACCTTCAAGCGTCGGCACTTGAATCTCGGTTCCTAATGCCGCCTGGGCAAACGAAACAGGAATCACGCAGTGCAGGTCGTTGCCTTCCCGCTCAAAAAACGGATGTTCCTTCACGTGCAACACGACGTAGAGATCGCCCGCGGGGCCGCCATGCGCCCCAGCTTCGCCCAACCCGGAAAAACGAATGCGCGTTCCGTCTTCGACTCCGGCTGGGACCTTCGCATCCACCGTCCGCTGACGCAACACGCGGCCTTCACCCTTGCACTTCAAACATGGATCGGTGATCACGCTGCCGGCACCCTGACACGTGGGACAAGTGCGCGCCATGCTGAAGAATCCTTGCTGATACCGTACTTGGCCGCGTCCCCCGCAAGATCGGCAGGACACGGGAGTCTTGCCAGGAGCGGCACCGGAGCCGCGGCACTCCTCACATGTCTCATGGCGGCGAACCGTAACACTCGTTTCCGTGCCAAAAACCGCTTCTTCGAATTCCAGCGTGACATCTTCCCGCAGATCGGGACCGCGCTGGGCACGGCTGCCCCGCCGGGAACCGCCGCCGAAAAGATCTCCGAAACCGAAAAAGTCTCCGAAGATTTCGCTCACGTCCTGAAAAACCGTGGGGTCAAAGCCGCCCGACCCTCCACCGCTCACGGCAGCATGCCCGAAGCGGTCGTATGCCGCGCGTTTATCCGCATCCGCCAGGATGGCGTAGGCTTCACTGCACTCTTTGAATTTCTCTTCTGCGTCGGGATTATTCGGATTGCGGTCAGGATGGAACTGCAGCGCCATCTTGCGGTAGGCGCTTTTGATCTCCTGGTCGCCAGCTTCGCGGGCAACCCCGAGCACTTCGTAGTAGTCGCGTTTTACGTTGCTGGCCAGAATGGTTCCAAGTCCTTTCGAATTTCTTGCGGATTAGTGTTTCGGGTTGCGAGCCACTCGGACCATTGAGGGGCGCAGCAGGCGATCCTTCAACTTGTAGCCGCGCTGCAACTCTTCCAGTATTTGATGATCTGCGGCCTCGGTTGTATCCACCATCTCGATCGCCTCGTGAAGGTGAGGGTCAAAGAGTTCGCCTTTTGCCGGGATTGCGCGCAGTCCCAACTTCGATAGCGCGTCCTGCAATTGTTTGTAGATGAGCTCAACTCCGCTGCGGAACTCGGATTTCTCCCTCGAACCCGTTTGCAACGCACGTTCGAAGCTGTCGAGAATTGGCAGCAAAGCCTTGACTGCATCCGTCATTGCATATTCACGGAAGTCCTGCTGCTCGCGGGCAGTGCGCTTGCGGGCGTTCTCGAACTCAGCCTGCAGACGGGCTAAGCGATCGATCAGCGTGTCCCGCTCGACTCTGAGTTTCTGCAACTCATTGCTCTCGCTCGAGCCACGAGCAGAGGGGGAGTCAATGGTTACGGCATCGCCTTCCGCATTCTCCGCGGCAGGCAATTCATGTTCCGCATCCAGTTCCTCAGGATCTACTTCTGATTTTCCGTTTGTTCTTGCCATAAACTTTTCTCTCAAGCCGCTTACTCAGACTCGTTCAAGATTTTGTCAAACAGGCGGGCAATATAAGAAACCGCCGTCATGGTGTGTTCATAATCGATTCGCGTTGGCCCGATCACCGCGAGCGATCCCATCACTTCACCACCTACCCTTGCGGGTGCACCAATTAACACGAAATTTCGCATGGAGGGTAGTGTCTGGTCGAGTCCGATCACCACGCGAACCGCCTCCTGCTTGGCGTCGAGATAAGAACCCAGGAGTCCTACAATTTTCTGTTTCTCTTCCAGCGTCTTCAACAACTCCTGCAAGCGCTCTCGATCTTGTTCTCCCGCGACCAGATTGGCTGCACCTTCAACATAGACTGTCTGGGCGCCATCGTCCGCAGCCAACGCACCTTGTTTATAAAGTTGCTCGACGGAAGCCATCAATCGGTCGTATTCACTGCGTTCCTGCTCGAGGCGCCGCGCCAACTCGTTGCGCATCGCTTCCATCGTCCAGCCGCGAAAGTTCTCATTGAGAAAGCGCGCAGCCGCGTCGAGATCGGCTTGCGGAAGGTCCAGGCGCAGCACCCGGTCACGAACCAGGCCCGACCGCGTCACCAGCACAGCCAGCACTTTCTGATCCCCGAGCCGTGAAAAGTAAACGTGCTCCAGTGCGTTCTTCGGTCCACCGACTGCGACCGCAACCCCTACATTGCGCGAAATCAGCGAGAGCACATGCGAAGTGCGTTCCATGAACTCCTGCACGTCCGCCACCCCATGAAACGACTCCTGAATAATATTTTCATCGTTATTCGACAGCCGCGCCTTGCCCGACAGTTGCTCAACGTAATACCGGTAAGCCTCGGTGCTCGGCACCCGTCCAGCCGAAGTGTGGGGCTGCTCCAGAAAACCCGAGTCTGCCAGATCCGACATAACGTTGCGAATCGTCGCCGGACTCAACCCCTCCCGGTTCGCACGCGCAAGCGTACGCGATCCCACCGGCTCGCCCGTGGCAATAAAGGTCTCCACAATCGCGGTAAGGATTTCGCGTTCGCGCTCGCCTATGGGTGGGCCCGGAGGCATATACTCCCTTGTATCATATTGACCTGATGGGACCAGCCGGCTTCTACGTTACTCGTAGCTAACTTATGTAGATGCAACACTTACATCGCAGGATGCAAAACAGCCAGTCTGATTCTAGGAAGCACGGCGAGAGCTGTCAAGGATCAGGATTTGCGGATGGTCAGTCAGCCTATATTTCCAGTTAACTCGCATCCCTCAATTAAAGCGTCCTTCCAATATTAGATTGCGCCATCCCGAGGCCCTGCTTCAACGGAACTACGGTTTACATCTTTGGGGTGCTGGAACCTGAGCGCGACTGCTGCCCCGGCGGAATAGGCGATTGAGTTTAGCATCGGAGTCGTCACGATCAGCAGACCTAAACACTCATCTGAGCAATTCCAATAACTGGAGTAGCTGTACCAGATAGATTGGAGAAGCGTGCACCCAGAACACCAATGTCGGTTACCCGACTTAATATCGCCTAGTACCAATAACGTTAGCCAGGACGCCCCCACCAGCCACACCCACCTTGCCGAACGGTTGCGCATTGCTCGATTCAGGAGCAGGCCGACAAGAAAAGCTGATCCCCACAACAGCGGGCCGTATGGGAAGTCGAACCACGGATTCTTTGACTTGGCCAACAAAGGGCTGGCAATGATGAGCAGAAAGCCACCCAAGGCAGTGCTACCGACCATAGCGACGAAAACATGCACCACAAAGGCTAGCTCTTTTCTCATCATTCACTCTCGATTGGCGCATCCCGGTGCGGCGAGCGCGAACCGCCATCACTCGGTCAGATTGTAGATCAGCCCATACGGATCTTTGACGTAGCACCTCGGAAAATCCGGCTCGTCCTTCACTACCCGGCAACCTTTTTTCTTGAGTCTTGCTTTGGCTTCCTTAACACTTTTGACCGTAACCTCAAAAACCGGTCCAAGCGCAGGACCCCGCTCAATGAAGAAATTGATGTTTTTTCCGTGGAGGCTGATCATATTCGGTTTCTTATCCGTGATCTCAAAGCCGAGTTCCTTCACATAGAACTTAGCCGCCTTCATCGCGTCTTTCGCCTGAATCAAAACATCCGTACCAAATGCATTTGCCATAAGCCTCCTGGTTGAACCGTACGTAGAGACATTGCCGTGCGATGTCGAACTCTCCCACTCGCAAAACTGTGCAGCCCTGGACAGTTCTCTGTCCATGAAAATATTAGCTTGAACATAATTTAATCCCGTGTTCCCATGCAGAAGCAGTCGAGACCTAAGAATGTACGAGGACGATCATGATCGAGGGAATGAATCCGACTCCGACCCGCAGACACGTGATCACCGGCGTTGCCATGGCGTTGGGCACTCTGGCCGCGGGCGGCAAGAGCTGGGCGAAAACTCAGCAGCAAATGCAGGAAGCGCCGAGCACAGCGGCAAACCGCACGCGCACATTTCTTCACCAGGAAGTCGATTTCAAGGCAACCCCGCAACGCATCTACGAAATACTTCTCGATTCCAAGCAGTTCGCGGCGTTTACCGGTATGCCGGCCGAGATCGATCCCAAAGCAGGCGGCGCCCTGACCATGTTCGGAGGATTGGTCGTTGGACGAAATATCGAAATCCTCCCCAACCAACGAATCGTCCAGGCGTGGCGGCCAACACATTGGGATCCGGGTGTTTATTCGGTCGTAAAATTTGAACTAAAATCCCGGGCGTCCGAAACCCTAATCATTCTCGATCACACGGGTTTCCCCGAGGGTGAATTCGACCACCTCGACCCTGGCTGGAAATTAAGATATTGGGAGCCGCTAAAAAAATACATCGCTTAGTCTGAACCATTCAGCCGCGCCCGAAGGCTGCTTCAATACGGGGCTCTAGCCCTGACCTTCACCACCGCACCCACCAAAATTAATCTACAAACCTCCAGCGCGGCACCTTATCCTAGACGTTCGTTCGCTCGATCGACATGCGTTCCAAATCTCAAGTCGTGGTGGTCGGAGCTGGCGCGTTCGGCGGGTGGACCGCTTTGTTTCTCTTGCGTCGCGGCGCCCAAGTGACTCTGCTGGATGCGTGGGGGCCGGGCAATTCGCGGTCGTCTTCCGGCGGCGAAACCCGCATCATGCGCGGCACCTATGGTCCGAACCAGCCTTACACGAAAATGGCCGCTCGGGCCTTGCGGCTGTGGAAGGAGCACGAGGCCCGTTGGACGCGACAGTTTTTTCATCGCACTGGTGTTTTGTGGATAGCAACATCAGAGAACGATCAGTACGAACGCAATTCGTTGCCAATGTTGCGCGAAGCTGGCATCACGTACGAGGAATTATCCGGACGCGAAGTCGGGCGACGCTGGCCCCAGATGAATGTTGAAGACGTGCGCTGGGCAATCTATGAGCCCGAAAGTGGCTACCTTGCCGCACGCACGGCATGCCAGGCGGTAGCGGAGGGCTTTCAGGCAGAAGGCGGGGAGTACAAACAAGTTGCTGTCTCGCCACACGACCTTGAAGCCGGCATTCGGGATGGCTTGCTGCTTTCGGATGGCTCGCGGCTGATGGCCGATCAATATGTCTTCGCCTGCGGTCCCTGGCTGAGCCAACTCTTTCCGGAAACTATCGGCGCCCGCATTCGGCCCACGAAGCAGGATGTCTTTTTCTTCGGTGCACCCGCCGGAGACGCTCGTTTTGCGGAACCGAAGCTGCCAGTCTGGGCCGACAATCGCGAACGCTTCATCTATGGCATTCCAGCCGCGGATGGGCGCGGATTCAAGGTTGCCGACGATACGCGAGGCCCGGAGTTCGATCCGACTTCCGGAGAACGAGTAGTGAGCGAAGCCGGACTGAAAGCGATTCGCGATTACATTGCCTTCCGCTTTCCCGCGATGAAAGACGCGCCGTTGATCGAAACTCGCGTCTGCCAATACGAAAATAGTTCGGACAATCACCTGATTATCGACCGGCATCCTAAGTCGAACAACATTTGGTTGGTAGGAGGCGGTTCAGGCCATGGCTTCAAACATGGTCCGGCAGTCGGAGAACTGGTCGCGAAGTTGTTGATGGAGCACGAAGATCCCGACCCAACATTTCAGTTGGCGCGGTTTCAGAAATAATGTTCACAGGCTCAGACAATCCACGGATCGATGAGCGGGGTTGAAATATCATCGAAATGCGACGTGTGGCGCGTTGCCAGCGTTGCACGTTGCGCGAGCACGATGCCTGCGATCATTGTGTCCCGCAATTCGACGGAACGACCCTTCTTTTGTCGAGTCGCCATCAGATCTCCTGCTTGTTGCGCTGCTGCCGCATCAAAAGGGAGCACTCGATGGCCGACGCTCGCGAGCACTTCCTTGAAAGCTTGTCTCAGTGCATACTGTCGTTTTCCGCCGACCATTATCTGCAGACCAAATTGGACTTCGAGAACGGTAACGGAAGTCGTCCAGATGGACGTCCGAGGCTGCCGGTCAAGCCAGGCGACAACATTCTTGTCGGGTGCGCGGTGCATCAATGCCGAAAGAACGTTCGTGTCAAGAATAATCATTCTTCGAATGAAGCGGGTTGGATTTCATGTCCACGGAACTCTGGAATATCGAAGTCGAGGCCGGCCTTGGCAAACAACGAGGAGATTTCAGTACCCAATCCGCCAGTCGGAACATCTGGTTCGTTGACCGCATTTCGCAGAATATCCCGCACCTCTTCTTCCATGCTCCGGCCGTTCTTTCGGGCGCGGTGTTGCAGACGCGCCTTAACCCCATTTTCGATTTTGCGAACAACAAATTGCGCCATGGAGTCCTCCCAATGAAGATGATATCATGATATCATTGCAGAAAACGCAAAGCAAACAGTTTATCCATCTCATTGAAAAGGGGCATGTTGCACCAGATATTACAGCAATTATTGGATCTGAATCACGCTCTCACCCGCGCTCGATTTGATCTCGTCCACGCGCGCGATAACCTTACGCGCAAACTCATAGAGCGACTTGGCATGGGAAGAGTTTTCTCCTTCGAGAACCGCGGGCTTGCCGCTGTCTCCTGACTTGCGGATGTCGGGGTCGAGTTGAATGTTTCCGAGGAAAGAAACGTCGAACTGCTTGGCAGTCTTCTCTGCTCCGCCGCGAGAAAAAACATCGATCTCATGATTGCAGTGCGGGCAAACGAAGTAGCTCATGTTCTCGACCATGCCCACGAGGTCCACTTTCATCTGACGAAACATCTCGATGGCTTTGCGAGCGTCCTGCAACGAAACATCCGATGGAGTCGAAACCACGATTGCGCCGGTGAGCGGCACAGTCTGAATGAGCGAGAGCGAAACGTCTCCCGTGCCCGGAGGCAAATCCACGACAAGATAATCGAGTCGCCCCCACACTACCGAGCCGAGAAACTGTTTGATGATGGAATGCAGCATCGGCCCACGCCAGATCAGAGGCTTATCTCCGGGATTGAGCAAGCCGACCGAAATTACTTTTAGTCCATGGGCCTCGATCGGTTCGATGCGATTGTCTCCGAGTACCTTGGGCTGCTGGTTGATCCCGAGCATGAGGGGAACGTTTGGGCCATAAACGTCGGCGTCGAGCAGACCGACCTTGTGTCCGAGCTTCGCCATGGCAAGCGCCAGATTCACCGCGAGCGTAGTCTTTCCGACTCCGCCTTTGCCGGAGCCCACTGCGATAATCGTTTCCACGCCGGGAAGGGGCTGCGGACCCTGCGGCGGTTGTCCGGGACGAGGAGACATCGGTGTATTCAAGAGATCACCTTCCAGATAGGCGGTTGGATGGGCCGGGCCTACTCATTTAATTATACAGGCGCTACTTCGGAGTAATGATCTCGCTCAGCACATCGGGCTTGGATTCGTCTCGCACGAGATGCGGATATTTTTCTCCGCCGTGATAGTCGAGTTTGTATATTTTGTAGTAATCAGTGTTCTCGACCAGCAATTCGAGGGGGTCGGAACTGTTTTTTCCAATCTTCAACGCCCCACTTAAATTTTCCACCGAAAAGCGATGCCCATTCACGGCCACCAGCTTCATCCCGGGCCCGATACCAGCCTTCGCCGCGGGCATTCCTTCGACGGTGTCGATGATCTTTCCGCTCTCATCCAGCAAGAGCCCAATCGAGTATTCCGCGTTGATCTCCTTGACCTCGCGGATGCGCGCTTTTACCAGTTCCGACGGAGTCTCGTCATAAACCAGTTTCCAGCCGCTTCGCTCGATGCCGGTGAGGGGGGCGCCGGGGCCGTGGTTAGTAAGCCGTTCGGTCCAGAATCCGCGCCAGTCGTAAGAAGCAACCTGATTCAAGGTCGCGACTACGTCATCGAAGGTGTAGGTTTTCACTTCTGGTGGCCCGCTCTGGCCGCCGTGAAAAAGATGACAAAAATCATCCATCGACTTCTGGCCGCGAGTCTGCTCACGGATGATCGTATCTACCCACAGCCAGTTCAGAACGTCTTCGTCGTAATAATCTACTTCCCTTCGCCAAGATTCCCATTGGGGTGGGGCACCCTGCATGGAGGGTACTCCATCGGCTGTATCCTGCAGATTACGCCAGGTCCGGCCGGGAACATGATCCAAGCGCGCAGCCATGAAGGCTAGATTGTCGCGGAACTCATCGGGGGTTCGGATGCCGCTGCGGGCGCTGAGCGTGTCCCCGAGATAAGAAGTCATCCCTTCGTAGACCCAAAGCAGGTCGTCTTGCATGGGCTTTTCATAATCTGGGGTTGCCAGGTCTGCCGGACGGCGGTACTTTCCGTTCCACGAGTGAACATATTCGTGCGAGAGCAATCCTGATGCTAGAAGGCGTGGATCAGCATCAACAAGGGAGCGTTCCGAACTGCGGCTGTCGTTCGATTCATGGTGCTCAAGTCCAAAGTGCGCCACGTGATTGCTCAGGCTGTAAATAAAGTGGTAATCGCGAAAGTGCTGTGCTCCAAAAAGTTTCAACGCCTGATGGGTCAGAGCCTTGTAATGGTCAAGCTCGTCTTGCGGAGCGTCGAGATCCGCGGGGCTATCGGCTGCGATGTCCATTTCCTGGTGCGGGTTCTCACTCAACGGAACAACGCGGAGATATTCGCCAGCGATCACGGGAGAATCCACCAACATGGTTAGAGAGACTGGATTGAATTTGAGTTCGGCTCCGGATTGTGAAGCGACCGGCAGCGGCGTGCCAAACTTCCAACCGTCGGGCAAGCGTAGGCTGGCCTGGTAGGTCAGTTCATCGGAGGTCCATCCCGCGGGATAGAGCAGCACCGTGTTCCAGCTCAACACAGTCATCTTGTCAGTTGCGGAAGCCCCGCCAGTGAAAAGGCCCTCTTCGCCTGTGGGTGAAATGAAGTCCAGCGATGCGTTCACCGCGGAAACTCCAGCGGGCACTTCGACGTGGAACTTCCATCCGTCGAGCAGGTCGCGCCGCCATTTCAACGTCTGTCCATTGGCGGTAAACTTCAGTCCGGCCAGATCCTGGATCGGCCCGGTGGGGCCGTGTTCACCGGGAATCCATTTGGGATAGTACAGAGTCAGGGTGCCGGGGGCGGCTGGAATCGTCAGTTGAGCATGAAAGATCTTACGCGGGGCATCGCTCGCATCAACGGAGACCGTGATGGTCGGCGGCGTTGACTTTAGCGCCGGCTTGTTTTTCTGCGCGGCAACCGGCAGTACGGTGGCGCAAACCAGGATCACCCAAATGCCAAGACGGCTAGAACGTGAAGTCATGTAGCTCCTTACGGATCAAACAGGACGGCTGACAACACATCATGAGAACAAATGACTATAACAGCGGAGTGTGAGCGTAGTCACGCACACCCAGGCACATTCGTTGTGTCGCGTGCGAGAAAAGCGTACGATGCGCGAGGAGAATTTTGTGCCTTGTCTCGTGCTGATTGTCTTTCTCGCGTTTCCTCGGATCGCACTCGTGTTGCTGTACCTCTTCTCGAATTACCTGCAACGAGCGTACCACGGGCTATTATTGCCTTTGCTCGGGTTTCTGTTCTTACCCCTAACCACGTTGGCGTATGCGTGGATGATGAATACACGACAGCCCATAGCGGGCATTAATTTGGTGATTCTGATTGTGGCGGTTGTGGTTGACCTCGGCGGCCTGAGTCGTGGCGAATATCATCGACGGAGACGATGGGAAGATTAGCTCACCTCTACTGAACCCTTACAGTGTGGACTAGATCCTGCGGCCGAACGACCAGTCCCCACTTCGGACACCGGGCAGCAATGCGTTCGGAGCTCCCGACTTAGCCGCCAGATGGGAAGCCGATTGGGCCGTTACACCTGGAAACGAGTGAATAAGTGAAATGGCGGTTGCATGTCAACCTTGTTCAAAACCTGGGGGACGCCGATCTCCCATGTACCCTAGTCAGTGCGATTTGCCCGTCCAAGTTCAGGACGGTTCACCTTACGGTCCTCGTTCGCTGCAGCATGGCTCGCTATTGGTTGCAGTCCTCAACTAGCGAAGCTTTGCTCAGCCCAGTCTTGCTGCGGTGCTCGGCTGCCATCGCCCCCGAAGTTCCCGTCGTCATTGATTGAGACTATTACCTACGGCCTCACCTGGAATTTTGTGTTGCTCTTCAAATTCCCGGCCGAGGTGGTGACGGTCACGAAGCCGGTGGTCGCGCCATCTGGAACCGTCGTTTTGATTTGGCTGCTTGAGACGATCGTGAATGCAGCCGACGTGCCATTAAAGGTGACTGCTGTCGTGCTGGTCAAATTGGTTCCCAGTATCTCGACGGTCGCTTGCACTTTGCCTGAGGTGGGGAGCGTTTCAACGAATGGACCGAGTCCCACATCCAGTCTGAAAACCGTGTCGTCTCCACTGGTCCCGCCATAGGGTGTTGTTCCGTATAGGCTCCCGTCGTTGGCTTGAAACAGTCCACCAAGGGGCTCCGCGCCATCACTACGGTCGAAGCTGTGTAGCGGTGTCAACGTGCCGCTCGGTGTGAGCTTGAATGCCGTGCCATGGGAGTGAGTGCCACCTTGTGGAGTCGTGCCGTAGAAGTTCCCATCGGTGGCTTGAACCACACCTGCGACGGGCTCTCCACCATCTTTGCAGTCCGTTTGCGAACAAAATGCGTAAAGCTCTGTATACCGGCCCGCGGGTGTAAATTTGAAAACTGTGCCTGTGCGGTGTCCCCCGCCCCTGTAGGTAGTCCCATAGAAGTTACCGGAAGCCGACTGAATAAGCCCGTCTTCGGGCTGACTACCATCAGTGCCGTCAAAGCTGAATTCGGTCGTGAACTTGCCATCTGAGGCGATTCTAAAGATCACACCATGGCCCTTGGCTCCGCCAAACGGTGTTGTGCCGTAGAAGCTTCCGTCGTCGGCTTGAAGCAGGCTGCCAGCGGGGGCGTCGCCGTCAGGGCATCCAGTTTGATCACAAAATGTGTGCAGCGTCGTCAGTTTGCCGTCCATGGTGATTTTGAATACCACGCCGCAGGAGGTCGTCCCCTCATTGCAGCCCTTCATCCCCGTTCCACCGTACGGCGTAGTTCCGTAGAGGACCCCATCTCTACCCTGTATCAACGCCGCGATCGGCGACTCGCCGTCCGGACAGCCAGCCTGAGCACAGAAACTATAGATAGTAGTTAGGGTGCCGTCCGCAGTGATCTTGAATACCGTGCCGCAGCCGCCAGCAGGGAGGCAGTAGGCGCCTCCATCAGAAGTCATACCGTAAAAGCTTCCGTCGTTGGCTAGAACCAATCCCGCAAAGGGAGAAGACCCATCAGTGCAATTTGTCTGGGCACAAAAACTGTAAATCGTCGTCAGGGTCCCGTTTGGCGTGATTTTGAAGATTGTGCCGTCGTCGTCGGATCCCCCGTTGATGGTTGTTCCGTAAAGGTTCCCGTCAAAACCTTGTACGAGAGGCGACTCGGGAGTTCTGCCGTCGGCCCCGGTGAAACTCGCAAGCGTAGTGAAGGTTTGAGCCGAAGAGGTAACCGTGCCCATCAACCAGAAGAGAACGGCTACTGCGGGCACCGATCCGATGCGAATTCGTAGATTTGTCACTTTAGCCCTCCCGCGTCCGAAGATTGTTCGTCATCCGTGGACGCTTGGTTAGTGCTGGGCGGTCTTGCCTATATTACGCCGGGGTCAGTTGATTGCACTAGCGCACCACACAAGCGTTTTTCGTCGCAGTGCTGCCCACTGTTGCGTAACTGTCGCAACCAGCCATAGCACTCAAAACCCCATTGACGGTGGTTGCACCAACAATGCTCTTGAGCTATCTAATGGTTTGTACCGGCTTCAGCTAGCTGTAGATTGATGGAGCTGAAACGGTCGTCGGGCACCTACCTTTGCAGGCCTGGACCTCATTCCGAGCGCGACAGTAGCGACGAGCTGCCGTCATCCCGGTAGTTGGTCGGAGCGCGAGCCGGCTGCTTTGCTATCATGCTTTCCGTGCCCTCCCATTCCCAGCGCGGCAGGTTTATTACGTTCGAAGGGCTCGACGGATGCGGTAAGAGCACTCAATTGGCGAAGCTGGCTGCGGTCTTGCGGGCGCAGGGCCTGCCGGTGGTGGTGACCCGCGAACCGGGCGGTACGACCACGGGAGAACAGATTCGCCAGCTTTTGCTGGATACGAAAACCTCCTCGCTTGCTCCGCTCGCCGAGTTGGCCCTGATGTTTGCTGCGCGGGCGCAGCACATCGCCGAAGTGATTCTGCCTGGGCTTGCCGAAAGCAAAGTCGTACTATGCGATCGCTTTACGGATTCGACTGAGGCGTATCAAGGTGGCGGACGCAAACTGGGTAGCGATGCGGTGTTGGCGCTGCATCGAATTTTGTGCGGCAGTTTGCAGCCTGAACTCACCATCTTGATGGATTCCGACGTTGCCGCGAGCGTGGATCGGGCGAGACGGCGCAACCGCTCTCACTCAGCCAAGAATGGGCGGGGAACGAGCGATGAGAACCGGTTCGAACAGGAGAGCCGCGCCTTCTTTGGACGAGTGCGAAGTGCATATCTGGCCATCGCGAAGCGCGAACCGCAGCGCGTGGTGGTCGTCGACGCGCGCGGTACTCCGGAACAGACGCACAGGCTAATAGCCGAGGTAGTGCGGCGGAAGTTGAAACTATCAGCTAAGACAGCTTGAATTCACCACGGGTCACAGCGCTACAAAGAAAACCGGGCACGAAGCCTAAACCCTCCCGCTGCGGTCCGTAGTATCCTCGGTGAATTGGATCTTCTCTGTGGCTCTGTGGTCGATAGGTTCTCATGCCCTTTTCTGATTTCTACGGCAACTCGGAAACTGTGCGCCAGTTGCGAGACATGTTGGCGCGGGGCC